>Ga0265320_10000061_pt1 | contig 101367 bp, 95 predicted proteins | sample 4827metaG_FD_202087 | JGI IMG/M metagenome (GOLD analysis project Ga0265320, IMG submission 202087) | Rhizosphere microbial communities from Carex aquatilis grown in University of Washington, Seatle, WA, United States - 4-8-27 metaG | ecosystem: Host-associated > Plants > Roots > Rhizosphere >...
GCTTGGTCGTGCGCTACGACCGCTCGCTCACGATCTATGGGGCCTTCTTTCATATCGCTTGCTTCATGATCGTCTTGCGGAGGGTTGTGCAATAGCTTCTAGTGGTTTGCCGGAAATTAAGGCGTCCATGGCTGCCATCCTGGTTCAGGCGGATGAAATCCTGATGAAGCCTGTTGGATTGAAAGCAATGACGGAGGTCATCAAGAAAAGGCTATCGAATCCCAAGGGTCGCACAGTGATAACGAAAGAACGCGTTGCCGAAATCCTGGAGCGAGACACCGCCCGGACCATACAGACCTGGATGTCCAGAGTGGACCGGTCCGAGGAGTTGGGAAAGATACACTTATCCGACCAGGATCGGATGGGCCATCTCCCGACGCTCCTGGGCGATGTCGTAGGGCGCCTGCGACTGGCTCCCATTGCCGAAATTCCCATTTCCGCCGCCGCGCGCCAGCACGGGATTCTTCGGCACAAACAGGGCTACACTGCCGCAATGATCGTGGAAGAATCGCAGATTCTGCAAGTCAGCATCTTCAACACACTGGAGAACAACTTGCAACTTGTGGATATCAGCACTGTGCTGCTCGATGTGATGACTATCGCCGATGAGGTGGATTCCCAATTGAAGCAGGCGGTGCTCGGTTTTATGGAGCCAATGGCCGCGAGGATGGTTGGTGCGTATTCTTAAACCCGGCCGCTAACTATGCATGCTCAGTGGCTAGGTCGTCCAGTACAGCCGCTGCCTTAGCCGCCCTGTCCACCCCAAAAACCGCGAGCGCCTGCGTCGAGCCCGGCTCCAGCCCGCAATACGAGTAGTCGATATTGATCTGATTTTCGCCTAACCGCGAGGTGGCGCGGCCCAGCTCACCCGGTCGATGCGCAAGCCGGATGACTGCGACTTCTGTTTCCTCGAAAATCATCCGCAGGTTTCCCAACACGGCCTTGGCAGTGGCCGGATCGTCGGCCACAAACCGGAGCAGGCTCTCGCGCTCCTCCACATACGATTGAAAGGCGAGAATGTTTACCCCGCGCTCCGCCAAAGCGGAGAGACACTTTCCCAGCGCCCCGGGTTTGTCTTCAATCGTTACCGTAAACTCTTTCGCTTTCGCCATTCGAATGCGCTCCCTTATATTCGCGACCCATATTGGTTCGTCTTACGGCTTTCGAATTTCAGATGCAAGAGGTTCGCGTCCTGGCGAGCCCGGCGGCGCAGCGCGTAAGTATTGATTCGGCCAGCTGATAGTCTGCTTCAATTCACGCGCGGCGCGCAATGGCCAATACGGATCGCGCAAAAATTCTCGCGCCATGAACACCAGATCGGCTTTTTCTTTGGCAAGGATTTCCGCGACCTGTTCCTTCGTTTCGATCAAGCCGACGGTGCCAGTCAAAATTCCGGTGTCGCGCCGAATCCTTTCTGAGAACGGGACCTGAAAGCCGGGTCCGGCCACGATCTTCTGATCGGGGACAAGGCCCGCCGAGGAACAATCCACCAGGTCAACGCCCAGCGGTGCAAGCTGCCGGGTCAGTTCGACGGATTGCTCAATGTCCCAGCCATCCTCTTTCCAGTCCGTCGCTGAGATTCGAATGAAGAGTGGAAGTCGGTCAGGCCATTGCTTGCGAATCGCTGTGACAACTTCACGCGTCAGCCGTGCGCGGTTTTCGAACGAGCCGCCATACTCGTCCGTGCGGACATTGCTGAGCGGCGAGAGGAATTCATGCAGCAAATAGCCGTGCGCGGCATGAATTTCAATGACTTGGAATCCTGCTTCGAACGCCCTGCGTGCCGACGTCGCAAAGGCTTCCACGATGCCGCGAATTCCTTCCTTCGAAAGCGCGTCCGGAAACGGATACTTGTCCGAGTACGCGAGAGCACTGGGCGCGACCGGGACCCACGCACCCTCCTCCGGCGAAAGCTTGCTGGAGCCGACCCACGGCACTTGAGTGCTACCTTTACGCCCCGCGTGCGCAAGTTGCATTCCGGGCACGCATCCCTGTCCCTTGATGAAATCGGTGATCCGCCGCAGGAAGTCGATGTGCGCGTCGCTCCAGATTCCCATGTCGTCCGCGCTGATGCGGCCTTCGGGTGTTACCGCCGTAGCTTCTGTAAATACGCGTCCGGCTCCGCCCACGGCTCGGCTGCCAAGGTGCACGAGGTGCCAGTCGTTCGCGAAACCATCCTTGCTGGAATATTCGCACATTGGCGAAACGACAATGCGATTCGGCAACGTGATGTCACGAATAGGAAGAGGATCGAATAGGAGCGCCATGGTTTCCCTTATGAGACGGGCAGCATCGTTCGGTTAGCCACGATCTCTGCTAGTATCGACAAAGCTCTGAAGCCGCCATCATTGGATGCTGGACAAGGTCAGCGCGGTGCAAGCCACACCTCACGCGCATAAATGAGAACGGAACTCTTCATTCACCGCTCGCGCATCGAAGCTCCCGCGGAACAAGTATATGCCTGGCACGCCACGCCAGACGCGCTTAAGCGCCTGACGCCTCCTGGCGAGCACATGGAAGTCCTGGAAAAAACCGGAGGAATCGAACGTGGCGGGCGCGTTGTCCTGCGTTTCGGGCGATGGCCGTTTCGAATGCGCTGGGTCGCCGAGCATCAGGAGTTCGAACGGGGCCATTACTTCTCCGATCTTCAGGTTTCCGGCCCGTTCGCGTACTGGAAGCATACCCATACGTTCGAACCCGACGGTCCGTCTGCGTCCATTCTCGAAGACAAAGTAGAATACGCCCTGCCATTCGGATTTCTTTGACGATGGTTCGCCGGGAAGTTCGTCCGCAGCAAGCTGGAATTAATGTTCGAGTACCGGCACAAAGTGACGGCGCAGATCGTCAAGTCCTGACACGCAACTTACACTCTCCATCGCTGCCTGTATAATAGATTCTCCATGAGCACATCGCCCAGCAGGCCCGTCGCGGACTTGTCGTCACTCAGGATCGATAACCGCTCCCGTAAAACCGGCAATCGTGGTAAATGGCTCGGATGGATTGCGGCAATTCTGCTCCTGATTCTCCTGGGAGCAGTGGGCGCGAGCTACCTGAAGCAATCGAAAACGGTCGTAGAGGTAACCACCGCGCGCAGCGCGGCGAATGCTCCCGAAGCGGCATTGCTCAACGCGAGCGGCTATGTGACTCCCCGCAGGCGCTCCAGCGTTGCGGCGAAAATTACTGGCAAAGTCATCGAGGTGGACACCGACGAGGGCATGCACGTCAAGGAAGGCCAGATCATCGCGCGTCTGGATTGCTCGGAATCCAATGCTGCGATCGCCTCAGCCAGGGCGGACAAGATTTCGACACAGGCCTCGGTGCAGGACTTGCAAGTGAATCTGGGAAATGCCGAGAGGGAACTGAATCGGACCCAGCAACTCACGGACAAAGGTCTCCAGACGCCGCAGGCCCTCGACGCCGCGAAAACACTCGTGGAAAGCTACAAGGCGCGCATCTCGCTGACGAAGGAGCAAGTCACAGCCGCGGACCGAAAAATCGACGCCGCCCAGGAAAATGTGAATAACTGCGCTATTCGCGCTCCATTCACCGGGCAAGTGGTTTCGAAAGACGCTCAGGTGGGCGAAATGGTGTCGCCCATCTCCGCCGGCGGCGGATTCACGCGCACCGGCATCGCAACGATCGTCGACATGGATTCGAATGAAATCGAAGTGGATGTAAATGAATCCTACATCGCGCGCGTTACGCCCCATCAACGAGTTGTGGCTACATTGGATGCATATCCGAATTGGCAGATCCCGTCGCACGTGCGGACCATCATTCCGACGGCGGACCGCCAAAAAGCGACCGTGAAAGTTCGAATCACCTTCGACAAACTCGATCCCCGAATTCTGCCGGACATGGGCGTCAAAGTTGCGTTCCTGGGAGACGAACCGCCCCGTGCCGGAACGAATAGCGGGCCCGTGGCAAAAGCGTTGATTACAGGCTCTGCTGTGCGTCAACAGGACGGGAAATCGTACGTGTTCCTCGTGCGCGACGGAAAACTGGAGCGCCGCGCGGTGACGCTTGGATCGCAGCGCGGCGATGACGTGGAAGTGCTGGCAGGCGTGTCCGAAGGCGACACGCTAGTGGCGAAAAGTTCCGATACTTTGCGCGACGGTCAGGCCGTCGAGATCAAACAATGAGGATTGAATGACTGTAAGAGTCGATGGAAGCGGAAGTGCTGCAAGCCTGATTCACGTACGCGGGCTCGATAAGAAATATTCGCGCGGCGGTGAGGAGATACACGTCCTCAAAGGCTTGAATCTCGATGTCGAAAGCGGCGACTTCGTAGCGTTCATGGGCCCTAGCGGATCGGGGAAAACCACGTTGCTGAATTTGCTGGGTGGACTCGACGTACCCTCCGCCGGAACGATCTCCGTGGCAGGGGACGAAATCACGCACATGTCCTCAAGCAAGCTGACCGACTGGCGGGCGCGCCATGTGGGCTTCATTTTTCAGATGTATAACCTCCTGCCGGTTCTCACCGCATTTCAAAATGTCGAACTGCCACTGCTGCTGACCAAGCTTTCGAAATCCGAGCGCAGACAGCATGTGGAGACCGCGCTGCAAGTGGTGGGCCTGGCGGATCGCATGAGGCACTATCCTCGTCAACTTTCCGGCGGGCAGGAGCAGCGCGTAGCCATTGCCCGCGCCATCGTTTCCGATCCGACTTTCCTGCTGTGCGACGAACCGACCGGCGACCTCGACCGCAAAGCCGCCGATGAAATCATGGATTTGGTCGGACGCCTGGTCCAGGAATTCGGCAAGACGGTTCTCATGGTTACGCACGATCCGGCCGTTGCAAAGCGCGCGCAAATCACACTGCATCTGGAAAAGGGAAGCCTTGTCGGCACGGCGGAGGAAGCAGACGCCTAATGAAATACCTGCCTCTGATCCTCGCCAATCTTTTTCGAAAAAAGCTTCGCACGACGTTGACCATCGGGTCTTTCGTCGTCGCGCTATTTCTATTCGGTCTGCTGATCATTGTCCGCGGAGCCTTCAGCCAGGGCGTGGACATTGCCGGAGCCGACCGCTTGGTCGTCATCAACAAGACTTCGCTAATTCAGCCGCTGCCGCTCTCCTATCGCGATCGCCTGCTGCGGATGCCGGGAATCAAGCAGGTGACGTTTCAGAATTGGTTCGGCGGTGTGTACCAGGACGAAAAGAATTTCTTTCCCCAATTCGCCGTCGACATTAACAACCAGCGAGCGATGTATCCGGAGTTCAAAGTCCCGGAAGATCAGTGGAAGGCCTTTTTCGACGACCGCGAAGGCGCCATTGTCGGGCAAAGTCTCGCCGACCGATTTGGCTGGAAGGTGGGCGACCGCATCCCCATCAAAGGCACGATTTACACCGGGGCGTGGGCGTTCAATCTTCGAGGCATTTACAAAGGAGCGCGTGCGCAGGATGACACCACGCAATTCTGGTTTCACTGGGATTTTCTGGAAGAGCGCAGGGATTTCGGCAAAGGCGATGTCGGCTGGTTCGTCGTCCGCGTGACCGATCCCGACTTATCCGTGCAAGTCGCAAAAGCCATTGACGACGAGTTTGCCAATTCGCCCTTTGAAACCAAGACGGACACCGAAAAAGCTTTCGCGGCTTCGTTTGTGAAGCAAATGGGCAACATCGAATTTCTGATCCTCACCGTCGGCGCCGTCGTGTTTTTCACGCTGCTGCTGGTAACGGGCAACACCATGGCCATCGCCGTGCGCGAGCGTATTGGAGAATTGGCCGTGCTCAAGGCGCTGGGATTTTCCAATCGGTTCGTGCTCCTGCTGGTGATGATGGAGTCGCTTATGGTTGCGTTCATTGGCGGAGGATTGGGAATTCTGCTGGCGAAATTGTTCAGCCTGCGCGGCGATCCGACGAATGGAATTTTGCCGTATTTTTATTTGCCAATGTGGGCGATTGCGGCTGGAGTTGGAATAGCGCTGCTGGTTGGAGTTGCAGGGGGAATCCTCCCCGCAATTTCCGCCATGCGTTTACGCGTTGTGGATGCGATTCGGAGAGTCTGACGATGGCCATCCCGGTGATCTACAATTTGCGCAGCGTCAGGGCCCGCTGGACATCCTCCATCGTCGCGATTCTCGGCATTGCCGGAACGGTTTCGGTCTTCGTGGCGATGATGTCGCTGGCGCGAGGGTTTAAAGCGACGCTGGTAAGTTCAGGGTCCACGCAGAATGCGATGATCCGCCGCGCCGGTTCCACATCGGAAATCGACGGCGCGGTCTCGCTCGATCAGGTGAAGGTAATCACGGATGCGCCGGGGATCGCGCGTTCCGATATGGGGCCTCTGGTAAGCGCTGAGGTCGTCGTGATCGCCGCGTTTCCCCTAAAATCCAGCGGGACTAATGCGAACGTACAGGTGCGCGGCGTATCGCCCACAGTGCTGGGTGTCCGCAACAACGTTAAAATCATTTCAGGCAGATTCTTTCAACCCGGGCTGAACGAACTCGTGGTTGGCAAAAACGCCGCCGTGATGTATGTGGGACTGGCGCTGGGCGATACGATCAAATTCGGCGGAGGCAATTGGAAGGTCGTCGGGATTTTCAATGCCGGCGGCGCCGCATTCGATTCCGAAGTCTGGTGCGATGCCCACGTTTTGAACCAAGTCTATCACCGGCCGGACAATGTCTTCCAATCGATCACCGTGCGCCTCACTTCTCCGGAAGCAATAGGCGCGTTTAGGGATTCACTTACGGCGGACCCGCGCATGACCGTCCAAGTGGATCGCGAGCGGGACTACTACGACAAACAATCGCGAACGCTCACCACATTGATCGTTGTACTCGGGACCATCATCGCGGTCGTCATGGGCATCGGCGCAGTCTTCGGTGCGCTCAACACAATGTACTCGGCTGTTTCGGAGCGGTCTCGCGAAATTGCCACCATGCGAGCCCTAGGGTTCGGTGCAGGCAGCGTGGTGCTGTCCTTCCTGATTGAAGCGCTGCTGATTTCTTTCCTGGGCGGTGCGCTCGGCTGTCTGATTGTAATTCCGTTAAATGGATTGACGACCGGCGCCATGAACTTTCAAACGTTCAGCTACATGGCGTTTGCATTTAAGGTCACGCCGGACCTGCTACTGGCAGGAATCGCGTTTGCGCTCTTCATGGGCGTGGTCGGAGGAGTTCCTCCCGCCATCCGAGCCGCGCGCCAGCCGGTTTCAGTGGCTTTGCGCGCTCTCTGATCTGTTTTTCTCGTGATCCTAATAAATGAATGGAGTGGACGCGCATTTTGTGGCGCCGGCGTCCCGCCGGCGGTCTTCGCGCTGCGCGGAAAAAAAAGCACCGGCGAGACGCCGGCGCCACCAAAGAAGACCCCTACTTCAATCCGTTTCCTGCGTAACAATATGCACATCCACCGCAGGCGCGTCGCGCAGAAAGCGGTGAATCGCGTTCATGTAGAGGTATTTTCGCCAGCCCTCGACGGCCGTGCGCCCGAAGATCACTTGCGTCACGTGCTTCTCCCGAACAAATTCCGCGGAGGCGCTGGATACGTCCTTGCCTTTCAGTTTCGCCACTTTTGCGCCGAGGCTCTCCGAAAACTGTATGTTGGCCTGGAGCGAATTCTTGTCCTGTTCCGAAGTGTCCTGCCCGATGTCGACATATATTGCAAATAGGTCGGCATCCATACGGCGCGCCATTCGGGCTGCGCGGGCGATCAGGTATTGCGCGCGGGGATTCGAACTGAAGCACACCGCGATCCGTTCGCGCACCGGCCACGGATCTTGGATGTCCTTCTGCTCCATGTACGATTCCAGGCTGCGGTCCACCTGTTCGGCAACTTGGCGCAGGGCGAGTTCGCGAAGGGCAATCAGATTTCCCCGGCGAAAGAAATTCTTGAGCGCCTGATCGACTTTTCCGGTGTGATAGACCTCGCCGCGCCTCATGCGGTTTTGCAGCGCTTCCGGCGTCAAATCGACCATTACGATTTCATTGGCGTGTTCGAGCACCCAGTCGGGAACTGTCTCGCGAATCTTGATTCCGGTGATTGCGGAAACGGTGGGTGCAATGCTTTCCAGGTGCTGAATATTGACCGTGGAAAGCACTTCCATTTTCGCTTCCACCAGTTCCAGCACATCTTCGTATCGTTTCCGGTGCTTGCTGCCGGGAATATTGGTGTGAGCCAGTTCATCGACCAGAATAACGCGCGGATTTCGAACAAGGATGGCGTCGGTATCCATCTCCTCGAAAATGGTTCCCTTGTATTCGATCTTTTTGCGGGGGACTTGTTCGAGCTGCGGGGCGAGCTCCTGGATGCCTTTTCTTCCGTGCGTCTCGACGACGCCAATCACCACGTCTTCGCCGCGGCTGCGTCGCCGGATGGCTTCACTCAACATGCCGTAGGTCTTGCCCACACCGGGGGCGTAACCAAGAAATAGCTTCAGAATTCCCTTGGTTCGTTCCTGAGGAGAAACCTCTTCCAGCCACTGTTCGGGAGTCTTAGTCATTCGCAACTATTCTCGTTTATTATGCCCAAGAAATGCTAGTCTAGATTTGCCCGTGACAAAGAAATTGCCCATAGTTATTGCCCGCTATGCCGCCGCACTAGCGGCGGTCGTTCTCATTGCTCTATTCTATCGCCATGCGCACCGTTTCAATGCCACGACCGTCGCATTTACCTATCTACTTGCCATACTCGGCGTTTCCACCATTTGGGGACTCGCAGTTTCCGTTTTTATGTCCCTGGCCGCGACGCTGGCATACAACTATTACTTTCTGCCACCGATAGGGACGTTTACCATTGCCGATCCCCAAAATTGGGTGGCGCTTTTCACATTCCTGGTCACTTCGGTGCTCGCCAGCGATCTCGCAACTCGCGCCCGCAATCAGGCGGCCGAGGCCAACCGCCGCCGCCGAGAGGTCGAACGTCTGTACGGATTCAGCCAGCGTCTTTTGAGCGCCGGAAACCCCATCGAATTGTTGAACGCCATTCCTCGGCAAATCGTGGACTTGTTTGAGGTGGGTGCCGCCGCATTGTTCCTGACGGACAAGCAGAAAGTCTATAGGTCCGGGATGAATCTGCCCCAGCTCGATGCCGACTATCTGAAAGCCGTCATCGCGCGCGAGGAAATCCGTATTGACGAAGAGCATAGCGTCTGTTTTGCTCCGCTCCGCATGGGTTCGCGCATACTTGGCAGCGTGGGCATTTCGGGGCCGGTGTTGTCACGTCAATCGCTGGAGGCGCTGGGTTCGTTGATCGCTGTAGCAATTGAGCGCGCCCATGCGATCGAAATGGTGGGGAAGACCGAAGCGGCTCGGGAGGGCGAACGCTTGAAATCCGCGCTGCTCGACGCCATTACGCATGATTTTCGGACTCCCCTTACGTCCATGAAAGCTTCCGTGACTACACTGCTCTCCGCCGCGAAGCTCGATGACGGGCAGCGCGTGGAACTGCTGGAAATCATCAACGAGGAATGCGACCGGCTGAACCGGCTGGTTGGCGAAGCCGGCGAAATGGCGCGTCTGGAAGCGGGAGACGTGAAGCTGCATCTGGATCCGCTCTGTGTGGCCGACCTGATTACCGGAGCCCTCGACGTCTGCAAGGGAACTCTGGGGACCAGGCCCGTTCGAATCGAATTGAAGAATCCGGACCTTCACGTCCACGCTGACTTGGCGCGGGCGCGGGAAGTTCTCGTCCATTTGATCGAGAACGCCAATCTGTACTCCACACCGGACCTTCCAATCACTGTTAGCGCGGAAGAGAAGGACGACTTCGTCATCTTCAGTGTTGCCGATCAGGGGCCCGGGATTGGTGAAACAGAGCTCGGCCTCATCTTTGACAAATTTTATCGGGGCACCGACCAGCGCTATCGAGTACAGGGCACAGGCATGGGTTTGCCGATCGCGAAAGCAATCGTCGAGGCGCATGGCGGCACGATCAATGTAATCAGCCAGTTGGGACAAGGATCTGTATTTTCTTTCAGCTTGCCAATCTATAAGGGAGTACCCGAACGCAGATGAGTACAGCGACGATTCTGATCGTGGACGACGAGCCGCAAATTCGCCGTGTGATGCGCACGACGCTATCCAGCAATGGCTACACCGTGATCGAGGCTCGCAGCGGGGAAGAAGCGCTGGAAGTTGTGCGCGCGGAGCGTCCTGAGCTCGTGCTGCTGGACGTCAACATGCCGGGCATTGGCGGGCTTGAAGCCTGCCGCGAGATTCGCGACAAGTCCGACGTGGCCATTATCATGCTGACTGTGCGCAATACCGAGCACGACAAAGTCCTCGCGCTGGATGCGGGCGCGGACGACTACGTCGTCAAGCCGTTCAGCATGGAGGAGCTTCTGGCACGCATCCGCGCGGCCCTGCGGCGCACATCCTCCGGAGAACCGATTCCCGCATACGTTTCGAATGACTTGGAAATAGATTTCGAACGCAGAAAGCTTACAGTGCAGGGGCAGCCTGTCCGGCTGACGCCGAAGGAGTTCGAACTGCTCCGGCATCTGGTTTCGAACCAGGGCAAGCCGCTCGAACACCGGCGCCTTCTGCAAGCCGTCTGGGGGCCGGATTACGGCAACGAAACCGAATACCTTCGCGTGTTCATTAACCAACTTCGAAAGAAAATCGAGCCCGATCCAGCCCATCCCAAGTACATCCACACCGATCCGTGGGTCGGTTACCGGTTTGAGCCGATTGCAGGCTCGGCCCCGAAGACGAAGAAGAAGTGATGGCTGGGCGGTGCTGAAGTTACGCGGGGAGTGCGGTTCACTGAGAACGGTCTCTGTGAACGGCACTGCCGTTTACGGAGAACGCTCTCAGTGAATCGTGCCCCTGCCTGGTAGTACCCTAGAGTAGCGGGTGGACAACATCCAGTTCCTTATTCAACTCCAACACATTCACTCGTCGCTCGCCGAGGAATTTGAGCTTACGTCCTACAATGTGCCTGGCAACATCGCCGAAACATGCTTTCGCTCAAGTTCTGTTCGCGAGCCCTGCAGGTCTTACCTTGTGGCAAACCGCTTCATGGACATCTCTTCAAGTCTGTCGGCTGCCTCTGGAAAAACTTGCGTGCTCTCCTGCTTGCGGTCCAGCGGCTTCACAGAAATCACGGAAAGGCCTGCCTGCCCGCTTTGCGTAATCGGGTGCGTGATCACTAGAACATCCGCGCTGCGCCCGTTCGAAAACTCGACTACTCGCCGACGGGGTGCCGCAACCATCGATTGCCGGCCTTCTTTCCAGAAATGAATCAGCACGTAGACCAGAAAAGCGACGCCCATGCCATTCAGCATCATAAAAATCGTCATGGCCATTGGACCTCCTTCAGTCGCGGTCACAGTTTCAGTTGATCTTGAAACCGTTGCTGCGACTAACAAGAACAGCATGCGCCTATCCAGATTAGGAAGTCGTGCAAGCACCGTAAGGATTCCGTAAGACGCTAAATGGCTTATCTTGTGAAGCTTTCTTGCTCGAAAAGAGATGGACGCCTAAAATGAATTGTCCATATGGATTCTAAACTCCACCGTTTTTGTTTTGTTCGTTTCGCCGCAATCCTCTTGCTCGCGCTGCTTTCAGCATCCACTGCATTCGCGCAGGAGCGCGCCGATTGCCGCGCGTTTCGCAGCACGATTCTGCATTCGTCTGTGCGCTATTGTGTTTTCCTTCCGGCGAGCTATTCCTCTCCGGATCCCAGTGCTCGGAAGTATCCTGTCCTCTATCTTCTGCATGGTTTGGGCGGGAACGAGCAGGAGGCGGCTCTTTCAGGAGAGTGGACACTTTTGCAGGACTTGCGTCGCGATAAAAAGGTGGGCGATTTTCTGGTGGTCGCTCCCGACGGATGGGACACGTTTTATGTCAACTCCCAGGACGGCAAGACTCTGTACAGCGATTTCTTTCTGCGCGAATTCATGCCGTTCATCGAGCGCACGTATCGCGTTCACGCAGTTCGTGCGGCCCGGGGCATTACTGGATTTTCCATGGGTGGATACGGAGCGCTCCATTTCGCCTTCGGACACTCGGAACTTTTTGGATCGGTCAGCGCCCATAGCGCCGCTCTGATGCGCGATCCGCCCCAGGGCGTGAACGCAGGGGCTTCCTCGGGGAACTTCGCTGCAAAACTGCTTACGAATGTGTTTGGCAATCCCATTGACCGAAAAATGTGGGAGCTCAATAGCCCTTTCCAGCTGGCAAGGAAAAACACTGCTGTCCTGAAAGGGACGAAAATCTATTTCGATTGCGGCACGGAGGACTCCTTCGGTTTCGACCGCGGCGCGAGCGATCTGGATCAATTGCTGAAATCCATTTCGGTCCCTCATGAGTTTCACCTCTACCCCGGCGGACACAGCGTGTCCTATCTCATCGCTCACCGGGAAGCGTCCTTCGAATTCCACTGGCGCGCATTCGAATCGTTGCACTGACGCCTTGTTCCGCAGGTCTTGTTGGCGATGTTGCTCGTGGTCGCCGCTGGTTTGGCTGCTTGCGGCGGCGGGAGCGCGTCGCAACCAATTAATCTGAATGGAACTCCCGCGGGAACGTATTCGATTCTGTTAACGGCCACCTCCGGCAGTGTGGCGCACACGAGGACGGTCAATCTGACTGTAATGTAACTACTCCTCTGTTTGAGGGAATTGCGCAACTTGAGGCATAACCCAGTCTGGATTCCCGGGGATGGAAGACTTTTTCTTCTCCATTTCCGCAATCGACGGTTTTGGACTAAAGTAGTATTTGCGCCCAGCCGACAAACTGGACGTGTCTTCTGCACCATCGCGGGTGCGCCCTAATGGGCCAACTCAAGGAGCCAGAATGAGCGTTACCGATACCGGTGCTTCGATTCAGAATGCTGCCACTCCGATGGAGATGACGTCCATCAACACGATCCGCACGCTCTCAATGGATGCCGTGCAGGCCGCCAATTCCGGGCATCCCGGCACCCCGATGGCGATGGCGCCGGTTGCCTACTGCCTGTACCAGGAATTCCTGCGATACGATCCGAAGGATCCGCTCTGGCCCAATCGCGACCGCTTCGTTCTCTCCGCCGGTCATGCTTCGATGCTGTTGTATTCCGTGCTTCACCTGGCCGGAGTGAAAAGGGTTGGGGAACACGGGAAGATTCTGGATACACCGGCCGTTCCGCTGGATGAGATCAAGAAATTTCGCCAGCTTGGCAGCCTCTGTCCCGGCCACCCGGAGTCCCATCTGACAACAGGCGTCGAAACGACCACGGGGCCGCTGGGGCAGGGCTATGCGAACAGCGTTGGGATGGCGCTGGCAGGACGCTGGCTCGCCTCTCGCTACAATCAGATGGGCTTCGAAGACCTTTACAATTTTAACGTTTACGCTCTGGGCGGCGACGGCTGCATGATGGAAGGGGTTTCCAGCGAAGCTGCGTCGCTTGCCGGACACTTGAAACTTTCGAACCTCTGCTGGGTCTATGACAGCAACCGCATCACGATTGAGGGTGGCACGCCGCTGGCGTTTTCCGAAGATGTAGGCGCGCGATTCGCTGCCTATGGCTGGAATGTAATTCAGGTCAACGATGCGAACGACCTGAACCTGATTCGCGCCGGTTTCAACTCGTTTTTGCAAACCAAGGATCGTCCTACGCTCATTATCGTACACAGCCACATCGGCTGGGGGTCACCCAACAAGCAGGATAGCCACACTGCACACGGCGAGGCGCTCGGGGAAGAAGAAGTCAAGCTTACCAAGCGCAACTACGGCTGGCCCGAAGATGCAAAATTCCTGGTGCCGGATGGCGTGTACGAACATTTTCAGCAGGGGATCGGTGCGCGAGGGAAAAAGGCGCGAGAAACGTGGTCCGCGCAATTCGAATCATATAAACAAAAGAATCCTGCGCTGGCCGACGAGATTTCACGAATGGAAAATCGCCAGCTTCCCGACGGCTGGGACAAAGACCTGCCGGCATTTCCAGCCGACGCCAAGGGGCTTGCGACGCGCGATTCTTCGGGGAAAGTCGAGAATGCGATCGCCAAGAACGTGCCGTGGCTGCTTGGCGGCGCTGCTGACCTGGCGCCATCGACAAAGTCCCTTCTTACGTTTGAGGATGCCAAGGGCTTCCAACCTGATAGTTACGGCCACCGGAATTTGCATTTCGGCATCCGCGAACATGCCATGGCCGCGATGATCAACGGCATGAGCCTGACGAAAGTCCGCCCGTTCGGCGCAACATTTTTCGTTTTCACCGATTATATGCGAGGCGGTTTGCGGCTGAGTGCGCTGATGGGAATCCCGGTCATCTACATTTTGACACACGACTCGATCGCAGTCGGCGAGGATGGCCCCACGCACGAGCCCATCGAGCATTTGGCCATCGCTCGGGCCACACCCGGCCTGATCACGCTGCGCCCGGCGGACGCCAACGAGGTGGTCGAAGCATGGAAAATAGTGATGCAACTTCAGCATGAGCCGGCTCTGCTGGTTATGACGCGTCAGGCGCTTCCGACGGTGGACCGGACGAAGTTTGCGCCGGCCGCGGGTGTAGCTCGCGGGGCCTACGTGTTGAATCCGGGAACCAGGCCTGACGTCCTGTTGCTGGCCACCGGCAGCGAAATTTACCTGTGTCTGCAAGCCAGCGAACAGCTTTCGAAAGAGGGAATTCAGGCGCGGGTGGTCAGCATGCCGTCCTGGGAATTGTTCGAACGGCAGGATCAGGCCTATCGCGACTCGGTCCTGCCGCCCGATGTGACGGCACGCGTTTCCGTGGAAATGGCGTCCACCTTCGGCTGGAGTCGGTATGTGGGCATGTCCGGAAATAGCATCGGCATGCACACCTTCGGAGCTTCGGCCCCACTTAAGGATCTGCAGAAACATTTCGGTTTCACCGTGGAAAATATAGTCGCCGCTGCGAAGCAGCAGGTTCACAAGTAGAACAGGTTTCAACCTGTTCGGTTTTGGGGTTGGTTGCGATTGCCCCTAAAGACAAACGCGGACAGGTTGAAACCTGTCCTACTTTTCCAGGAGCCCTCATGGACGCATCGCAACTTTGGAAGCGCTACTGCCAGTACCTCTGCCGAGTGGATTCGCTCGACCTCACGCTCGATATCAGCCGCATGCATTTCGACGACAGTTTCCTCGCCTCCATGGAGCCTGCCGTCCAGCGCGCCTTTGCCGACATGGACGCGCTCGAATCGGGGGCCATCGCCAATCCCGATGAAAAGCGCATGGTGGGGCATTACTGGCTGCGCGCGCCGCAACTCGCGCCGACCAAGGAGATCGCCCGCGAAATCACGGACACAGTGGAGTCCATCAAAAAATTTGCCGCCGCAGTGCATGCAGGAACATTGAAGCCGCCGACGGCGGCGCGATTCACCCAGTTGCTGGCGATCGGCATCGGCGGATCGGCGCTGGGCCCAATGTTCGTAGGCGACGCGCTGGGAAATCCCGCTGCGGATCGCATGCGCATCCATTTCATCGACAATACTGATCCCAACGGCATTGCCCGGATGATGGAGACATTGCAAGGACTTCTCCCAGAAACGCTTTGCATTGTGACCAGCAAGAGCGGCGGCACGCCGGACACACGCAACGGCATGTTGGTCGTCACTGAAGCTTATCGCGGTGCGAATCTTGATTTCGCGCGCCACGCGGTCGCGGTCACGATGCCCGGCTCGCACCTGGACAAATTGGCTACATTGGAAGACTGGATCGAGCGTTTCCCGATGCTCGATTGGGTTGGCGGACGCACCAGCGAACTTTCCGCGGTGGGCTTGCTCCCGGCCGCTTTGCAGGGAATCGATATCGACGGCATGCTTACCGGAGCTGCCGCATGCGACGTGGCCACGCGTGTGCACGAAACGCGCCGAAATCCGGCCGCGCTATTGGCTTTGATGTGGTATGCCGCCACGGATGGAAAAGGCAAAAAGGACATGGTGGTCCTCCCTTACCAGGATCGCCTGCTCCTATTCAGCCGCTACCTGCAGCAACTAGTGATGGAATCTCTCGGGAAACATCTCGATCTTGATGGCAAGCGCGTGAAGCAGGGAATCGCCGTGTACGGGAACAAAGGCTCTACGGACCAACACGCTTTCGTGCAGCAATTGCGGGATGGCATCAACAATTTCTTCGTCACCTTCGTTCGCGTCCTCGAATCAGGCGGCTCGCAGTTGGAAGTTGAGCCCGGCGTCACCACGGGCGATTATCTGCACGGATTTCTGGTGGGGACTCGTGAAGCGCTCTACGGCAACGATCGTCAGTCCATGACGATTACAATACCCTGGGTGGACGCGCGCATTATCGGGGCCCTCATCGCGCTATTCGAACGCGCCGTCGGCCTTTACGCCTCTTTAATTCACATCAATGCTTACAATCAGCCGGGTGTGGAGGCCGGGAAGAAAGCCGCTGCAGGCGTCCTCAACCTGCAAGCAAAAGCGCACGCCGCGCTTTCGAATACGCCGCAGACCGCCGACCGAATTGCGTCCGCCATCGGCGCAGGGGAGTCCGCCGAAAGCATCTACCTCATCCTGGAGCATCTGGCTTCGAACAGACGCGCGCGAATGGCTCGCGTGGCCGATCCCGTTCAGACGACGTTTACGGCCGTTTGACGGCAGGCCGGGTGGAGCAATCGCTGCTTTCCGGCGTGCCAGGCGAACAACGAAATATGGTGAACCTAAGGCAATAGACACCCCAAGATAAGGCTTCAAAAGCCTTATCCTGCAGGCCTCAATAGCGACCCTCGCTAGGCTCCGGCTTTTTTGCCGTCGGCAAACTTCAGTGACGTCCAGGGCACGTTTCTGGTGACATGGCCTTCGCCGTCGGTCGTTTTCAGGTTGACCGTTTGCATGAGCGAGTTGATATCGGCCACCTCAAATACGCCTTCGTGCTCGTCCCACCCTACGCGGTCACCCCTCTTGGGGGTCGTTCCTTTGTATTCGGCGATCACTTGGCTCTCCTTTGTCGGGTACAGCCTAAAATACCACCCACCGGAGAAGGGGAATGTATGCGTCATTCATACGCCTGTTTGCCCGGAATAGCTAGAAATATCATTTATGATTTTCTGGACAGTGTCCCGGTTCGGCCGCAAAAGAAAACTCCCCGCCGTCCCAAATTGGGCTGCGGGGAGTGCTTCAGTACGCGATGCTCTGCTTACTCAGGCTGATCTGGTCGCCGTCTCGGCGCTTTCCGACTGTCTGCCCAGATCGAACGTCTGGTGCAAAGCCTTCACGGCCCTCTCCATGCTGCCCGATTCCACCAGGAACGAGATGTTGTATTCCGAAGACCCCTGCGCGATGGCGATCAGGTTGATTCCTTCCTTACCCATCGTGCTGAAGACGCGCCCGGCCATACCCGGCGTGCCGGCCATGTTTTCGCCGACCGCCGCAACGACCGCGACGTTCTTGTTCACCTTGATGTGTTCGAGATCGTGCTGGTGAACATCGTCGTACAGCGCATCCCGCAGAGCTTTTTCGGTGCGTGCGGTGTCGCCGGCTTGCACTACAAAGCAAATGCTGTCCTGCGAGGAGGATTGCGAAATCATCACGATGTTTGCGCGGACCGAAGCCGTCGCGCCGAAAATGCGCGCGGCAATGTCCGGTACGCCAATGATGCCCGGCCCGGCCACGGAAATCATGGCCACGTCGCGGGTTGCGGTCACGGCTTTTACGCCTTGCGGAGTGGGGCGAACTGTCTGTGTGATTTTAGTTCCCGCCTGTTCCGGTTTGAAGCTGTTGCGAATCCACACAGGGATGGCCTTTTCGATCACCGGACGCAGAGTCATCGGGTGCAGCACTTTTGCTCCGAAGAACGCGAGTTCTCCTGCCTCGGTATAGGAAACTTCATCCAGCGTCACGGCGTCGGGAACCATTCGCGGATCGGCGGTCAGCACGCCGTTCACGTCGGTCCAGATGATGACGTCCTGCGCGTCCAGTGCCGCGCCCAAAATTGTGGCGGAAAAATCCGATCCCCCGCGGCCCAGAGTTGTGGGAATACCCTTTGCCGTCGCGGCGATATATCCGGTGACTACGGGGATTCCTCCCGCTTCGAGCAGCGGTTTGAGGGCAGCCACAGTTTTCGTGCGCGTCTGTCCGGCCAGCGGGCGGGCGCCTCCGTGAACTTCGTCGGTGACGATTAAATCGGTGGCATCGAACGCGACGCCGTGATATCCCATTTCGCGCAGGACGGCAGCTGTAATTCGCGCGGTGAGCCGCTCGCCTGTGCCTGCGATCACGTCCAGCGCGCGCGGAGAGAGTTCGCCAAGCAGGGCGCAGCCGCGACAATAGTTCGCTGCCCGCTCGATCAGGGAATCGACTTCGACAAGCAGTTCGCGGCGCTTGTCGAGGCTTGGAATCAGCTTCTCGATGGTCTCGCGATGTTTGGTGTGCAGCGCCGTGGTCAGCGCTTCCGCTGAAGCCTCGTCTCCTGTAGCGGCTTTTCCCGCGGCGGCTATCAGAGTATTGGTCACGCCGGACATTGCGGAAACCACTACGACTACCGAACGGGTCTTGGCTGCTTCGGCGGCAATGCTCGCAGCGCTTTGGATGCGCGCGGCATCGCCGACCGATGTGCCGCCGAATTTCATTACCTGAATGGGGCGGCTCATCGCACACTCGATTCGGCTGGAGCATTGTGTTGAGCTTTCGCGGACAGCAAACCGCGTGCTTGCAACAATTCCGCATTCAGGATCGCCGCGCCCGCCGCGCCGCGAACCGTATTGTGTCCCAGCACGACGAACCGGTAATCGAACACGGTGTCGGTTTGCAGCCTTCCGACGGTGACGGCCATGCCTCCACCAGCGTCGCGATCCAAGCGCGGCTGCGGGCGGTCCTTTTCATTCCGCACGATCACGGGGAATTCAGGAGCGGTGTACAGTTTCAATTCCTGTGGAACGGAGCGGTACTCCGAGAGCGCGGCGCGAACTTCTTCAATGCCTGCACGCCTCGCCAGCTTAACGCGCACCGCCACCATGTGGCCGTCCGAGACATTTACGCGATGGCACTGCGCGCTCACAGGGAAGGGAGCGTTCTCGAATCCATTGTTGGTCGAGCGGCCGAGAATCTTCCGCGTCTCGGTCTCCATTTTCGGTTCTTCGCCGTCCCAATGAGGCATCAGGTTATCTATGACATCGAGCGACGGCACGCCCGGATAGCCCGCGCCGGAGACGGCCTGCATCGTCGTCGCAATCACAGCCTCGATGCCAAAATGCGCGTGCAGCGGAGCGAGCGGCAACGCCATGATGATCGTCGAGCAATTCGGATTGGTGACGATGTATCCGGCGCCGAAACCTCGATCCTTGCGCTGGCGTCCGAGCACATCGAGATGATCGGCATTGATTTCAGGAATCAGCAGGGGAACGTCCTCGTCCATGCGGAAGGAAGAAGCATTGCTGATCACCGGATATCCGGCGCGCGCAAACGCTTCTTCGGAGGAGCGCGCGATATCCGACGGCAGGCTTGAGAGCACCACGTCGCAATCCAGCGGCGGCAGCGGCGGCTGCACCACCATCGATTTCACGAAGGCGGGGATGTCGCCGACCAGCCGCCACGTACAGGCTTCGCCGTAGGTTTTTCCCTGCGAACGGTCCGACGCCGCCAGCGCCGTTACCACAAACCCCGGATGTTTTTCCAGCATTTGCACAAAGCGCTGTCCGACCATTCCGGTAGCGCCAAGGATGCCAACTCGTATTCGTTCACTCTGCGCCTTACTCAAAATCGTTCCTCCCGTAGGCATCATGAATTGATTGCTGCATGGCATAACTAAAAAGCTCGCCGCTGAATTGGAGCGAAAACTGTCCCGGATTCGCATCTCGGAATTCTGCTTCGCCCGCGCTGGCTCCCACGATCAGGAGCGATGGCGATTCCGCCGGGGCACACTGCGCAAGCTGGCCGATGGTAGTCCGCTGAATAATCTCTTGTTTCGTCGTAGCCCGCGAAATCAAAACGCAGGGAATCTCCACCCCAAGTCCGGCGGCCTGCAATTCCTCGGCGAGTTCGCCGTAGTGGTTCCCAGGCATATAAATCACATAGGTCGTGTCCGCAGCCACGTGCCGCTCGTTGATCAGTCCTGAGCCTCCCGCGCGGTGCGCGGTGATAAAGACCACGCGCGAGGCGTGCCGCCGGTCGGTCAGCGAAATCTGCGCTGCCGCAGCCGCGCCAAGAGCAGACGTAACTCCCGGGACGATTTCAAACTCGATGCCGGCCTGCCGCAACGCTCCGATTTCCTCTCCCGCACGCCCGAAAAGCGTCGGATCGCCGCTTTTCAGGCGCGCAACAATCTTGCCTTCGCGGGCCAGGCTCACCATCCAGAAATTAATTTCCGGCTGGGAAATTCCTCGTGTACCACAGCGTTTGCCCACATTCACAATCTGAGCGGTCTCAGGAATTTCCCGTAGGATTTCCTGCGGGACCAGGTCGTCATGCAACACCACGTCCGCGGATTGCAGCACGCGCCACGCCTTGCGCGTCAGCAATTCCGGGTCGCCCGGTCCGGCTCCCACAAGATAAACTTTCGCGGACATCATCTATCCCTCTGTAGGGGCACGGCATTGCCGTGCCCCTACGCAGTTATCGCAACGATTCCAGTGCTATTAAGAAATGCCCTACCGCACTTCCGGATCGAGGCTCGCGTACTGATGCAAAATCCGTTTCCGCTGTTCCGGCTGCATCGGGATGCTTTTTAATTCATCGCGAGTTCGCCCGAGTTGCTCCAGCCATTGCTTCCACTCCGGACCGTATTGCTGTTCCAGATCCCTGCGAAGCCGCTGCGCGAGCGCGGGGCTCAAACCGCCAGTGGAAATGGCGATTTGCAATTCTCCGCGACGCACCACGGCGGGGAAGTAAAAGTCGCACCGCCGCGGCTCGTCCACGGCGTTGCAGAGAACCCCCCGGCTTTGCGCCTCCGCGTAAATATCGTCATGCAACGCTGGCGAATTGGTCGCTGCAATTACCAGAAACACGCCGCCGAGATCGCCCGGGACATACTCACGCGCACTCAACTCAATGCGTCCGTCGCGCGCCCATTCGCGCACCTTTGGCGTAGCCTTTGGCGCGACCACGCGCACAGAAGCGCCCGCCGTCAGCAGACTCTCGATCTTCGATTCGGCCACGCTCCCCGCGCCGACGACAAGGCACCGGCGGCCCTCCAATTTTACGAACATCGGGAATAAATTCATATCCTTACTCCGGCGCGTGCAATCCGCATTCTTTCTTCGCAAAACCCGACCAGCGCCCGGCGCGCGGGTCTTCTCCCGGCTGCACCTGACGCGTGCAGTACGTGCAGCCGATGCTGGGATAATTCTGTTCGTGCAGCGGATTGTAGGGCACGTTATGGGCGCGAATATATTCCCACACGCTTTCCCAGGTCCAGTCCGCAATCGGATTCATCTTTACCAGGCCGAACTTTTCGTCCCACTCGATCTTTTTTGCATTCGCACGCGTCGGAGCCTGGTCGCGGCGGATTCCTGTGGCCCAGGCGGTCAGTGTTGCAAGCTTGGCCTTCAGCGGTTCGACCTTGCGCAGTTCGCAGCACTTGTTCGGGTCGATGGTCCACAGCTTCGGCGCAAACTGCTCGGCCTGTATTTCCGGCGTCAGCAGCGATTTCACGCGCTCGATGCGGATTCCGTATTTCTTTTCAATTTGATCGATCAGCTCATACGTTTCCGCGAACAGAAAATCTGTATCGAGTGTAAACACGCGAATGTCCGGGCGCACGCGCGACGCAATGTCGATTAACACGACATCTTCCGCGCCAAAGCTCGACGCAATGGCTGCGTGCGGATGGAACTCCGTCAGGCCCCAGCGCAGAATTTCCTCCGCGCTCCATCGCTCTGCTTCCGCCTGCACCGCTTCGATTTTCGTCTGTGCAATTGCGCTCATTGGATTCCCCATAAACAAAAACGCCCGCGAGCTTTTCGCTTCGCGGGCCGCATCTTAGAGCTCGAAGGATTTTTTGCTACGCTTGCGTATCCTTGGCTCCCAAGGTGGTCCGCGCCGCCCGTGTACACATGGGCGTGCGCGTAATAATCGTGATTCCCTTGGAAACCTGCATCTTCATAGCCTCTACAGATTAGACCCGTCGCAAGATTTGTCAAGTCGAAAGTCCCGGCCACCAGGCCGAGGCTTCTTAAAAAATCGGCATCTGCTTCACCCACAAACATTTGCAGGCGACCCGCCGGCGATCGAGGGCACCACCAGCACGCGATCGCCCTCTTGAAACTTGTATTCATTGCCGCCGAGGAAACGTATGTCCTCCTCGTTCACATAGATGTTAACGAAGCGCCGCACTTGCCCCGAATCGTCGCGCAGATGCTTGACGATCGCCGGAAACCGCTGCTCGATCTCTCCCAGCAGTTCGGGAAGCGTCCCCGAGTTACATTCGATGGACTGCACTCCGTCCGTAAACCGGCGCAAAGCAGTAGGAATCTCAACAGTAATTTTCATCTCGATTTTGATGTCCTGGCGTTTTGTGGCACACACTGAAGTGTGTGCCACTTAAGATCTTAAAACCAAAAAACCTTAATCCGCTGCAACACTTCCCGTGACCGCAATGCGGTCGTTAATGAACGTTTCAAACTCCGCCAGTCGCGGTGCAATCGCCGGGGTAAGTGTGTATTCATTGGAAATGGCGTCAATCGTTTTCAATCCGTTGCCAGTGATGCAGACCACAGTCGTATCGCTGGGATTGATGTATCCCTGCTCGATCAGTTTCTTGGTGACGACGGTAGTCACGCCTCCAGCAGTCTCAGTGAAAATTCCTTCGGTCTCCGCCAATAATTGGATGCCCTTGACGATCTCAGGGTCAGATACATCCTCGGCCCAGCCGCCGCTATCGCGAATCGCGCGGGAAGCATAATAGCCGTCCGCAGGATTCCCAATGGCCAGCGACCGCGCAATCGTTGCAGGCTTCTGCGGTTCGAACTGGTCGAGCTTGCGTTTGACGGCGTCCGAAATCGGAGAGCATCCGGTCGCCTGCGCGCCGAAAAATTTCACTTTCTTTTCCGGCACCAGTCCCAGCGTCATCAATTCGTTAAACGACTTGCGAATTTTAGTAATCAGCGAACCACCAGCCATCGGCACCACGATATTATCGGGCAGCCGCCAGCCAAGTTGTTCGGCGATTTCGTAGCCCACAGTCTTCGAGCCTTCGGCGTAATAAGGCCGCAGGTTCACGTTCACAAAGCCCCAGCGGAATTTTTCAGCAATCTGGGAGCACAGCCGGTTCACCTGATCGTAGTTGCCGGCAATCCGCACCAGCTTCGCGCCAAACACCTGAGTCCCGGTGACCTTCGCAGCCTCCAGATCGGAGGGAATGAAAATCCACGCATCGAAGCCTTCCCGTGCAGCCTGCGCAGCCACCGCATTCGCCAGGTTCCCCGTCGAGGAGCAGCTAACCACCTGGAATCCAAACCGACGCGCCGCAGCCAGGGCAGTAGCCACTACGCGGTCCTTAAAGGAGAGCGTAGGGAAGCAGACGGCGTCGTTCTTCACATACAGATTGCTGCCGCCCAGTGTCTTTCCCAGCCGACGAGCCTGCACCAGCGGCGTAAACCCTGTTGGCAGAGTGCCTTGGTAGCCATCGGGCAACGGAAGCAAAGCGCTATAGCGCCAGAGGTTGACAGGGCCAGCCTCGATGTTCTTGCGTGTAAAGAGCGGCCGGATGGCCTCAAGATCGTAGGAAACTTCCAGCGGCGAGAGGCACTCATCGCAGAACGACCGCGCCTGATTTCCCCATAACTTACCGCATTCACGGCACTTAAGCTGATAATGTTCGGCCATATCGCCTTCCTCTTGTCTTTATCAAAAGACATAATCACTGGGTAATCTGCTGCAGGTTGGCGGCGTAGGGGGCTAAAATACAAAACCCTCCACGCCAAAGAGGGGGAGGGCTCAAAAAAGCTTAACTGAGTGCTCGTCCGACTCTTTAGCAGTTTTTTACGTGGAGCAAGTTGCCTTAAATCGCCACGTGTCCAGCGAAGGCAGTATACTTAGAGCCTAAGTTCGTGTCAAGGCGTTTTTCCCCAATTTAGATTTTGCGCCCCCTGACCCAGAATCGAATCCCCAAAGCGACAGAAACATCTAACCTTGATAGTATATGTGTTTCGTCATTGCAGGTTGAGCCGGAAAGATTTCGATAAATGTCGAACATTTCACAAAATACTGGGAACACGGCTGCGCTAGACGAAGGTTTAAAGCATAAGCCCGGCTTTATCGCCACCAAGACGCTGAACTATTTGAAGACGCTCGAAGCCGAGAGCATCCAGATCTTCCGCGAAGCGGCAGCGGAATTTGCGCGTCCGGTGATGCTGTATTCGATTGGGAAAGATTCGTCGGTGATGTTGCGGTTGGCGCAGAAGGCGTTCCATCCTGGAAAGATTCCATTTCCTCTGCTCCACATCGATACCAGCTACAAATTCCCGGAAATGATCGAGTTTCGCGACCGCTACACGCGCGAGCTTGGCGTCGAGCTGATCGTGCACAAGAATCAGGAAGCACTGGACGCGGGCGCGAATCCGTTCTTGCTGGGGACGCAGAAATGTTGCGGCCTGCTGAAAACAAAATCGCTGCTGGACGGCTTGGCCGAGGGCGGATTTACAGCCGCGTTTGGCGGAGCACGCCGCGATGAGGAGAAATCGCGCGCCAAGGAACGCGTCTATTCCTTCCGCGACAGTTTCGGCCAGTGGGACCCAAAGAATCAGCGCCCGGAATTGTGGAACATCTACAATTCCCGCATCAACAAAGGCGAAAGCATTCGCGTGTTTCCGCTCTCTAACTGGACCGAGGCGGACATTTGGTTCTACATTCACCTGGAAAAAATTCCCATCGTCCCGCTGTATTTCGCAAAAGAGCATGACGTAGTGATTCGCGACGGCTCGATCGTGGTCGTATATCCCAATTCGGTGGTTCTGAAAGGCGAGCAGAAACAGCGCATGGTGGTCCGCATGAGGTCTCTCGGGTGCGTCTCCTGCACCGGCGCGATTCGCTCGACCGCGGACACGGTGCCGAAAATTATCGAGGAAATGATTTCGTTCCGGCGCTCGGAGCGCGAAAATCGCGTGATCGACCATGACGAAGAAGGCTCGATGGAGATAAAGAAGCGCGAGGGCTATTTCTAAATGAGCGCTACCGCGAATACCGAAACGTGGGGAGGTTTCGAGTCCTTCATCGAGCAAAATCTGGCGAAGGAGTTGCTTCGTTTCACCACCGCAGGCAGCGTGGACGACGGCAAATCGACGCTCATCGGGCGCCTGCTGCACGATTCCAAATCCGTTTTCGAGGACCAACTCGCCGCCGTAAAAAACAGCCGCATTAATCGATCGACTGCAGCGGTGGATTTTTCGCTGCTCACAGACGGCCTGCGCGCCGAGCGCGAGCAGGGCATCACGATCGACGTTGCCTACCGCTACTTTGAAACGCCCAAACGGAAATTCATCATCGCCGATACGCCCGGCCACGAGCAGTACACGCGCAACATGGCGACAGGTGCGTCCACCGCGAATCTGGCCGTGATTCTGATCGACGCATCGAAGGGCGTCCTTGCGCAGACGCGGCGGCATACCTACATCGCGTCGCTTCTAGGCATACCCAATGTTCTGGTCGCCATCAACAAAATGGACCTGGTGGAATATCGCGAAGAGGTTTTCCTTCGGTTGCAAAAAGATTTCGACGCTCTCGCGAAGCAACTCGCTGTACCGCACGTCGTCACCATCCCGATCAGCGCGCTGGCGGGAGACAACGTAGTTGAGCGCTCCGAGCGCATGCCGTGGTACCACGGCCCCACTTTTCTTGAGCATCTGGAAAACGTCCCGCTGCGCGTCGAAACAATGTCCGACGCCGTGCGTTTTCCCGTGCAGTACGTGATTCGTCCCGACGCCACGTTCCGCGGCTTCGCGGGACAAGTAGCCAGTGGAGTAATCCGCCCCGGCGATCCGGTCGAGTCGCTGCCTTCGGGGCAAAAGAGCCGCGTGAAGGCCATTTCCACATTCGATGGCGACTCCCCGGAAGCGTTTCCGCCAATGTCCGTCACAGTAACGCTCGAAGACGAAATCGATCTGAGCCGCGGCGACATGCTAGTCGCGCCGGGTAACATGCCCCGCGTATCGCGCCATTTCGAAGCCATGGTAGTGTGGTTCAACGCCGAGGCAGCCGAGCCGGGCAAAAGCTATCTGCTGAAACACACCTCCCGCACGGTTCGCGCGAAGGCGTTGAAAATCCGCTATCGCGTCAACGTCAACACGCTGGTGCAGGAGCCCGTGACTGCCTTGCAGATGAACGATATCGCCTACGTCGAATTCGAAACCGTCAGCCCGCTGTTCTTCGATCCATATACGCAAAACCGCATCACCGGCAGCTTCATCCTGATCGATCCCATTTCGAACGCCACTCTAGGCGCAGGAATGATTCGCGCGGACCTGTCCGACCAAACGGTCGTCGAAGACGCATCGCAGAAGCCTGTTAAAGCCACAGAGCGTTACAAACGCCATGGCCACAATCCCGCGCTCGTCCTGGTGGAAGGCAATCCAGATCTGGCAATCCGCCTGGAACGAGCCTTGTTCGACGATCATTTCGAGGTATTGCATTTCAGCGAGGACCGTCTCTCCCACACGGAACTTGAGAATCAATATCCGGCCTTCGAGTCAGCTGGGCTGGTGGTCATTTATTCAGCCGAGCGCTTCGACGTTGATCCCAGCCGAAAATTAAGCGCGCTTGCGCCGAACGCATTCTTCGAAATCTCAAAATCGAAAAGCGAAGACCCCGAATCCGTCCAGAACGTACTGGCACTCCTGCGGGGACTACGCACTTAGTGGCGTACGCTTTAGCGTGCGTTCTTTTGGTTTAATTTCACTTACTCCAAAGAACTAAAGGCATACACGCTAAAGCGTATGCCACCAAAACCCTCCTCCAATTTGACCTTGCGTGCGCCCGGATGCTATGTTGAAAGCGTTCTTGGTAGAGGCGCGGAAGCAAATAGTAGCCGGGCAGCAGTTCCGAGGAGCTTCGGAGGCCTGTGCGAAAGGTGCAGAAATTCTTCCGCCGAAGTCGCTTGCGGCAGTCCCGCTGTGGCGGCTGGGGGGCTTGGTTAATACCGGCTCACTGTCATCCGAGTAATCGGGTGGAGCGCTATCGAGGAGTGAGGCGTCTTGTGTTTGTCCGCGCTTTGCTTCTTCCCTGTGCGCACAATCCATCCCAGGCATTAGAATCGATGTCGCTCTAGGTAGGACAGGTTTCAACCTGTCCGGTTTTGGTTTAATTGAAATCGGAAAAAAGCGCACAGGTTGAAACCTGTGCTACTGGTTACGGCGAAATGCATCCATTTGAAATGACGCGCGCATTGATCGACATCGAGTCGATCACGGAGAACGAGAAGCAGGTGGGCGAACACCTGCTGACGTACCTCTCCGGGCTCGCCGCAGGTTCCGACGGCAAGGCGGAGGCCATGACGGTTACCCCGGAGCGCTTCAACGTATACGCAGAGTGGGGGCATCCCACAGTGGTCCTATCGACTCATATGGACACGGTGCCGCCGTTCATCGAATCGCGCGAGGACGACGAGAATATCTACGGTCGCGGCGCGTGCGATGCGAAGGGCATTATCGCTGCAATGATCGGGGCGGCGGAAAAACTCCTGGAGAGCGGCACGCGGAATTTTGGTCTTCTGTTTGTAGTCGGGGAAGAACGCAACAGCGCCGGTGCGGAAGTTGCAGCCCAACAGCCGCGCGGCTCGCGCTACCTGATCAATGGCGAGCCGACCGAAAGTAAAGTCGCGCTTGGCTCCAAGGGAATCTTGCGGTATGAACTGATCGCTACAGGTAAAATGGCGCACTCGGCGTATCCGGAGCTAGGCGAATCGGCCATCGAAAAATTGCTCGACGCGCTCGAGGCTGTCCGCAGGATCGCGCTACCGGATGATCCCGTACTAGGAAAAACGACTTTGAATATCGGCACGATTTCCGGTGGGCGCGCGCCCAACATCATTCCGGACGCGGCAAAAGCGGAATTGGCGATTCGCCTGGTCAACGATGGGCGTAAGATCGATGCGGCATTGCACGCGGCAGTGGGCGACCGCGCCGAGTTGAAAGAAGTTTTGACGCTTCCGGCCATGCATTTCGCGTCTCTCGACGGGCTGCCCACATCGGTAGTGGCCTTTACGACCGATATTCCGGTTCTGTCGCCGGCATGGGGCGAACCGTTTTTGTTCGGACCGGGAAGCATTCACGTGGCGCACACTACGCGCGAAAAAATTTCGAAACGCGAATTGCTCGACGCCGTCGATACGTACGCAAAAATGACTAAAATGCTGCTGGGACGTGCAGAGGCGCAACATGCTTAAGAATTTGGCAATCGTTGGACACGGGAAAATGGGCCGCCTGATCGAGCAGCTTGCGCCGGAGGCAGGTTTTTCGGTTGGCTTGAAGCTCGACATCGACACCAACGTGAACCAGCAGGGAATCACGCCCGAAAATTTCCGCGGCGTGGACGTGGCCATCGAGTTTTCCACACCACATGTTGCCGTCGCCAATCTGGAAAGGCTGTGCGCGATCGGCGTACCCACCGTGGTGGGCACAACCGGGTGGTACGGCGAACTGGAACGCGTACGGAAATTTGTGGATATCAGCGGCGTGGGCGTAGTCTGGAGCGCGAATTATTCGATCGGCGTGAATGTCTTTCGACGAGTAGTGGCGGAAGCCGCGCGTCTGCTCACGAACGAGCCGGAATATGGCGCGTGGGCGTGGGAGTTGCATCACATCGCCAAGAAGGATGCGCCATCCGGGACGCTCTTCCAACTGATCGAGGAAATGCAGCGCGCCGGATATCCGCGAAGGATTGACGCAAGTTCAAATCGCGCAGGAGCAAATCCAGGGACGCACGAAATCGGATTCGACTCGCCAGCCGATACGATCACCCTGCGGCACACGGCACGCAACCGCGAAGGTTTTGCGCGAGGCGCCCTGAAAGCGGCGCAGTGGGTGATCGGCAAGCAGGGCTTGCACGAATTTGGAGACGTGCTTTTTGCGAGCAATGGGAAAGCGGTTCGCACCCCGGTAGCATGACGGGCGAAACTTCCAGATATAGGGAGGCCACAATGGCAACATCATTCAGAGGATGCGGAACGGCAATGGTCACGCCGTTTCAGAAGGACTTATCGCTGGACGAACCCGCGCTGCGGCGACTGATCCAGCGGCAGATCGCGGGCGGAATTAATTTCCTGGTGCCATGCGGCACCACGGGCGAAAGCCCCACGCTATCGCACGACGAGCACCTGCGCGTCGTGGCCATCACCATTGAAGAGGCCAAGGGCAAAGTGCCAGTCCTGGCAGGCGCAGGCGGCTACGACACACGCAAAGTTATCGAAATGGCGCAGGAAATCGAGCGCATGGGCGCGGACGGAATTCTGTCAGTTACGCCGTATTACAACAAGCCGACGCAGGAAGGCCTCTACCAGCATTTCAAGGCGATTGCCTCGGCAACGTCGCTCCCCATAGTTCTGTACAACGTGCCGCCGCGCACGAATGTAAATATCGATCCCGCAACGGTGCGCCGTCTTTCCGAAATCGAGAACATTATCGGAATAAAAGAAGCCTCGGGAAGCTTCGCTCAGGTGACGCAGGTATTCCAAAATGTACCTGAGGACTTCGTAGTCCTTTCCGGCGACGACGCGCTCACGCTGCCAATCGTAGCCATGGGCGGCCGCGGGCTTATCTCCGTGACGTCGAACGAAATTCCCGCAGAAATGACCATGCTGGTGAAACTGTGCCTCGACGGCGAATTCGCCACAGCACGCGCGTTACAGAAGAAACTAACGCCGTTGATCGAAGTGAACTTTATCGAGACCAACCCAACACCCGCGAAGGCCGCGATGGCGGCGATGGGCTTGCTTGAGCCGGTCTGCCGCCTGCCGCTGGTCCCCGTGCGCCCGGAAAACGTCGCCAAAATCCGCGCAGTGCTCGAATCGCTCTCGCTGCTGGAAAGGGTCCACGTTGCAAACCGCACTTGAGCAGCGCATCGAGGCTCTTTTCGACGCCAAACCCGCGCGTTACACCGAAGACGACCAGCGGCTATTCCGCGCTTTTAAAGAAGAGCTGAACGTAGGCCGCGTGCGCGCCGCCGAGCCGGACGCTTCGCAAAAAAGCGGCTGGCGAACCAATACGTGGGTGAAAAAAGGCATCCTCGTTGGCTTCCGCATGGGCATGATCGTTGATATGTCCATCGACCCAGCGAAGCAGCCTTTCTTCGACAAAGACACCTACCCGGTCCGCCATTTCACAGCCGCCGACGGCGTGCGCATCGTCCCCGGTGGATCGAGCATCCGCGACGGCTGCTACATCGGGCGCGACGTGGTGTGCATGCCGCCGATGTACGTGAATGCCGGGGCCTACGTAGGCGACGGCACCATGGTGGACTCCCACGCGCTGGTCGGAAGCTGCGCGCAAATCGGGCGAAGCTGTCACATCTCGGCAGCCTCGCAGATCGGCGGCGTTCTGGAACCGGTCGGCGCGCTGCCCGTGATCGTCGAAGACGAAGTGCTGGTCGGCGGGAACTGCGGCGTCTATGAAGGCACCATCGTGAAGCGCCGCGCCGTGCTGGGCACGGGCACAATCCTGAATCGTTCGACGCCGCTCTACGATGTGGTACTCGAGAAAGTGTACACTGCAACAGACACAGAGCCGCTGGTAGTGCCGGAGGGCGCCGTGGTGGTTGCAGGCTCGCGCGCTCTGCCGCGCGGGATGGGCAAAGACCTGGGAATTTCCTTGTACACCCCGGTCATCGTCAAATACCGCGATGCCAAGACCGACGCGAAGATTCAACTCGAAGACCTGCTGCGGTAAGCACAGCTTTTTGCCCGGGTAACCTTACCAACGGGGAAATCCCTTCTCAAATAAACCACGCCTCATGCTATAGTTGGGGGTATGTGAGGAGGGGTAACTCCCCTTTCCACGTACTATTGGGTGTTTGCAATTACCGGTGGCTTTATCCGGTCCTCACGTTCGCTGGCAAGCGAAATTGAATCCGGCCATAACAGTGCATTTGGGACATGCACACCTACAGATCGAAAGAGAGAAGAATATGAAGAACCTGTTTGTGGGCAATATGAGTTTTCAGACGACGGAGGCGGAACTGCGCGCGCTGTTCGAGCCATTCGGGCAAATCTCGCGCGTTCACATTGCAATGGATCGCGAAACCGGCCGCGCTCGCGGATTCGCATTCATTGAAATGCCCAACGACGCCGAAGCCGCAGCAGCCATCACCGGACTGGATGGAAAGCCAGTCGGTGGCCGCAATCTGAAGGTGAACGAAGCTCGTCCCAAGTCCGCATCCAGCGGTCCGCGTCCCGGTGGTGGCGGTGGTGGGGGATTCAACCGCGACCGTGGTGGCGATCGCGGCGGTGATCGTGGTGCCGATCGTGGCGATCGTGGAGACAGAGGCCGTGGCGGTAAGCAGGGTGGCCGGTTCTCCAACGAAGATTATCGCGATAGCGCCCGTCAGCCTCGCGAGCCGCGCTGGTAAGCTCGGACACTTCTCGCCGGTTCTAAGGTAATCAATCCAGTTCTGCGCACGAAGTCCAAGGAGACTTTATGGCGACCTCTAAATCTACGTTCCAAAAGCGTCAAAAAGAAATGAAGCGGCAGGAAAAACAGCGCGCGAAGGCCGAACGCCGCGCACAGAAGAAGCTCGATGGACCCACTGGTGGCGGTCCAATCATCGAAGCCTACATCGATCCGTTGGGAGCCCCGGAATTTCTGGACATTGAATCCGACACGCAGGAGTAAGTGCGGCATACACGTTCAATTTACAAAGTGTGCGATCAACGCGGAACGTCAATTCCAATAGCCGCAGCATTTCAAAATAGCTGACGCCAAGCCAAATTTCGCGACGACTTTCGTGGCGCCGGCGTCCCGCTTGTCCTGATCTGCGAAGGACCGGCGGGTTTTGATTTAGTCCACAGCTGAAAAAAAACGCCGGCGAGACGCCGGCGCCACCAATCGCCGCCAAATTTTTATCGATTATTTCCTCTTCAAAGGTGGCTGGATTCTTTATCCACTGAACTTACCGGCGCAGCCGAATCCGAAGTAATGCGATCCCAAGTCGTCTTCTTCTTGGGCCTGGCGTAACTTGCGCCCACGCCCCACGAAGGAATCGGCATCGCCAGCCGCCGTGAAAGCCCATCCAATTGCGGTTCGTACATGCTTCGCAGGTCGTTCAGTTTTCTGTCGCCGGCATCCGTACATCTGCATGTGCCGGATTCCATAAGCAGACTCCGCACCTCGGCGAAGTCTTCGGGCGGAAGCCGTGAAACGGCGGGAGCAGGCGTCGGAATTCGCAACACCTCACAAATATCCGCGACCGCATGCCGCGCAATGGCAAAGGTGAGTTGCGCCTGCGATTTGGCTTCGCCTTCGCCATACGCAATCATTAACGAGCAAATGTCCAGCACCGCCGTAAACGCCGCCAGCCAGGACTGATTGTCGTGTTGCGAACGGAAATAGCAGAGAACCGGATACGACAAGTGGCTCTCCATCAGTTGCGCGCACCATTCTTCCCAATCTCGGAGGTGCCTGGTGAGCGAGGCCGCGCCGTGAAGGCGGGCATTCCTGCGCAGCAACTCCCCTGCGGTGGGCGGCGAGCCTGCGCGCGCATCGAGCAGCGAAATATTCAGTTCGCGCTGAGAAAAGGCGTTGTACATCGTCGGCAGATACGAAATAACGATGGCCAGAAAGCCAAAGCCCATTCCGCCTTCGGTGACTGTAATCAGCCGCGCAATCATCGTGCGCGGCGTCACGTCGCCCAGTCCCAGCGTAAAAAATGTAGTGCCGCTTAGATAAAGGTCGGTGCGAAAGTTCACCGGACCGCCAGCCGTGTTAATCGCCGATCCCGCCGTCCAATGCAGCATAGCGAATGCGAGGATCAGCGATGCGGCCCACGTAGCAAACAGCATCAGCAGCGAAAGCGGGCCGTAATAACTCAGGTGTGTCTCCCTCACTTTTTTCGAGGGCAGGCAGCGGTTGAACAGCAACCACACGGTCCAACTGACTCGATAAAAAAGACGAGTCTGGCGAAAACGCCGGGTCACCCGGCGCGGCAGAATAATGCTCTCGAACGTCTCCCACAGCGTGGCCAATATGAGCAAGAGAGCCAAAATGCCAATCAGAACTTTCATCGTTTACTCCAACCGCTTGGCAGTTTGCGAGTTCAAGATGTTTACGATATCAGGCTTTTGCGGATAGAAGAAATTCCTGGAGCGCGAGAAATTGATTGGGTAGCGGTATGGATTTCTTCGGGCGATCCAGAAACGACGCCAGGCGCTCCGGCATTTCCGGATGCTGGCCGGTGGCGCGCGCCACAGTGTCCGCAAATTTTGCCGGATGTGCGGTCGCCAGAATAACGCCCTGAAGGGCGCCGTGATTCTGCTTCGCGAAGCTCTGCCAGCCGAGCAGTGCGACGGCCGTATGCGGATCGAGCACGTAGCCATGCGCCTGCTCGATATCGTGCATGGCCCGCAGCGTCTCTTCGTCGCTGAAGCTGCATCCCCAGATGTCGTGGCGGATCGCCTGCAAGTCGTTGTCGTACAGGTCCACAATTCGCGCGAAGTTGCTGGGATTGCCCACATCCATCGCGTTGGAAACCGTCCGTCGCGAGGCGCGTGGAATCAGATTTCCGCTGCGTAGGAATTCGGGGACGACGTCGTTGATATTCGTTGCGGCAATGAATTGCGCGACCGGCATCCCGATCCGCTTGGCGAAAAGGCCCGCAGTCAGATTGCCGAAATTTCCACTGGGTACGGAAAATACTACGGGAATCGCCGGATCGCGAAGCTGCGCTATAGCCGCGAAGTAATAAAACATCTGCGGGATCAGCCGCGCGATATTAATCGAGTTCGCGGATGTAATCGTGATGGCCTGCGCCAGTTCCGGATCCACCAGAGTTTGCTTCACCAGGCGCTGGCAATCGTCAAATGAACCGGCAACTTCGAGCGCGGTGATGTTCTGCCCCAGCGTCGTGAACTGCTTTTCCTGAGCAACGCTGACGCGTCCCGATGGATACAAAATCACGACGCGAATTCCCGGCACACCCAAAAATGCGTGCGCAACAGCGCTTCCCGTGTCGCCGGAAGTCGCCGCAATCACCGTGAGTTCATGCCCCGATTCGCGGACAAAATATCCCATCAGCCGCGCCATGAAGCGCGCGCCCACATCCTTGAACGCCAATGTAGGCCCGTGAAACAATTCCAGAATATGAATACGGTCGCTGAGGGAAACCAGTGGCACGGGGAAATTCAGGGCACAAGTAACAATTTCGTTCACCGCGGCGGCCGGAATATCGTCTCCCAGAAACAGCGCGCCAACTTCCTGTGCGATTTCCGGAAAGGAAAGCGATGGCAGGCGGGCCGCAAAATCTTTCGGCAAATGCGGCATCTGGACGGGCATGTACAAGCCGCCGTCGGGCGCTGAACCGTGCAGCACGGCATCGCGCAAAGACACTTCCGGGCTTTGGCGCAATGTGCTTCGGAATTTCATCGGGTCTGCCGGACCTGGGCCTCGAGAAGTTCAAGAAAACCGCGCGCGTCCAGTGTGCCGTCCCGCAGCTGATGCATTGGGACGATGCAATGTGCAAGGCGCTCATAGAGCTGTTTCCGTTTCGCGATAAGCAGCGGATAGCAGCGCACAACGGCTTCTTTCGTGGTTTCTCCGTCGCGTCGTGAAAATGAATCGCCCCACAGGACCGGTTTGGGATCGGAAAGATAGCGCGCGATCAAAGTTTCCTCTTCGTTTGGAGAGGCAGCGAAATCCACAACCTTCGTAAGCTTCTGAAGGCGGCGGCACGTGTCTTCACCGGTGTAAATTACGCTGCCCGTGGTGTCGAGCACGATGCCTTCGCCACTCGATGTTGCGATTTCATCCAGGGCCTCGCGCATGGATCCAATCTCACTCGTAAGATATTTCTGTTCGCGCTCCCGGTATCCAGGCTGGTCGGGCCAGCCCATCCACTCCGCCACGCCCCCAATGCCTTTATGACCGCCGGATTCGAGCTCCGGAGCAAGTTTCTCCTCGATCCTGTCGTCAATGCTAATTGCGCGAAAACCGGCCGAGGCCAATTTGCGCGTCCAAAATGATTTGCCCACGCCGGACATGCCGATGAAAGAGAGTTTGATCACTGGACCTCGGCTACGCTTTCGTACTCCTCGATCGAATTGGCTGCACCCTGTGGAACCGGCTTGCTGGTTGCAAGTGCGCGGGCGCTGAAGGGGATCATTTACGCCCTCGAAACGGCACACAAAGGATATCGTCCCACGCCCGGTCCCGCAAGCGGCGAGTCAGTCGCATAGTGACTCAGTTTGGCGTCGATAGGACGAAAAACTGCCCGCCCAAAAACCGGGCGCCATCTACAAGTACCAATACCAGACGGAAAGACGGTTTTGTAGAGCCCTCTCCGTCCCTTGTTCTTACGGACGGAGAGGGCACGTCCTCAATCAAAATGGTTCACTACCATCAGCCGCAATTGAGAAGGAACTACTGTGACAGCAAGCTAAGAGAATCACCAATCACGTCGTACACGAAAGCTAGTTGCTCCGGCGTAATAACGTAAGGCGGGAGAATGTAAACGACATTGCCGAGAGGACGCAGCAGAACTCCTCGATTGAGAAAAAACTCATAGAGGCGCGGGCGCAGCGAAGACAAATACCCGGCGTCGGGAACTTTAAGTTCAATTGCCGCCACGGTCCCGATGCTGCGGACATCCATAACGCTCGGATGCGCGGCGAAGAGGGGCAAACGCGCCGCATGAACTTTTTCAATTTCCGCAATGCGTGCGAAGACAGGCTCGGTTCTGAATATTTCGAGATTGGCATTCGCGGCAGCGCAGGCGATTGGATTGGCGGTATAGGAATGTCCGTGGAAGAACGCGCGCGCACGATCTTTCCCAATGAAAGCGTCGTGAACGCGGTCCGTAGTGAGCGTCGCGGCAAGGGGCAGAAATCCGCCCGTCAGGCCCTTAGCGACGCACATGAAATCCGGCACGACTCCCGCGCGTTCGCATGCAAACATTCGCCCAGTGCGGCCAAAGCCGGTCAGCACCTCATCGGCGATCAGCAGAACATCGTGCGCAGCGGTCAGCCGACGAACTCCCGCGAGAAATTCTTCCGGATGAACGATCATCCCGCCAGCGCCCTGCAGCAACGGCTCGACAATCACGGCGGCAATCTCGTGCCCGCGCTCTGCAAGCAGCCGTTCGAGTTTTCCCAGGCACTCAATGTGGCAGGTGGCGCGCGTCAGGCCGACGGGACAGTGCGCGCAATATGCAGAATGCGTGCGCAACACCGGAATGCGCATCGATGAGAACGCCGAGGTGAACGGGGAATCGTCGCTTACAGACATCGCGCCGACCGTATCACCGTGATACGCATTTTCCAGCGCCACGATCTGGTGTTTCTCCGGGCGCCCGCAATTCTGCCAGTACTGCACCGCCAGTTTGAGCGCAACTTCCACCGCAGTCGATCCATCGTCCGAGAAAAAAATATGCCGCAGCGGCGCGGGAACGATTTTTCCAAGGCGCACCGCCAATTCTTCCGCCGGCTCGTGCGAAAAACCCGCAAACAAGACGTGCTCGAGGCGAGCAGCCTGCTCTGCAATGGCTGCGGCAATTGCAGGATGCGAATGCCCGTGCAGATTCACCCACCACGACGAAATCGCGTCGATAATCCGCCGTCCGTCTGTCGTCTCGATGAACACGCCTTCGCCGCGCCGAATCTGCAGCGGCGCGGGATCGCTGCCTTCATGCGTGAACGGATGCCAGAGATGCAGGTTGGATGTGCTCATAATTCCGTAAACGCCCGCCGATCGAAATGCTTTTCAAACACATCCAGCAGCGCCGCCCGATGAATTTTTTCCAGCATGGGAATATGCCCAATCACGCGTACTTTTCCATAATGCTCAATGGCGCGGCGATTCTCGATATTTTCATGCCCAATCATCACCACACCCTGCACATGCAGATGCGCCGAACGAAGCGCAGCAAGCGTCATCAGCGTGTGATTGATCGTTCCCAGCGTAGTGCGCGTAGCGACAACAACAGGAAGCGCGAGACGTCGCATCAGGTCTAGCATTAAATCATGTTCATTCACCGGCACCATCGCGCCGCCCGCCCCTTCGACAATAATTGGGCGTGTCTCCGATGATGGAGGCAATCCAATCGCGTCGAGCGTAATCCGAACTCCTGCTTCCCGCGCTGCCAGGTGAGGAGAAACAGGTGGATCGAAGCAGTAGCGTTCCGGCAGCAGTCTTTCCTCCGGGCACTCAGCCCACACGCAAACCGAATTGCGGTCCGTACCTTCGATTGAGCCAGTCTGCACAGGTTTCCAATAAATCCCATCCAGCGCAGCGACCAGCAGCGCGGAAAGCACAGTCTTACCGATACCAGTGTCGGTGCCGGTTACAAAGAATCCCTTGACTGCACTTTTTGTCGAGCCATTCATTGTGTCATTTAGCGGCACAGTCATAATCTGCAAGCTTTTGTTTTTAGGAGGTCCGAGCTTCAGCTCGGACATTATGCCGTTTGAATCTGGGCTTCAGCCCCTGAAACTTCAGGGGTTAAAACCCCTGGTCGGAGGACTCTTCGTCGGGGCTGAAGCCCCGACCTCCTGAGGAATCGGACGATCACAATAACGTGCACAGGCACCACACATTCATTGAGGAAGGGAAGTCGCCTGTGCCGTAGAAATTTCGCTGCGAATTTGAATCAGCGCATCTACAAAATCCAAAAGTATGGCTCGCGTGAGTTTCGCAGTCAGCGACACGCGCAGTCGCGCAGTTCCAGGCGGAACGGTCGGCGGTCGAATCGCGCGAATGCCGTACCCGCGAGATTGCAGCAGAGAAGCATATGCGACTGCGGCATCATTGGACCCTAGGACAATCGGCACGATATGAGAGTCGCTCCCGGCGATATCGAAGCCATTTCCGAGCAGCGCATTCCGCAGAAAGATGCTAAGTTCCGCGAGTTGCGCGCGTTCGGCCTCAGCGGCAGCCGCGAGCTGCATTCCTGCAGCAACTTGCCCGGCAAAGTAAGGCGGCAAAGCGGTGTTGAAAATAAATGTGCGCGCGCGATTGATCAGAAACCGCTGAAGCGGCTCCGAGCCGCAAACGAACGCTCCTGCTGCGGCGAGCGCCTTGCCGCAAGTGTGGACAGTAGCAAACACGCGCCCGGTAAGCCCCGCCTCCGCGACGCATCCGCGTCCCTCAGGTCCAAACACGCCCGTAGCGTGAGCCTCGTCAACGATCAATTCAGCTTCATACCGCGCAGCCAGTGTGGCAATTTCGCGAAGCGGCGCGCGGTCGCCATCCATGCTGAAAATGCTTTCCACGACAATGAATCGCGCACCAGACCCGGAATGAGCCCAGCGAAGTTCCGCTTCCAGCGCATTCAGGTCGAGATGAGGAAGAATGACGCGCTTGGACTTCGCCAGGCGCATGCCGTCGATCAGGCTGGCATGATTGGCGCTGTCCGAGAAAATCACATCTTCAGGACGAAGGATCGAGCTAAGCAAACCGATGTTCGCCGCATAGCCGGAAGTAAAATAGAGCGCCGCTTCAGCGCCAGTCCACCGAGCAAAATTGTTTTCGACGGTTGTCCATCCCTCATCGTGTCCTGACAACAGGCGAGATCCAGTGGACGCGACACGCGGCGCGGCATCCAGCGCTTCGTGAACTGCCTGTTTCATTCGAGGATCCGTTGCCAGACCAAGATAATCGTTCGAGACAAGATCGATGCCGCGCGAAGTCTCCAGATGGCGTAGCTGCGCCCGCGATTCCAGATCGGCAAGTTCCGCGAGAATGCGCTGCTTCATTTTCACGTCAATTTCACGGCAGTGATTTTAGCGAAGCGGCAAAGGTTCGAGGCCCAAAGCCCTGAGCATGGCCATGTCGTCTTCCGGCTCCGGATTCGGCGTCGTAAGCAGTTTCTCACCAATGAACATGGAATTCGCCCCGGCAACAAAGCAAAGCGCGACAGCTTCCCGCGATAGCGAACGTCTTCCCGCGCTCAGCCGCACCATCGACGCAGGCATCAAAATTCGCGCCGTGGCGATCGTTCGAACGAATACCAAAGGATCGAGTGCCGTTTGCTGTCCCAGCGGCGTGCCAACCACGCTGACCAGAGCATTAATTGGAACGCTCTCCGGATGCGGCGTCAGATTCGAAAGCTGGTGAAGCAGTCCAACGCGGTCTTCGTCCGACTCCCCAAGGCCCACAATCCCGCCGCAGCATACCGTGATCCCAGCCTTGCGCACAGCCGCAAGCGTTCGAAGTCGGTCATCGTAATTTCGAGTGGTGATGATCTGCCCGTAAAACTCAGGTGATGTGTCCAGATTGTGGTTGTAAGCAGTCAGTCCGGCAGCGCTAAGTTTCTCAGCCTGAGTATCATCCAGCATCCCCAGCGAACAGCAGACCTCCATCCCCAAATTGGCAACGCGGCGAACCATTTCCAGAACGTTCTCGAAATCCTCGCCATCCTGCACCTGCCGCCATGCAGCGCCCATGCAGAACCGGGTCGCGCCTTCGCTGCGAGCGCGCTCGGCAAATTCGGTGACTTCGTCAACAGGGAGCAGCCCGGCGCGATCAACACCGGTCGAATAATGCGCGCTTTGCGGACAGTACGAGCAATCCTCAGGACAGCCGCCGGTCTTGATCGAAAGCAGGCGGCAGAATTGCACGCGGTTCGGGTCGTGGAATTGGCGATGAAGCGTCTGCGCGGAAAACAGAAGATCGGGCAGAGGCTGCCGGTAAATCTGATGAATTTCTTCGCGAGTCCAGTTATGACGAAGGGACGAACTGGCAGCCCACCGGTTTACATGATAGTCCGACAAACTCATCCTCCAGCACAGCAGTAACGCCCGATCCTGATCCTTGCCCCCTGCGGACTTGGGAAGAGACATTTTAGCCCAGAATCATTTCGAATACTGTACTCGAACCGACAAATTAAAGAGCGGTTGGGGTGATGCAATTCTCGAATCGTGCCGATAGTGAAATTGGATGGGTGATCGCGGGGAGTATTTCACTTATTAAGTTGACAACATAACTGTGTTTCTATAGATTCCAACGGACGGATGCGTTGAGTCTATTCGGGTCGTTGCCAAGGAGTTGGAGACAGCAATGAAGAGCAGACTGAAGGAACGAGTCGCGGTAGTGGCGACTCTTTTCCTCTGTTTTTTCGATCCTCGGGTTCTGCTCGCGCAGGAATCAGCTTCAACAACGAAGGGCTTGGGAACCGAAGCATCTTCCTTCGATCCCGCCCAGCCCAATATTCCTCCTGTCGCCAATGCGCGAAAATCCAGCGAAAACTGGCTTCCGGAAGACATTGATGCAACAGTACCCGCCGTTTCAAATGCGGTCGGGTGCCCGCTGCCTACTGTTTTACACGGAGCGGCCCAGCGAGTTGTAGAGCTTGTTAAGAACGTTGACCGATTTACGGCGACCGAAGTTCTTGAGCACCAGGATGTTAACAGTTCCGGCCTCGTAGGCCGCCCCGTCACGGTTAAGTTTGATTACCTGGTATCCATAGCGGAAGGTCGAGATGGTTCCCTGAATGTGGAAGAGCTAAGAAATCGTGGTAAGTCTCTTGCGTCCTTTCCAAATGGCATCGCGACGATCGGTACGCCAAGTATGGTGCTGATCTTTCATCCCCAATACATCGGCGATTTTCGAACCCAGTGTGAGGGCCTCGGAGAATGGCATGGGCAGCTCGCCTGGCAGGTCCGATTCGAACAGCGGAGCGATCGCCCCAGCCGCATGTGTTCGTTCGTCGTAAATAGAAAAAATTACGAAGTCAAACTGAGAGGTAGAGCATGGATCCTCGCCGATTCGTTGCAGGTGGCGAGGATCGAAACAGATTTAATCCAACCAATCCCTGCGATCCGTCTTTTTGTAAATCATGAAATTATAGAATATCGGCCAGTAAAGTTCGCTGCGGGGAATCTGAACCTTTGGCTTCCATTCAGCGCAGAACTCTATGTGGATTTGCTCGGCCACCGTTTTTACCGGAAGCACGCCTTCTCGGACTTTAAGATATTTTCCGTGGATATGCAGTACCGGACGAGAGACCCGAAGGAAACTACTCTAACCCAATAGTCCCGCCTACGCGATCTTGCACATTCGGCTGCTTACAGCTTCGCCTCTTCGGCGCGGTTCCTCTTGCTCGAGTGCGAATTCTGAGACGGTGAAGGCGTTTGCTTCACGGCCATATCCTTCTTGTGGCAGGACGTCGCCCACCAGCGGTTCTCATACTGCGGCAGTTCGCACATCTTGGTGCACTTCTTGCCCCCCGCCATCTGTTCGCACTTGCAATAGCACATCGGCGTTTGGGCCCCCGTGACCAGCAGGGGAGTCTGGTTGGCCAGTGCCCCAGCTGCGGCCGTTCCAATCAGAACTGCGATTCGGATTGCCTGGCGAAGTTTCTGTGTGTGTAAGCTCATGAACCATTCTGGAATGGGAATGCGGACAGACCGATAGGGCGATGGATGGGTTTACCTGGTATCGGGGTCATAGCCGTACTGGTCCGTGGTAATGGTACAAAACGGAAGAAAGGACAGGTTTTCTATTTTAAGTATGTCAATTATAATGAGTACTTTAGGAGCGATGCGGGGGTAGGCGGACGAGCCGGAATTGCCCTGGTACAGGTAAGGTACTTCGCGGGACCTCGTTGAGGATCAATGCGATCTACGACTTTGCGTCGCTGGAATCTTCGTCAAGGTCAGAGAGCTCCAGCCTAAGATTGCCTGCATTTGAGGCGTACCCAAGACCGACCTTCAGGTCAATGATCCCCGCCCGAATCAGGCGTTCTAATTCGCCGTCAAAGTGCTGCATGCCTTCTGTAGCGCCGTCCCGCATTGCATCCACAAGGGTCTTGCCCTCGCCTTCGCCTTTTTCGACGTATTCGCGCGTGCGCATAGTGGATTTCAGAATTTCAATTGCCGCAACGCGACCTGAGCCGTCTTTCTTGGCGATCAATCGCTGGGAGATAATGAAACGAAAGGCTTTAGAGACACGGGCGCGAATGGCCTGTTGGTCGGCCAGTGGGAATACTCCAATGATACGTTCGACAGTCTTTGACGCGTCAATGGTGTGCAATGTGGAAAATACGAGGTGTCCTGTCTCGGCTGCTTCGAGAGCAATTTCAATGGTCTCCTTGTCACGCATTTCCCCCACCAGGATCACCTTCGGTGCCTGGCGCAGTGCTGCTCGCAATGCCAAGGCAAAGCTCGGCGTATCGCTGTGAAGTTCGCGCTGGTGGATCGTTGACCTCTTATGACCATGAAGAAATTCTATGGGGTCTTCAATCGTCAGGACGTGGTATGCCTTTTCCTCATTGATTCTGTTCAGGATAGCGGCGAGGGTCGATGACTTACCAGAACCCGTCGGACCAGTCACTAACACTATGCCATTGCGCAATTCCACAACTTCACCCAATTGGGGAGGTAGGTTCAGCGTAGCAAAATCGGGGATTGTCTGGGGAATCACGCGCATCACAATTGCGTAGGTACCTCTTTGCCGAAAAACATTCACTCGAAATCGGGCAACCCCCGGCAAACTGTAGGACAAATCCGTCGAGCCATTTTTTTCGAGTGTGCTTGCCACAACTTCATTTCGTCCGATCAGGTCATCCGCGATGCGGCGAGTCGCGTCCGGCATAAGCTTGCCAACTCCGGCAATATTAACCTCCTTCAATTGGCCGTTGACCTCAATTTGGGGCGCCCTCCCAGGTGAAAAGATAAGGTCGCTCACCTGCTTTGACACTTTAAGCATGGTCGCAATAATCGCAGGGGTGGATGCCTTGGGCACAGAGGCCTGTGGCGTAGACGACTCCGGGCTGGTGCCGGTTGACAGTGCCGGTGGGGCCGTGGCTACCGAATCCATAAGAATCTCCTGGACAGTATTCTAAGTTCGGCAAAGGAATGCGCGTGCCGGAAGCCGCTTGCCGGGGATTCGGCCATTCTTCGGAGGTACGAATCCTCGATGTTCCCTAACCCGGTACCGGGAAGGCAATAGAAGACTTCGCTACGAGTCTGCAATTCTCAGTTCGATTGGGTCAAGGAAAATTCGGAGCACTGTTGCCTCCCCGTTGGCCTAGGCGAGCAGCACTTTATGCTCGACTGAGAGAGGGGATTTCAGTTTCGAATTCTTTTCAATCCCCCGGCTTGTTCCGCAAAAAGGGCAATACTGAAAAATGGGAAGCAGTTCATGCCCGCATCGGACGCATTCGAAGTGTTCCAGAGTGGCAAACGGGATGACCCGCTGAATTTCGTCCAGTGTCGTGACTCCCATCCAGACCTTCTTCAGGGCGTCCTCCTGCAAGCGCCGCATGCCGTTGGCTCGCGCAGCGTTTCGCAGAAGGTCTGGTTTGAACGTGCCGCGCAGAATGGAGCGGATGGAATCGTCGATCACCAGCAATTCATAGACTCCGACTCTTCCGCGGTAACCGGAGCGGTCGCACAAATCGCATCCGGCCGGCCACGCAACCTTGTCCGGGATTTGCGTCGAGCCGGCAAGCTTCAGGCGATTGGCATATTCCGGTGTCACGCGTTCGTAGGTGTGGCAGGAGCAAAGCCTTCGCACTAACCTCTGTGCCAGAATGCCAGTCAACGATGAAGCGATCATGTAGTTCTGGATCCCGAGGTCCAGCAGGCGCACGACGGAGGAAATGCTGTCGTTGGTGTGCAGTGTGGAAAGGACAAAATGGCCGGTTTGCGCCGCTTTCATCGCAATTTCGGCGGTTTCGACGTCGCGGATCTCTCCGACCATGATGACATTGGGGTCCTGCCGCAGGATGGAACGCAACGTACTCGCAAATGTCACGCCCGCGCGGGTATTCACGTGTACCTGGTTGATTCCTGGCAGGGCATACTCGACGGGATCTTCGATGGTAACGATGTTGACTGCCGGTTTCCTGAGCAAATTCAAACAGGAATAGAGCGTTGAACTTTTGCCGGAACCGGTAGGGCCGGTAACCAACAGCATGCCCTGCGGTTGCGCCAGAACTTGCGAAACGCGCTCGACAATATCTCCCGGAAAGCCCAGATCGGCAAAGCTCAACAGCGGAGCAGTGGCCTCCAGAAGCCGCATGACAACCTTTTCGCCGAACTGCGTAGGAAGCGAGGACACCCGCATATCCACCCTGCGCGAGCCGACTGCTACCATGAACCGGCCGTCTTGCGGCGCGCGTCTTTCGCCTATATCCATGTCGGAAAGAATCTTGATTCGCGAGACTAGTGAGTTCTGCAGCGTGAGGGGAATACTTTCCAGTTCCCGCAATACTCCATCCACGCGGATGCGCACCACGGTGGCCGTGGCCTGCGGCTCAATGTGAATATCGCTGGCTTGCTTATCCATCGCTTTCTGGATAATTTCCGATACCCGGCGGACCGCTGGAGTTTTCTGCTGATTTAATTCCGCTTGAACTTCCTGAATCGCCTCTCGATTTGCCTGCCTGCTGCTGGTAGAGATGAACTCCATCTGATCGAATTTTTCGGCGGAGACATCGCCGACATTGGGACTTGCAGCCCGGTCCGGCGCCGGAGCTTTTTCCTGCCCGTAGTTCCGCACAATTGCGGCTTGGATTTCGGAGCGAAACGCGAGCCGAGGTGAGATATCGCTTCCGGAAATGAATCGAAGTTCGTCGATGACCGCCAAATTTTGCGGCTCGGACATGGCAACGATCAGGGCACTATTCTCCATACGGATTGGCAGCACGGAAAGACGTTCAGCGACAGCACTGGAAATCGCTTGGAGAGCGCCCTTGTCGCAACGAATTTTGGAGCAATCGATGTAGGGAACGCGGCAGACCTGCTCGAGAGCCTCAATCAAGGATGGTTTGTCGACCAAACCGCGCTCCAGGACCAACTCGCCCAGGCGTATGACTTTGTCATTCTGCTCGTCGAATAATCGTTGAAGTTGCGTAGCGGAGATTTTCCCCCGTTCTTGCAGAACTTCGCCGAGCCGCTTCCGCTTCATGAAAAATTCCTCGATGGAATTCATGCATGCAGTATTCCAAAACCGAATCTCAGACGCACCGTAACCTTCGAAGAATCAGTTGTTATTGAAAACGTTTAGGGGAGTAAGAATGTTGGCAGTTCCAAAACGGTATTTGGTTATGAGCCTTCCCTTTTCCCAGCGCGCATCTGCTGGCAATTGGCGTTGTTTCCTAAGTTGGGATTGGCCGCTCCCGAATCGGGAGTCGGATGCGACTGCCGGAGACTATTCACGAAATGTGGATCTCAGAAGATCAACAAAAATAAGGGAATGTTTGGCACCGAGGCAGTAACTGGAATTGGTTACTGACCTGCATAGTCATAAAACGTGGACGCATTCCGGTAGACGATCTTCACGAGTCTTCGAGCGAGGGGGAAGGGGCTTGCTCCAGGATTTTGTGACGGTCGTTCCCACCTGCCTCTGAGAGGGAAGCTAGGATGGATGACCCCACGCGCCGGTCAAAAAAAGGCCGGCAAACGGAATGCGTCTTTCGGGGCTCTCGTTCCCAAGCGAGGGCCCCTTTTTATTTCTGCCCCTCTTTTATTTCTGAATGAACCCACACCCGCTTAAATCTGCGAAGTTGTCGCGACCGGCTCCACGCGGCGCAACACCGAAATCTGCGCCTGCCTGAGCACGTGCTCGACTTCGGTTTCCTTTAGCCGCGAGGCGTCATATTCGAACGTCAGGCGATTGGTGTCTTCATGCACGCGGAAGCGGCGCAGTCCGTAAGTGTTGGCGAAGCTGCCGAGTTTTTTGAGCTGGTCAGTATCGAGCGGCGACTGCAATTCGTAGGTGATTTCCATCAGAGTCATGCATCTATTATACCAGCAGAGCTGCAATCGGCCAGTAGCTTAGGCTTCAGGTAGCGTCTCAATTTGGAGAAATGTCCTTTGTGAAACTTGGGGCTGCGGCGTCGGAATCCTGCCTGGGAACGCCAATCTCCCGATTGGCGTTTGGTGCCTGCCCACCGTCGCCAATCGGGAGATTGGCGTTCCCAGGTTTCAACCCCAACAACTGGAATCGACCTGAAATTGGGACACTATCAGGTTCAGCCTGAGCGCATTTGGTTTAGTTGCAGAAATAGCACACAATAAGCAAGGAATAGAAAATGGAACCAACGCCACTTCCCCCGGTCCCTCCCCAAAAAGACCCAGTCTGCGGAATGACGGTCGATCCCGCGAAAGCCAAGGGGACTCACGAGCACGCTGGGAAGACGTACTACTTCTGCTGCGCGGGCTGCCAGCAAAAATTCAGCGCCGACCCGGCAAAATATCTTAACGCTCCACCGAAGGCGCTGATTGGCATTGCGCCGATGGGGTCAGCGCGTCCCATGCAGATCGCTCCCGCCCCTGCACGGACTGCTCCTTCGACACCTTCCGGCGCTGCTCCGAAAGTTTCGAACGAATATACGTGCCCTATGGACCCGGAAGTCCGACAGCAGGGTCCTGGCGACTGCCCGAAATGCGGCATGGCGCTGGAACCTACGGTGGCGGCGCTGCCGGTGACGAAAACGGAATACACGTGCCCCATGCATCCGGAAATTGTCCGGGACAAGCCAGGCGATTGCCCTATTTGCGGCATGGCACTGGAGCCGAGGACCATCAGCGTTGCGGAGGAGAAAAATCCGGAGCTGGTCGATATGACCCGGCGGTTCTGGATTTGCGTCGCGTTGACGATTCCCATTTTTCTGGTGGCCATGTCGGACCTGATTCCCTCGATGCCGCTGATGAAATTGGCATCGCCCCGCGCATGGCAGTTGTTCGAATTCATTGTCTCGACTCCGGTCGTTCTGTGGGGAGGCTGGCCGTTCTTTGAGCGCGCCTGGCGTTCACTGGTCACACGGAATTTCAATATGTTTACGCTGATTGGTCTGGGCGTAGGCGTTTCGTACAGCTTCAGCGTCGTAGGGGTACTGTTTCCGGGAATATTTCCGGCCTCGTTTCGAGGGATGGGCGGGGAAGTTGGGGTGTATTTTGAGGCTGCCGCTGCGATTACAACGCTGGTGCTGCTCGGTCAGGTGATGGAATTGCGCGCGCGGAGCCAGACCGGGGCGGCGATTAAGGCATTACTGGGTCTCGCCCCTAAGACAGCACGTAGAATACGTGACGATGAGGCGGAAGTGGACGTGCCGCTCGATCAGGTGCACCCCGGCGACCGGTTGCGTGTGCGTCCCGGAGAGAAAATCCCGGTGGACGGCGTCGTGCTGGATGGAACCAGCAGCGTGGACGAGTCCATGATCAGCGGCGAACCGGTCCCCGTTGAAAAAATAAAAGGCGCGCGAGTTACCGGGGCGACTGTGAACGGCACCGGCTCGCTGGTAATGAAGGCGGACCGCGTTGGGTCGGCAACGCTGCTCGCGCAGATCGTTCGAATGGTCGGGGAGGCGCAACGCAGCCGTGCGCCGATTCAGAAGCTGGCCGATGTGGTGGCTGGGTACTTTGTACCCATCGTCATTGCGTGCTCGGTGCTTACATTTGCCATCTGGGCTGTGTGGGGACCGGACCCGCGTATGGCGCACGCTATAGTCAACGCGGTGGCGGTGCTGATCATCGCTTGCCCATGCGCGCTGGGCCTTGCGACGCCGATGTCGATCATGGTGGCGACAGGCCGGGGCGCGAGTCTGGGCGTGCTGTTCAAGAATGCCGAGGCTATCGAACTGATGCGCAAGGTGGATACGCTGGTGGTGGATAAGACCGGCACGCTCACCGAAGGCAAGCCCAGGCTGGTGGCGGTCGAGTCTGCGGACGGATTTGATGTGGAACGGCTGCTGCGTCTTGCGGCGACGCTTGAGCGTGGGAGCGAACATCCCTTGGCCGCGGCGATTGTTAAAGGCGCGGAGGAACGTGGCGCCAAGCTCGGATCGACCGAGGCGTTCGAATCGCTGACTGGCCTAGGCGTGCGTGGCCGCGTGGAGAATGTTTCCGTCGCGCTGGGGAATGCGAAGCTGCTGGAAGAATTCAAAGTCGATGCCGGACCGCTTGCAGCGAAAGCGGAGGCCATGCGGGGAGACGGCCAGACGGTGATGTTCGTGGTGGTCGAAAACAAGATTGCGGGAATGCTCTCCGTGGCCGATCCGATCAAGCAGACTACTGCGGAGGCAATTCGCCAGCTTCATGCGGACGGCATTCGAATTGTAATGCTCACTGGCGATAGCCGCACGACGGCGCAGGCCGTTGCGGGAAAGCTTCAGATCGACGAGGTGATCGCTGAAGTTTTGCCGCAGGACAAGGCCGCCAACGTGAAACGGCTTCAGGCTGAAGGCCGCTTCGTGGCGATGGCCGGCGATGGAATTAACGATGCCCCCGCGCTGGCGCAGGCGCAGGTGGGAATCGCCATGGGCACCGGCACGGACGTCGCGATGGAAAGCGCCGGGGTAACGCTGGTGAAGGGCGACTTGCGCGGCATCGTCCGCGCACGCGCCTTGAGCCGCGCCACGATGAGCAACATCAAGCAGAACCTGTTTTTCGCGTTTGTGTATAACTCTCTCGGCGTGCCTATTGCGGCGGGAATTCTGTATCCGTTCTTCGGCTTGTTGCTTAGCCCGATGATTGCGGCGGCGGCTATGAGTTTTAGTTCGGTGTCGGTGATTACGAATGCGTTGCGGTTGCGGAAGCTCAATCTGACGGCACGATCCTGAATCCCGCACCAGTTGCGTTAAAGCGCCTCACGAACTGAATGTGTTTCGCTTCAAACTCGATTCGAAAAGCTTCATCGTATTTCCATTCGGTTGGACGGGGTGACCGATCTGAGCAAGAATCGCAGTATTTAGACTTGAATTCAGCAAGAGCCGAATCGAGGTCCTTCGCTTCGACATGATAATTGTGAAGTACGCAGTGAATGATCTTAGATCCCGCCGTTTGGATGCCAAAAAGTTGTTCTATCCGAAATACAGCCGGTCCCGTTGCACCTCTAGTTGACACCAGGTGCTCACACGTCCTAAGTGCCCTCTCAGGTGTGTTGTCTCTGGCGGCTATCCGCAATCCCTGCACGATTGGATCACTTTCATCTGATAAGTCTATTCCCAAAGAAGCCGCTGCGTTTTCTATGATCTGCTGCGCTGGATCGCGATAGAAGTCCCCTGCAGGTCTTTCGCCTTTCCATCTCTTCACTTGACGATCCGTAAGTTCAGTAGCTCTGTGCCTTAAGTCTGGATCATTTATCCGGTCTAGTGTTCTGACAGCCCATCTAAATGCGTCGGTCTCTACTGAAGTCACTGGCAGAAGCGCTCCGCCAACGGCCAAGGCGATTGCTTCTTCATTAGATGATTCCTCCGCAATCCATGCTATTAATTTACAAATTTGAAGGAGGGACGACTGGAATTGAGCGGATGTTCCCGCCATCTCTAGCAAGTCCATTCGCCCAATGCGTCCCACAAAAGACGCCGCAGCATGCACTATCCTAATTAGTGCTTGAGGCAAAATCCAACGAGCCTTGAAATGTGCAGCATATCTTGCGAGCCTCAAGCATTGATTGTACTTTGCAATTACGCGACGTGTACTTATGGCCAGATCGGCGTACATTCTGAGCAGCATGAGCGGGTTTCCGGCGCGCGAGTTGTGTTGATACAGGAGGATTGTTAAGCCTCAGTTATTCATTGTTAGTTGATCTAGCTCAGCAGCTTTTCTCATGGTCAGAGCAAAAAATTTCAGGTGCGGCGGTCCCGACTTAGTAAGGGCCTGCAGATCTTTCGCATTCCTCAAGTAAATCAAAGGGAGCTCAACTTGTGGTCGATCTTTGCTTACAGCTTCGGACCAATTTATAGTTCCGGTCTTTTGTGCCGCCCAGAATCTATTCTCAATTGAGGCGTCGGGATCAGACGAGATAGCTAGGGCGCGCGCGCGAGCTTCAGAGTATTGTCTTAGAATCAAAAATTCATGAATCTTGCGAAGTTTCAGCAGGTCATTCTTGTGTTGGAACTCTTCGCGCAACTTATCTTCGCCGGGCTGGTATTTTAGAGATTCCGCAAAAGACGATAGTGAAGAACCCGCTAAACTTCTATTTGCCAGCACTATGGAAATTTTCTCAGAGGCCTGAAGCAAGGCCGCTGCGGTGTCCGGGATTGAATTTGAAATAGGAATTCTGACTGTGATTGTTGACGCCGGGATACCACTCATAATTTTCCTGACTAGTTCGTTGTCCAGTTGGAGTGCATGCCAGTAAACCTTTTTCAACTGGAGATCGGCGTGAATGAGGAAAAGTGGTTCCTTCAACTCTAAGGCATAATGCTTCGCGTGATCGATATCCAGCTGCACCGAAATAAAGGACCCATCGGTTGAATGGGAACTGGACGCGGAACTCTTAAGTTGGATCTTAAACCAAAGACCGGTGGCGCTCCCGTCCGCGAAGACCTGGACGTCGTAGTCGATGCCATAATCCTCCTTGAACTCGGTTAGCACCCAGCCGAGAGGTTCCAGGGATTCTCGAAGCAACCGTTGCCCCTCGCGGTCAATGTCTTGCTGTTTAAACTTTTGGATCATTGGCAATCTCTAATAATAGAATGAGAAATAATACGCATCTATTCAATGTGGAGTCAACTCGTTTAGGCAAACTAGGGCGGCTTGCTTTGCAGATAAAACAAATCATAGAAAGTTTAGTTCTGTCTCAACTCCGCACATCAATTCATTCCATAATTTGGTAGCGTTCTAATTTGGAAATTGTCGTGAAGTATCTGAATTTTAGGAGGTCCGAGCTTTAGCTCGGACATAGACTTTGCTCTAACTGGGCTTTAGCCCCTGAGGCTTCAGGGGCTAAAGCCCAGTGCTAAACGACTTCAATGTCCGACCTAAAGGTCGGACCTCCGAAGGGTCAGACTCGATGCGGCGCTTTCGAAATTGGGACACTACCCGTAGAGGAACAATGTTGACGGACGGCTCTGCCTCGTCAACAATGCAGACACTATGAAAACTATACTTTCGGACAAACGGCTGGCCGTGCTTGGCGCCGGGAAGATTGGCGGAATCCTGCTGCGCGCATTTGTGGAGCAGAAGCTGGTTCAGCCGAAGCGTGTGCATGCGACGGTGCGGCACGCGGAGAAGGCTCGCGCGCTTGCGAAACAATTGGGCGTTGTGGCGTCCACCGACAATCGCGCGGCAGTGCGCGATGAGTTTTAGTTCGGTGTCGGTGATTACGAATGCGCTGAGGCTGCGGAGTATCAAACTTTCTGTGTAGCGACAATTTTCAATGTAAGAACCCGCCCTTGAGAAAAGCGCAAGGACGGGCCACCCGGCGCCGCGAATCGATCGCGGCGTTATTCTAATTCTGACTCAGCAACACATCAATCGAACCCATAATTTCGGGCGACTGCCAATCCTGGGGGCCTACGATCTTGCGGGCGAGGCGGCCATTGCGGTCGATCAGGTACGTTTCCGGGAACATGGACGTGCCGTAGTCTGCGGCGCTCTTTTTTGTGCCGTCGCGGTAGGTGGGGAAGACGACGTGATTGTCGTCGAGGAATTTTTGGTAGGCGGCGGCGTCTTCATCCACGCTGACGCCTAAAACTACGCCACCTCTTTGGGAGATATCCTCATGAAGGCGATTCAGGGATTGTGTCTCTTCGAGGCAGGGAGGGCACCAGGAGGCCCAGAAGTTCAGGACGACGACTTTGCCCTTCAGGTCGGAAAGGTGCGATGCGCCGGGAATCTGAATGTTGAAATCCTTGGGTCTGCGTCCGGCGAGGCTGGGTTCGCCCTGGCGGAAGCTGGGCGTTGCGAATGCGTACAGAAGTGCTGCTGCCATGACTAAACCTAAGGGGCCGAGGATTTTGTGCTTCAAAGTGTTTGCTCCGAGGTTTGTATAATACCTTAAATAGTCAGGTTCCCGGAATCGGCCGGTTTTTGTAGCACAGACTTCAGTCTGTGCGCTTTTGGTTTAGTGTGGTGAAAGACGAAAACCAAACCAAACCAAAACCAAAACCGCACAGACTGAAGTCTGTGCTACCTTTCGCGCACTATACGTATTGGCGGGGCTCTTGTAGCATACGGTTTGGATGGACGAAACCCTCAACCCAGAACCGCACAGACTGAAGTCTGTGCTGCCTTGCGTTTCCGCTATCGTGCCTGCGCGCAATGAGGGACCCTCGATTGCTGCGGCTGTCGAGTCTCTGGCTGCGCAGCCGGAAATTGCTGAAATTATTGTGGTTAACGACCAGTCTACCGATGGCACTGGCGCTGAGCTTGCTCGCTTGGCGTCGCGGATTCCGCAATTGCGCGTCATTGACATAGACGCGCTGCCAAGCGGTTGGGTAGGGAAGAATCACGCCGTCTCGGTGGGCGCTGCACAGTCTACCGGGGAATGGCTGCTGTTCACCGACGCCGACGGCGTGCATCTGCCCGGCTCGACGGCGCGCGCGCTTGCGGATGCTGCCGCCACTGGAGCGGGGTTGGTCTCCTATTCGCCTGAGCAGGAGACACTTACGTGGTGGGAGCGGGCGCTGATTCCGTATGTGTACACTCGGCTGGCGCAGAGATTCTCCTACGATGATGTGAATAATCCCTCGTCACCAGAAGCTGCGGCCAGCGGTCAGTACCTGATGATTCGGAGGGAGGACTATATACGGATCGGGGGGCATGGCGCCGTCGCGGGCGAAGTGCTGGAAGACGTGGCGCTGGCGCGGCTCGCCAAGCAGGCGGGGATACGGATTCACTTTGCCTCGGGATTCGGAATCATGCGCGTGCGGATGTACCGGACGTTCGGCGCGATGTGGCAGGGGTGGACGAAGAATCTCTATCCCCTGATGGGCGGGACGTCTCGCGCAGTAGGGCGCGAGCTGCGTGGGGTTGTTCCCTGGATACCTCTGATTTTGCTGGTGCTTACGCCTTGGCACCTCGTCCTGGGAGTTGTCGGATTGGCGTTGCTGCTTGGACGCCATGCGGAATATGCCGCCAAGCTGCGGCGAAATCGTTTTTCAGCCGCGCTTGCTTTATACTATGTAGTAGCTGTTCCGCTCTATGCAGCGGTGCTGCTGACATCGGAATGGCGATATATGCGCGGGAACGTCTCCTGGAAGGGGCGGGAGTACAAGGTGGGGCGTGATTCGTGAATCGTGATTTGTGATTCGTGTCCTTGGCCGATCATTGGTGCGTGAGGTTTTCACGATTTACGAATCACAAGTCACGAATCACGGTAAACCAATCCATGGTCTATCTGACACGCAAAATCGAGTTCTCAGCTTCGCACCTTTATCACAATCCCGCATTTTCGGCGGAGGAGAATCGGCGCGTCTTTGGGAAGTGCAATAATCCGCATGGGCATGGGCACAACTATGTGCTGGAAGTGACTGTGGCTGGGGAGCCAAATCCAGCGACTGGGATGGTGCTCGATCTGAAGGAATTGAAGGAAATTTTGCAGCGGGAAGTGACCGACCGGATGGATCATCGGTTTCTGAACTACGAGGTTCCGGAGCTTTCCGGGCAGATTCCTACTTGTGAGAACATTGCGGCGGTAATCTGGCGGTTGCTGGAGCCGAAGATTACGCAAGGGAGTTTGCACCGGGTGCGTCTATATGAAACACCCGACCTGTTTGTCGATTGTTACGGCGATGGAAACGGAGCGGTGGCGTTGCAATGAAAATTCATCTGACGCGGCGCTATAAATTTTGTGCTTCGCATCGCCTGCACAGCTCGCAGTTGGGCGCAGAAGAAAATCGGCGCGTCTATGGCAAGTGCAACAATCCGTATGGGCACGGGCACAATTACGTCGTTGAGATGGCTGTCTCGGGTCCTGTGGACCCGGCTACGGGAATGATCGCAAATTTGAGCGATCTGGATTCGTTTGTGGATAGGGAAGTGATCGAGCCGTTTGACCATAAATACCTGAATGTAGAGATCGAGGAGTTTCGCGACGTGGTGCCAACATCGGAAAATATCTGCATCGAAATTTTCAACCGGCTTCGGAAATTTCCTTTTGCCAAGCTTGAGCGCGTGCGTGTGGAAGAGACCAGCCTGAACAGTTTTGAATATACGGGAGAGCCCGTTGGGAGCAGTCGATGACAGAAAAAGGAAAACTTACGGAAGAGCTTTCGCTGGCCGAACCGGTCAGCGTGGAGAAATCGGAATCCATCGCCGACCTGGTGCGGCGAATGATTCAGTTGATCGGCGAGGATCCCGATCGCGACGGCTTGCGGCACACACCCGAACGATTTGAGAAGGCATTGCGGTATCTGACCAGCGGTTACCATCAGGACCCGGAAAAGCTGCTGAACGGCGCGATGTTCAGCGTGTGCTATGACCAGATGGTGCTGGTGAAGGACATCGAAATTTACAGCCTGTGCGAGCATCACATGCTTCCGTTTTTTGGGAAATGCCATGTGGCTTACATACCCGACAAGAAAGTTGTCGGGCTATCGAAAATTCCGCGGCTGGTGAATATGTACGCGCGCCGGTTGCAAATTCAGGAGCGGCTGACGAATCAGATTGCCAGCGCCATACAGCAGAAAATTTCACCGCTGGGTGTGGGCGTCGTGATTGAAGCGCGGCATCTTTGCATGGTGATGCGCGGGGTGGAGAAACAGAACTCGCAGACGGTTACCAGCGCGATGCTGGGTTCATTCCGCGACAACGTGCAGACGCGGGAAGAGTTCTTGTCGTTGATACGGGAGAAGTAACAGCCTTCATTCGAACAGATATTATTTACAGAAATATTTTGCGGGGGACTAGTACGTGTGATACTCTCCTACAGTCGAAGAGAAGACGAAACGAGAGTACATTTTTAGCATTCGCCGGAGAGGACGACTTGAAAGAAGCCAAGTCAACGTTGATCGAGCAATACCGAACGCACGGGACCGATACGGGCTCACCGGAAGTACAAATCGCGCTATTGAGCGACCGAATCACCTACCTGACGACGCATCTGAAGTCGCACCTCAAGGACCATGCGTCGCGACGCGGGCTGATCATGATGGTCAACAAGCGCCGTCGGCTGCTGGATTACCTGAACCGTCGCAATCCGGATCGGTATCGCGAGATTGTCGAACGCCTGAGTTTGCGTAAGTAAGCCTGCGCGAGTAAGTTTGCGCAAGTGATTGTCTCGCAAGCGGGACGCGTTCATGCAATAAAATCTCCGGGCCCTTGCGGAGCCCATTCGGTTTCTGGCGGCTTTTGGGCTAAACGGCCCAGCCGCTTTTTTTGTGGCCGATTCGGGCAATTCCTCTCGCACCTTTTCTCTTCCAAACAAAACGGGAAATTTTCCTCCCGCACTCGAATGGCTGTCCGTGCGCGCAATGCCCGATGGTTCGGGGCGCGGCGGACCAGCGAAAGGATTCAAACAGATGGCCCAATCAGGACCAGCTCCTTATCAGGTTACGGTAGAGGTCGGTGGACGTACGCTGACGCTCGAAACCGGGAAAATTGCAAAGCAGGCGAACGGCGCCGTTCTGGCGCGCTATGGCGATACAGTCGTGCTCGTCACGGCCTGCATGGATTCCCGGGCGAATGACCGGGACTTTCTTCCACTTACCGTGGACTATCGCGAATATACGTACTCGGCGGGAAAGATTCCCGGAGGCTTTTTCAAGCGCGAAGGGCGGCCCTCGGAGCGCGAAATTCTTACTTCGCGCATGATCGATCGCCCGCTGCGTCCGTTGTTCCCCGAATCGTGGCGCAATGAAACACAGATCGTCGCGATGGTACTTTCCGCGGACAGCGAGAACGACCCGGACATGATCGGAATCACCGGCGCCTCGGCTGCGGCGTTCATTTCCGATTTGCCGTTCACCGAGCCTGTCGCGGCCGTGCGCGTCGGGATGATCGACGGCAAATTCGTTGCGAACCCCACGGTTGCGGATCAGAAGACCAGCCTGCTGAATATCATCGTGGTTGCATCGGAACAAGCCATCGTAATGATCGAGGCGGGCGCACAGCAAGTCAGCGAGGACATGGTCGCGGATGCGCTGCAATTCGGGCACGACCAGATCAAGCTCATCATCGCGGCAATCCGCCAGCTGCACGATCTGATCAAGCCGAAAAAGGTTGTCGTAGCGCCGTTCGCCTTCGATGAAGCCCTCGCCAAGGAAATTGAGCAGAAATTCGGCGCGCGTTTACACGATGCGCTGGACACCGCCAAGCACCCCAAGAAGGAAAGCTATCACCTGATCGACGACATCAAGAAAGAGATTATGGCTTCGCTGCCGGAGGGGGACAAGGAAAAGCCCGTCTTGGCGGCGCGCGCGTTTGAGCGCCTGCGCGAGCAGTATTTCCGCGATGATATCCTCAACCGTAACAGGCGTCCCGATGGCCGCGGATTCGATGAGATTCGCCAGATTACGTGCGAAGTGGGCGTTCTGCCGCGAGCTCATGGATCCGCGTTGTTCACGCGTGGAGAGACACAGGCGCTGGCGACCACGACCCTCGGCACCAAAGAAGACAAGCAGCGGCTCGATCTGCTGTTTGAAGATGAGTCGTTCAAGCGTTTTATGTTGCACTACAACTTCCCGCCGTTCTCGGTGGGCGAAGTGAAATTTCTGCGTGGACCCGGACGGCGTGAGATCGGGCACGGTGCTCTGGCTGAGCGCGCGCTCGTCAGCCTGCTTCCGGCGGAAGCCGATTTCCCGTACGCGATGCGTTTGGTATCGGACATCATGGAATCGAACGGATCGTCGTCGATGGCTACCGTTTGCGGCGGCTCGCTTTGCCTGATGGATGCCGGCGTGCCGATTACTTCGGCTTGCGCTGGAATCGCGATGGGTCTGGTGGTCGAAGGCGAGAAGGCTGCTGTCCTCACCGACATCGCTGGAGCGGAAGACCATTACGGCGACATGGACTTCAAAGTTGCCGGAACCCGCACGGGAATCACCGCGCTGCAGATGGATATCAAGGTCGGCGGCGTCAGCGTGTCACTTATGCGCAAGGCTCTTGAGCAGGCTCGGCTTGGACGCTTGCACATTCTGGACATCATGGACCAGACGATTTCGGCGGCGCGTCCGAAGATGTCCATCTTCGCTCCGCGTCTGTACCTGCTGCAGATTCCCACCGACAAGATTCGCGACCTGATCGGGCCGGGCGGAAAGAAGATTCGCTCTATTATCGAAGTCACCGGCGTCAAGATCGACGTCATGGACGACGGCAAGGTGCATGTGTTTGCCGGAAACGGTAAAGCCGCGGAAGAGGCGTTGCAAATGATTCGCGACGTTACCGCGTCCGCGGAAATCGGCAAGACGTACCTCGGGAAAGTGGTGCGGCTGGCGGAGTTCGGCGCATTCGTCGAAATCTTCCCCGGCACCGACGGCCTGCTGCACATCAGCGAGATTGCCGAGCAGCGCATCAAGGATGTTCGCGACGAACTGAAGCTGGGCGATCAGGTGCTCGTCAAGGTCCTGGCCATCGAAGGCAACAAGATCAGGCTGTCGCGCAAGGCAGTGTTGCGCGAGCAGCGCGAGAAGCAACAGAAGGAAGCGGCGGGATCGTAACTGCTGGTCCCTCAAGCTTTCGCGCCTGACCGGTAAATCAAAATAAAAAGGGAGGCGATTGCTCGCCTCCCTTTTTTGTTTCAGTTTTCAGCCAAAAGCCCAAAAACTTACGGCCGCGGATAGTACGGCGGGATCGGCGCGTCCACGTTGACCCAAATGGATTTTGCTTCGGTGTATTCGTGCATGGCTTCGAATCCCATTTCGCGGCCGTAGCCGGATTGGCCAACGCCGCCGAAGGGTGAGCCGGGGTTGACGCGCTTGTACGTATTGACCCAGACCATGCCCGAGCGGATCGCGGCTGCCACACGATGGCCGCGCGGCAGATTGCTGGTCCAGAGTCCTCCGCCGAGTCCGTATTCGGTGGAATTGGCGATGTTGATCACTTCCGCCTCATCCTTGAAGCGCGTGACGGTGAGGAAGGGGCCGAAGACCTCTTCCTGGCAGACTCGATCGTTGGGCTGAGCGGTGGCGACCGTTGGTTCAATGTAATTTCCGGCTTGCAACTCCGGGTTGGAGGGCGCTTTGCCTCCGGTCAGGATGGTGCTTCCTTGTCCGCGGGCGACGTCCACAAAGCTGAGGACGCGATCTCGGTGGCTCTTCGATGTCAGCGGGCCCAGCTCGGTGGTGGGATCGAGAGGGTTGCCGATCTTGATGGATTTGGCCAGCGTAATGAATTTGTCGAGGAACTCGTCCGCAATCTTTTCCTGCAGAAGCAAGCGCGAACCGGCGATGCAGGCCTGGCCTTGATTGTGGAAGATAGCGAAGGCCGAGCCGTTGACCGCGGGGATGAGTGGTGCATCGTCGAACACGATGTTCGCTCCCTTGCCGCCAAGCTCGAGTTGAACGCGCTTCAGATTGCTGGCTGAGGCCGCCACGATTTTTCTGCCTACCGATGTCGATCCGGTAAAGGCGATCTTGTCGATGCCGGTATGCGCGGCCATGTATTCGCCGACAAGGGCCCCTGCGCCGGGAACGATATTCACCACTCCGGGCGGGATGCCAACGTTGGACATCAACTGCGCGATTCGGAGCGCGCTGAGAGGCGTGAGCGCGGCGGGCTTCAGCACGACGGTGTTACCGGCGGCAAGCGCCGGCCCCATCTTCCAACTCGTGAACATGACCGGGAAGTTCCAGGGCACGATCTGGCCGACCACGCCGAGCGGTTCGCGCGTGACGTAATTCAGGAATCCAGACTCCACCGGGACGATTCGGCCTTCGACCTTGTCCGCCATGCCGCCGAAATACCGGAACGTGGCAGCTGTGCGGGGAACGTCCAGGCCACGGCTGTCGCGGAGAGGATGCCCGGTACTGAGGCTTTCCAGCCACGCAAGATAGTCGATATCGGCTTCAATGGCGTCGGCCAGCTTCAGGAGCAGACGCCCACGGTCGGCGCCGGACATTCGCTTCCAGGCAGGGAATGCTTTTCGCGCGCAATCGACTGCGCGATCGATGTCCGCGGTTCTGGCTTCGGAGACCTCCGCAATGAGCGTATTGTCGTGCGGATTCAGGACGGGAATGCGCCCGCCTTCGGCGGAATCGACGAACTCTCCGCCAATGAACAAGCGGGTCTCAATCTGAAATGACTTGCTTTCTGTAGTTTTAGGCGTACCTATTGCTGTGCTCATCATGGTCTCCTGGAAAGGCGAATTGTGCTGGTTGCTAGGTCGACTGCAATGTTTTTCTACAAAGACTTCTGGAAACAATTAGGGCCGGGAAAACCTCCGCTGGACGAAAAGACCGTCCAGCCGGGCACCGCACAAGTACACCCATGTCCCGGATTCGAGCACAAATTACGCCGTTTCGGAGACGGCGTCAAGGGAAGAGGTTTGGAGGCAGAATCCGGAAAGCCGTCTATCAAGACTTGGTAATGTTGGGAGACTATGGGCGACCAAGTCCAAGCGCATTCCTCTTTTGTTGCACTATCAGAGCAACGCTATACTTCCTTTGCATGGGGAGTCGCTTTTACAACAACGTCCGCGACCTTGGTGTAGGTGGCTGGGTGATCATTGCAGGCGCTTTGTTACTCAATTTTTGGTTTGATTACTATCACCCCTTGGGGTTCTTCATTGATTTTGCCATTCTAGTGGCATTACTTGCGGGGATCCTCAAAACCGACGGGGAGGATGTCAAAAAACAGGTATTTTGAGGCCATTAGTCCTGATATTCCCGTAAGAGCATCGACCTCTGGAATTGACCCACGACCGAAATGTCCGGTTACTGAATCCGCCGGATGCGCGCGCCGACCGAGGAAAGTTTTTCTTCGATGCGTTCGTAGCCGCGGTCGATGTGATAGACGCGATCGATGATGGTTTCGCCCTGCGCGACGAGCGCGGCCAGGACCAGGGAAGCGCTGGCGCGCAGGTCGGATGCGATTACGCCGGTTCCGGATAGCGTTGTGGGACCGTGGACAACGGCGCGGCGTCCTTCGATGGAGATATTCGCGCCCATGCGCATCATTTCGCTGGCGTGAAGGAAGCGATTCTCGAAGATCGTTTCGGTGATCACCGAAGTGCCTTCGGCCTGCGTCGCGAGCGCCATAAACTGCGCCTGCATATCCGTGGCGAAGCCGGGATATTCCTCGGTGGTGACGTCGGCTGCGACCAGTTGTTTTGCGCCGTGAACGCACAATGTGCCGGGGGCGGTTTCGTGAATTTCGACGCCGGTTTCGCGCAGCTTGGCGATGACCGAGGTCAGGTGTTCGGGGGCGCAACCGGTAATTTCGAGTGAGCCATTGGTGATCGCGCCGGCGACCAGAAACGTGCCGGCTTCAATGCGGTCCGGGATGATGGTATGTTTCGCGCCGTGCAATTCTTTTTGACCCTGCACAAGAATTGTGGACGTTCCCGCGCCTTCGATTTTCGCGCCCATCTTGATCAGAAGTTCGGCGAGGTCGGTAATCTCCGGTTCGCGAGCGGCGTTTTCGATGCGGGTTTCGCCCTGCGCGAGCGCGGCGGCCATCAGGATGTTTTCCGTTCCGGTGACGGTAATCTTGTCGAAAACGACGTGACCGCCGCGAAGGCGGCCCTTGCCGGGAACGCGCGCCTCCACGTAGCCATGCGATGTTCCGATTTCCGCGCCCATTTGTTCCAGCGCTTTCAAGTGCAGGTCCACGGGGCGAGCGCCGATGGAGCAGCCTCCGGGAAGCGAGACGCGCGCGAACCCGTTCCGTGCGACGAGCGGGCCGAGCGTGAGGATCGAGGCGCGCATCGTGCGCACTAGTTCGTAGGGAGCCTCCGCGCCGTTCACCGTCTTTGCCTGGATCGCCATGGCGGTGGGCGGCACTTCGGGCATCTCGATGATCGCTGTCATGTGCGCGAGGAGCTTTCCCATCGTGACAATGTCGCGCACGCGCGGAATATTTTCCAGCTCAACGCGCTCCCGGGTCAGCAGCGCCGCAGCCATCGCAGGCAGCGCAGCATTTTTCGCGCCGCTGATGTGCACGGTTCCTTCGAGTTTTCTTCCGCCTTCGATGAGCAGTTTGTCCATTTTATTTTGGGGAACCCTTCGGTGTCTTATCCTTGATCGCGATAGCGCGGCGCACGTTGCCGCCCGCGTCGCGCAGCAGGCGACGGGCTTGCTCAGCCGTCGCACCGCTTCTTAACATTGTGAGTGCTAGATCCATTTTGTGTCCCGATTGACGCAGCGCGCGTGTCGCTTCGCCCACGGTTGCTCCCGATGCTTCTATCAATATCCTCAGCCCTCTTGCCTGCAACTTCTGATTTGTCAGCGCCACGCCGATCATCCAGTTGTCATAGACGCGGCCCAGCCGAACCATCGCAGCAGTAGAGAGCATGTTGAGGACCAATTTCTGGGCTGTGCCAGCCTTCATGCGCGTCGATCCGGTGATGGTTTCGGGGCCGGTCGGGGTGACAATACTGATTCGGACGGCCTTCGTGATTGGCGTCTTCGGATTCGACGTGATTCCTACGGTGGTTGCGCCCTTTTGGCTGGCATATTCGAGCGCCCCAAGCACGTATGGCGTCGATCCGCTGGCCGCAATCCCTACTACGACATCTTTGTCGTTCAGATTACGCGCGGCTAAATCGCATGCGCCTTGCGCTCGATTGTCTTCCGCGCCTTCCACTGCGTGTGTCAGCGCGCGGCGGCCTCCGGCGACTACTGCCTGAACCATACGCGCAGGAGTACCAAATGTCGGAGGCAATTCTGCGGCGTCCAGCGCGGCCAGGCGTGCGCTCGTCCCGGCTCCGACGTAGAACAAACGTCCGCCGTGTTGGAGGGCGTTCGCAATCGCATCCACAGCCCGCGCAATGGCGGGAATGGCAGTGGCGACAGCGCGCGTCACCGCAGCGTCTTCGCGATGGATGGCCTTCAGAATGTCCAGCGTGGATTTGGCGTCGAGGCCGCGTGTGCGCGGGTTGCGTTGCTCGGTCACCTTCACTAATTTGCTGGACATGACTGGCAACTATCTTCGCACGGGCGAGCGGCATTTCAGTGCGACGAATCCGTGGGCAATCGCTCATTCAGTAAGGGGCGATAACGAGTAAGTGGAAAGCCCTCGGCGCTACTTAGGAGGCGTGGCTAACCCGAGCGCTTCAATCACGGCATCATGCAGGGCTGGGCGGACAGCTGCAATCTTGTCGTTGGCGCGTGTGGGGTACACACGATTGGTGAGCAGGATTACGAACAGCTGGCGGTCCGGGTCAATCCAGATGGAGGTGCCGGTAAAGCCGAGATGCCCGAAGCTGTGGGCGGAAAAGTAGCGCCCACTGGTGGAATCGGCTGTGGGGACCATCCAGCCCAGGGTGCGCGTATGGTCAGCGAGCGGCTGGGAGGAAATGAATTGGGCGAGCGTCGCGCGAGTCAGGAGGCGCTTGTGCGCGTATATGCCTCCGTTGAGAAGCATCTGGCAAAACGCCGCGAGATCGGGCGCGGTTCCAAACATGCCGGCGTGTCCTGCGACGCCGCCGATGGCGAATGCGTTTTCGTCGTGTACTTCGCCTTGAAGCATGCGCTTGCGGTAGGTAGTGTCGTCCTCGGTGGGAGCAATCCGGTTCGCCAGCGATTTCGCCGGTTTGAATGTTGTATTCGCCATGCCCAGCGGCGCGAAGATTTGATCGTGCGCGAGTTGGTCCACGGTTCTGCCGGTCACGCGTTCCAGAATTTCACCGAGCAGGATGAAACCGAGATCGGAGTAGACCGTCTTGGTTCCAGGTTCGTATTCCAGGGCTTCCTTGCAAATATTGGCGACCGCCTCGCGCTGCGAATGAATGATGAGGAAATAGTCTTTGTGCGCAGGCAGCCCCGAGGAATGGGTCAGCAGGTGGCGGATGGTTACGGTCTTGCGCCATTCGGGGTTGGGACCAGAACTCCATTCGGGAATATAACGGGAGACGGGCGCGTCCAGCGCGATGCGTGCTGCCTGGACCTGCATGGCCAGAAGCGTCGTGGTCGCGACAGCTTTGGTGAGCGATGCAGCGTCATAGATTGTGTTTGGAGTGACTGCCGGCGACGTCTCATCGTACGTCTGCCGCCCGAACGCGTGCACGTGCAGTTCGCCGCGTAGGCCCACTGCCAGAACGCCTCCGGGAAACGCGTGGTCCGCGACAGCGCGGTCGAGCAAATCGTATGCGGGTTTCAGCTTGGCATCGGAAGCTGAATCGCTTGCGCGGAGCTTCATCGGATTGCCGGGCAGGTCGAGGCCTGAACCCAATGCCGCCACGCCCGGAATATTTACGGGCAGCCTGCCGCCGATGGGCGTCTGGCCAAAAATAGCGCGACCTACGGCGCGTTGCGCCACATCCGCAGTGCTGAATGCGGCGATCCAGGTTTTCGCAGCAGGGAAGCGCTCGGCCAGATAGGGGCTGCCAAAGCAGGCGACGATAACGGGTTTTCCGGCGGCGAGCAGACGGTCCACGAAGGCGGCTTCATCGTCCGGCAGGCCGACGCTGCCTTTGCGATCCGCAACTCGAACAAAGACCGCTGCGATTGCCACGTCGTATGTGTCGGGCGATGGCAGGCGCGCTGTTTCCGCGCGCACAAAGGTTGTGTCCATGCGCACGGTTGCGAGCGAATCCATGCGCCAGCGAATTTCGTTTTCCAGATTTCCGGCAGGGTAAGGGTCGTTGTCTCCGGAAACCGCAACCAGCAGAACGCGCAATGGCTTGGTCGCATCGAGCGGAAGAATATGCTGATCGTCGCGAAGAAGCGTGACGCCGCGATCGGCGATGTCCTGCGCGACACGATCGAATTCGGGCCTGTCGAAGCTGGTTGCCAAAGCGTCGAGGTCCACTAGTTTCGATTTGTATAATCCCAGCTTGGCCTTCGCGCGCAGAACCCTCGTGACAGCTTCGTCGAGACGCGACAACGGGATGCGGCCGGACGTTACTGCGTCGCCGACGGCTTCCAGCGCGGCATCGAGGACCGGCGGGACCAGTAGAACATCGGCGCCCGCAAGAATTGAGCGCACGGCGACTTCGCCCGGCGGATAGCGAACTGTTACGCCGCCCATATCCAGCGCGTCGGTTACGACCAGACCTTCGAAGCGCATTTGTTCTCGAAGCAGATCGGTGGTGATTTTGGGCGACATCGTGGCAGGGAGATCCGGATCGGGCTCGAGTGCAGGGACAGCGAGATGGCCGGTCATGATGGTGCTTGCTCCGGCCTCGATGGCTGCGCGGAACGGGGCCAGTTCGACGCGGTCGAGATGCTCGCGATTGCTGGTGACTGTCGGCAAGTCGAGATGCGAATCGGTACTGGTGTCGCCGTGTCCGGGGAAATGCTTTGCGGTGGCCAGACCGCCGTTTTCTTCGACTCCGCGAACGAATGCCGCGACGAATTCGCTAACGCGCGCCGGGTCTCCGCCGAAGGAACGCGTGTTGATGATGGGATTGTCGGGGTTGCTGTTGACATCGGCGTCTGGCGCGAAAATCCAGGGGACACCGGCGGCCTTCGCTTCCAACGCCGTGATCTTGCCCATCGTGTAGGCGTCTTCCGGGCGGCCCGTTGCGGCGACAGCCATGGAATGCGGGAAAGATGAGCCTTCCTCGATGCGCATCGACGTGCCGCGCTCGAAATCCGCAGCGACGAGCAGGGGAACCTTGGCGTGTTTCTGAAGCGTGTTCACCAGGACTGCCGTGGGGTACACCTGACTGCGCTCGATGCCGACCGGCGAGCCTTGCGTCTGGATGGCGAACGAGCCAATATGTTTTTCCTCGACGTCGCGGAGAAGTTCTTTATACTCGGGGCTCTCGGCGGACAGGAAGCCGCCATAGCACCAGACGGCGAATAGCTGCCCGATTTTTTCGTCGAGCGACATTTTCTTGAGCGTTTGTGCGACCCATCGCTCGCCTTCGGCGGAAAGTCTGGTGCGGTTCGGTGCGGCAGACGCGCGCGTAGGTTTCTGGGTTCTGCTTGTGGTGGCCATCACGGTTCTCGCAGGCTCCCCTTCCGAACTCAGATTGAACAGGGAAAACCCGCATCCGAGGAGAGCGATCAGCAGGAGCCAACGGTTCGATTTCACCATCGCACAAATTCCAAATTTGACGCCTGCATGACCTGCTATATATAGCACCGGGCCAGATGCGAAACAAACGCGATTGTTTCCACGGATGGACAGTGATTAACCCGTTTGGAACCACGGATTCACACAGATGAACACGGATAAAGACAGGGAAAACAAAATCTCTATTTTGGGATTTTCGGGTGGATCGAATTCCGCCGGCAGTCATGCGAACGACCACTTCGGAGCGACGGTTGTGCGATTTGTGTTATCGATCTTGTTCTTATCCGTGTTCATCTGTGTGAATCCGTGGTTTCAAATTCCGGTTTTCGCTGCCAATACACTGACTGGAATTGATGTGCTGGAGGCGCAGAAATTTGCTCCATTGGTCGGGAAGCGCGTTGGATTGATCACGAATCAGACCGGCGTAGATCGCACTGGCAGGAGCACGATTGATCTGCTGGCGCATGCGCCGGGTGTGAAACTGGTAGCACTGTTCAGTCCCGAGCATGGAATTCGTGGCGGGGCGGACGAGCGCATTCCTTCTTCGACAGTTGCGGCCACCGGACTTCCGGTTTACAGCCTTTACGGAGAAACCCTGCGGCCGACCGATGCAATGCTGGCCGGTATCGACGTTCTTGTGTTCGACATTCAGGATGCGGGAGTTCGCTTCTACACGTACATCACGACGATGGGTTACACGATGGAGACTGCGGCGGCGCATCACATTTCTTATTACGTTCTCGACCGCCCCGATCCGCTGGGGGGCGAGCGCATCGAAGGGCCGATGCTCGATGCCGACAAGACCAGTTTCGCCGGATATTTTCCAATGCCCGTGCGGATGGGTATGACGCTGGGCGAAATGGCGCAAATGTTTAATGCGGAAAATAAGATTGGATGCGATCTGCACATCATTGCCATGCGGAATTGGCGACGCCACGATTGGTTTGAAGACACGGGCTTGCCGTGGGTCAACCCCTCGCCGAATCTTCGTTCGCCTCGCGCGGAGATTTTGTATCCCGGATTGGAGATCCTACAAGCTGGGGGAGTTTCCGTTGGTCGCGGAACCGATGCTCCGTTCGAGCGCGTTGGCGCGCCGTGGATGCATGCAGCTGAATTCGTCGAATATATGAATCGCCGTGCATTGCCCGGAATGAGATTTGTTCCGGAGCGATTCACGCCAGATGCTGGTTTGTACAAGGGCGAACGTTGCGAGGGAGCCAAGGTGATCGTGACGGATCGCCGGTCGGTGGCGAACATGCGATTGGGCCTGGAAATCGCTGTGGCGCTGGCGAAGCTGTACCCGGGCAACTTCGACCCTGCGAAAATGATAGATCTCGTGGGGAATGCCGACACGATCAAGAGATTGAAGAATGGTGACGATCCAGCATCAATTGTTGCGAGCTGGAATGCAGACCTGAACGCCTTTCGCAAGATGCGCGCGAAATATCTCCTGTATCCCTGAAGCGTATATTCATTCAAGAGGTCAGAATTGATTTTGAACGGATGCTCAAAAGACTGGCCAGTACTCCCGTCACAAATGTAATCGTCGAACCAACCAGCACGTACCATGTCCACAAGAGGGGCGTGTAAAAGTGGATGTAAAGCATCGCGGCGAGTCCAATGAACATTCCCGTCAGAACTCCAAACGGCGTGGCGCGCCGCACCAGGAATGCCAGGAGAAAAAGTCCCAGCAAGCTGCCGAACGTGATCGAGGCGATGGTCAATCCAGCTTCGAGCATTGGGCCCCACTGGAATGTGGCGAGGACAACGAGTACGACGCCCCATAGAAGCGTCATCCAGCGAGAGAGGCGCAAAAAGCGCTGAGGATTTTCAGCCCCTGGAATCGAGGCGCCGCGCAATACGTGAAAATCCACCACGCTTGATGCAGCCAGGGAGTTGAGCGAGCCGCTGGCGTTGGACATTGCGACAGCAAAAATCGCAGCAATTACCAGACCGCGCAAGCCGGAGGGCATGGCTGTAACAATGAATTCCGGGAAGACCCAATCGTAGCTTTGTCCGATGTGAATAACAGGCGATGCGTGCCACGCGTACAGCATCACGCCGAGCACGAGAAACAGCGCGAATTGAAACAGGATGATCACGCCACTAGCGAGCAGCGCGATTTTGCTCTCGCGTTCGGATTTCGCGGCCAGCAGGCGTTGAACGATTGTCTGATCGGTGCCGTGGCTTGCCATCGTCAGAAATCCGCCGCCGATTACGCCGGACCAGAACGTATAAGTCTTCGCAGGGTTTACTAGACTGAAGGAAAAATCGAAGACGCGGAATTTGTTTGCCGCTGCGGCTGCGTGAACCACGGTTTCCCAACCTCCGGGAATCTTATGCAGCAACAGTAAGGACGCCGCGAGCGAGCCGGAAAGATAGAGCAGTAATTGCACGACGTCAGTCCAGATCACGGCTTTCATGCCGCCTTCAAACGTGTAGACCAGCATGAGGGCCATGATCAGGACGACGGAGACGCGCTGGTCAGCACCGAAGGCTGCTTTGACGACCAGGGCCACGGCTGCGATGCGCACACCTTCGGCAAGCGCCCGGGTGACGAGGAACGTGGAAGCCGCTACAGCCTTTACTCTTGCGCCAAAACGCCTTTCCATGAGTTGGTAGGCCGTATAATATTCACCGCGGAAGTAGTGCGGCAGGAACAGCAGCACGATGACAATGCGGCCCACCATGTATCCGAAGACCAGTTGCAGGAACGTGAGATTTCCGGCGAAGGCCAGCGCCGGTGTGCCGATGATCGTGAGTGTCGAGGTTTCCGTGGCGACGATTGAAAGCGCGATCGCCCACCACGGCGCTGTTCGACCGCCGAGGAAGTAATCCCGAACGGTGCTCTGCCCCCGGCGAAGCGCGATGCCAAACAGAGTTATGCCGATCAGGTACGCGATGACGATGGCGAGATCGAATGAAGTCAGCCGCATGACAAAGCCGGGCGATCATAAGAGCGGGTCCGCGCGGCGTCAAGCAAGTACAGTAATATAAGCGAGGAAGAATGCGTTGCTATCTAGGTTTTGACGGTGGAGGAACAAAGACGGAATGCGTGGTTGTCGACCGCGATGGAACGCTCATCGGGCTGGGAATAGGCGGGCCGTCAAATCCGTTGCGTTCCGGATTTGACGCCGCAAATGTCGCGCTGACCTCAGCGGCAGAAGACGCTCTCAAGAGCGCCGGGCTGCATTTCCACGATGTAGGCGGAATTTGCGCTGGACTGGCCGGCGCGAGCCAGCGCAACGTCGTCAAGCGAGTATTGGTTTTTTTGGTGCGGGAATTTCCACGCGCAGTCGCACATGTTACGACAGATTACGAAATTGCTCTTGAAGCCGCAGTTGGCGCCGGCCCAGGCGTGGTGCTGATTGCAGGCACCGGATCGTCCGCGTTTGGGCGCAATGCCGACGGCGCAACTGCGCGCGCAGGCGGATACGGCCCGTGGATCGGCGACGAAGGCAGCGCATTCGAGATTGGCCGTCGCGCGGTGGCTGCGGTAGCGAGAACGCGAGACAACGCTGCGCTCCCGACGCTGCTAAGCGAGATGATTCCTTCGTCTCTTCACTGCGCCGATTGGGACGAGTTGATGCAACGGATCATGAAGAATCCCGATGAGGTGTTTCCCGCGCTGTTCCCGGTAGTCGCACAAGCGGCAGAAATCGATGACAGCGCGGCCAAGGAGATCTTGTTCACGGCAGCGATCAGCCTGGCAAATCTTGCAATGATTGTTGGGCGCCGCCTGGGCATGAAGGAAAAAGAATTTCCTCTGGTGAAATGCGGCGGCGTGTTCGGACACAGCCGAATGCTGGATTCGCTTGTCGATTCCGTTCTCACGAGCGGCGCTCCGCGCGCGAAAGTTTCGCAGCTCACGACTTCTCCCGCTATGGGAGCGGCGAAAATTGCCGTGCGCCTTGCCGAATCTCCTGCTGCAGGAGCAGGAAGTGGTGTTTAAAGTGGATGCGAGTCTCGATGCCGCCCGCACGGCGCCACCTGAATCGATCCCCGATCTGGTTTCGACCTCCAATGAAGAGATTTTGCACGCATTAATCGAGAATCCCTCATTCGATGAAACTCATATCTGTCTGATTCTGGAACGGAAAGACCTGTCCGTCACGATTCTTGAAGAGGTCGCAAAACAAAAACAGTGGCGCGCAAATTATCGCATTCGCTACGCTCTGGCAGCGCATCCGCATACTCCGCGTCTGGTTGCCATGCGCCTGCTGCGCGATTTGCACTTGATGGACCTGGTGCGGATCAGCCTGCTGCCTGCTTCGCCCGTGGAACTTCGGCGCCTGGCCGAGGAGCGCGTCCTCACCCAATTGCCTCAATTGCCGCTGGGACAGAGAATCATGCTGGCGCGCCGGGGATCTGCCCGTATAGCCGGCGAACTGATCGCGCAGGGGCCATTGCAGGTGGCGCGCATTGCCCTGGACAATACTTTTTTGACCGAGTCGCAGCTGCTGAAACATCTGGCGAAGGATAGTCTCGGCGACCGAATTATCGCCGCCATTGCCAATCATGAGAAATGGTCAAAGCTTATGAATATCAGGATTGCGCTATTGCGGCACAGGCATTCGCCGGTCGATCGAGTAGTTACGTTCGTTCCATACCTCCCGCTGCGCGATGTCCGGGATTTGATTGGCCTCGCATCGCTATCCGAGCGAGTCCGCTCGCGCATGGCGGCCGAACTTGCGCGGTCCGAAAACAAATAGTTTTTTGATTCGCAGCCGGATTGCGGCGAGATGAACGCAACGCGGAGTCGAATCCAAACTTGACACTCCGTCGCATGACACTTAGCATCCACTTCGAGGGGTGTAGCAAATGACGTCCGACAGGTCGGATGGCGCGCTAAACCGAATCGAGCGCCGCGAGTTTCATCGCCGCAAATTTATAGGCACTCTCGAAATCGAATGGGGATCTTCGACGCTGACAGGTGTTGTCCGGGATATCGGCCCGCGAGGCCTGTTTGCTCTGCTGATGCCACCGCTGTGGGTTGGCGCATCTTTTTCCGCGCGCCTGATGCTGAATCCTCCTCTTCCGCTCAATTGCACGGTTCGCAGAGTTGAGCCCGGGAGTGGAATAGCTGTTACATTCGATTTGCCGGATGAACACACCAAAACCCAGTTGCAAGAACTCCTCGAAAAGCTGCCCAAGCTATGACGCGGTGTCTCGATTGCGGGGCCGATCGGTCGGCCGATCAATGTCCTGCGTGCGGATTAACCTCTGCCGCCGCCGAGCTGGTGGTGCGACGAAGATTAGTGCAACGCACGGCATTTTTTCTCGTCGGGATTATTATATTTGTCGTGGCCAGCCAGGTGTTTCCCCCGCTGGAGATCGACGCCATCCTCATTTTTGCCGGTCTTGTTTTCTTTTTATCTCTTGCGCTCGGGTATTTGATCGATTACCGCGCCCGGAAACATTTGGAAATCGAGGCGATCAAGCGGATTTACTTCGGGATGATTCCAGTGCCTTGGATATTCGCAGCCATGCTTTTTATGAACGGCAAATTGGACAATTCCCAGCCGGTTCGCGTTCCTGCAACCGTGGTTGGAAAATTCGCCACCAGTGGATTGCCTCGCAGCCGGCGCCTGGTGGTCACGTCCTGGCGCGGATCCCGAAAAATTGAACGCATTGCGGTGGACCAGAATGATTTCGACCGTTTTCAGAGGGGAGACGACATCGTGGTTCAGGCGCAGAAGGGAGCGTTGGGTCTTCCCTGGGTTTATGGAGTGTACCGTCCAGAGTCTTTCAGAGCGAAATAATCCTGCGCGCCCTAGGAAACTCCCGAGTACGTCTTCCTTCGCAGGAATTCTCCCGCTCCAACGCGACCAGTAAACTTTCCGTCATCGATAATCACCCGGCCGCGGGATAGCACCGTCTTCGTTACACCCTTCACGCGAAATCCCTCGAACATCGAATAATCTACGCGCATGTGGTGCGTCTTCGCGCTGATGATTTGTTCGGCGTTGGGATCGAAGATCACGATGTCCGCGTCCGATCCGACGGCGATTGTGCCTTTGCGCGGGTACAAGCCGAACAGCTTTGCCGGAGCTGTCGACACCAGTTGCACGAAGCGGTTCGCAGAAAACTTTCCCCCGTGCACGCCGCCGGAATAAATCAGGCTGAGCCGGTGCTCGACGCCGGGTCCGCCGTTGGGAATTTTTGTGAAATCATTCCTGCCCAGTTCCTTCTGCTCCTTGAAGCAAAACGGGCAGTGGTCGGTGGAGACGACCTGCAGGGTGTCTTGCGCAAGTCCTTGCCAGAGTTTTTCCTGATTCCATTTTTCGCGCAGCGGCGGAGTGAAGACGTACTTCGCGCCTTCGAATCCGGGGGCGTCCATATTTTCAATCGACAGGTGAAGGTACTGCGGACAAGTTTCCGCGTACGCGGGCAACCCGCGATCGCGCGCCTCGCGCACCTTCTCGAGGGCGTCGTTGCAGGAGAGATGCACGATATAAACTGGCGCTCCGGCCATCTCGGCCAGCGCAATGGCGCGCGAAGTGGCTTCGCCCTCTGCCGTGGTCGGACGAGTGAGCGCGTGATATTTCGGCGCTGTTTTTCCTTCGGCCAGCGCTCGCTGCACGAGGACATCGATCGCTCCGCCGTTTTCCGCGTGCATGCAGATCATGCCACCGTGCTTGGCGGCCTGAAGCATCGCGCGAAAGATTGAAGCGTCGTCCAGCATGAAAATGCCTGGATAGGCCATGAATAATTTGAATGACGAGACACCTTCGCGCACCAGCGCGCCCATTTCTTCGAGTTGCGATTCGCCCAGTTCGGTGACGATGCAGTGAAACGCATAGTCGGCGACGGCTTTGCCGTCGGCTTTTTTCATCCACGTGTCGAACGCGTGGCGCAGCGTTTGGCCTTTATATTGAATGGCGAAATCGATCAGCGTGGTGGTGCCGCCGAAGGCCGCCGCGCGCGTGCCAGTCTCGAAATCGTCCGCGCTAGTCGTGCCTCCGAACGGCATGTCCAGATGCGTGTGCACATCGATTCCACCGGGAATGACGAGGCAATCTTTGGCGTCGAGTAGCTTGTCCGCGTTCTCAATCGGAAGGTCCTTGCCGATGGCGGCGATCTGTCCGTTGGTGACGCCAACGTCTGCAGCATAAGTATCCGTCGCGGTGATGATCGTGCCGTTGCGAATTACAGTGTCGAATCGCATGATTTCTCCCAGTGGCGCGGCCTTGCGGCCAAGTTTGCATATTAGGCCAGTCTGCGGAACTAGGGCAAGCAGCACTCGCACGGAATGTTAGAATATCGCAGAAACGCGGCCCCGATGCCCGGTGGGAAGATCATTCCACCGGGTTGCGCATTTCAGGGCACGCGAAGAACTTGAGGTGAGCAGATGCTTCTCCGAGAGATCGCGCCGAAGCTGACGCCTGAGCAGTACAAAAAGAATTTTGCGGATATCACGCCGCCGATGAACGCGCGGCAGGCTGCCATCGAGGCTTCGCGCTGCCTGTATTGCTTCGACGCTCCGTGCATTCAAGCCTGTCCCACCAGTATCGATGTCCCCAGCTTTATTAAACGCATCATGACCGGAAATGTTCGCGGCGCGGCGCGCGTGATCCTCGAAGCGAATATTCTCGGCGAAAGTTGCGGGCGCGTGTGTCCCACCGAAGTGCTGTGCGAAGGCGCATGCGTGATGGTCGAGAAAGGCGAACGGGCCATCGAGATCGGACGCCTGCAACGCTACGCTGTCGATCACGTGCTCGACCGCAATATTCGCCTATTTCATGCAGGTGTGCCGAACGGACGCCGCGTGGCCTGCATCGGCTCGGGTCCGGCGTCGATTGCCTGCGCCGCCGAACTGGCTCGCCGGGGATATCGCGTCACCGTATTCGATCGCCGCGAACTGCCCGGTGGGCTGGACACGTATGGCATTGCCGCGTACAAACTGCGCGCGAGTGATTCGCTGCGCGAAGTCGAAATGGTGAAAACGCTGGGCGTCGAGTTTCGTCAGAAAACGGAAATCGGCCGGGACGTCACTTTCGTACAGCTTGAAAAGGATTTCGATGCGATCTTCATCGGCGTAGGCTTGGGAGAAACCTGGGCGATGGATATTCCTGGCGAAGATTTACAGGGCGTTTACGGCGCGCTGGAATTTATCGAGCGCACAAAGGTTCAGCCATTTGACCAGGTTCTACTAGGACGTCGCGTCGCCTGTATCGGAGCGGGAAACACGGCGATTGATGTCGTAACCGCCGCGCGGCGGCTTGGCGCGGAGACCGTTCATTTGATTTACCGGCGGAGCGAGCAGGAAATGTCGGCGTTCCGCTACGAATACGAACTCGCCAAGAAGGATGGCGTGAATTTCCTCTGGCAGACACAGCCTGTGCGGGTTCTTGGTTCGGAAGGGGCAGTTTCCGGATTGGAGTGCCTACGCACAACCCTCGGACCGCCCGATTCAAAAGGGCGTCGGACACCGGAACCTGTCACGAATAGTAATTTCACTATCGAAGCCGATATGGTGATTCGCGCTGTGGGACAAAAGCCGGTAACCGAATTCCTTCGCCCGGTGGCTGGAATTGAATTGCGCAAGAATGGCACGGTCGTGACGAACGAAAATCATCAGACCGGCAATCCAAAATATTTTGCCGGCGGCGATTGCACCAACGGCGGCAGGGAAGTGGTGGACGCCGTCGCCGAAGGCATGGCCGCGGCTCGCGGCATCGATTCGTGGCTCGGAGCATCGACAACTGCACAGGGCAGAAAGAATTAAGCCGATGGTAATCCGCGCAGCGCTCAGCGAAAGATTTCCATTTCTGGATGTGCTGGAAGAGCAGTGGGAGCCCGTCTCGCGAGGCGCTCTGATCGCATGGCTTGCTTTCTACATCGTCCTGCTCGGGAATGCGGCCTTTCAAGGAACATTATTTCAATGGTTCGATCTCGTCTTCGTCCCGATTCACGAAGGCGGCCACTTGCTGTTCGGATATTTTGGCCGCTGGATCATGGTGTTCGGTGGATCGTTTCTGCAATTATTCGTTCCCTTCGCCCTCGCCGCATTTTTCATGCTCAAGCGTCAACTCCCGGGAACAGCATTCTGCGCATTCTTTTTCTTCGAGCAGTTTCTGCCAGTAGGAACTTACATGGCCGATGCCAGATGCGTCTGCCTCGAATATGTCACCGTGGGAGACCCGGAACTGGCCGAGCACGATTGGACCTATCTTTTCACCCATGCGGGAGTCTTAGAACACGATATCCAAATCGGCAGCACCTTCCGTATGCTGGGCTGGATAGGAATGTTGGCAACAGTTTCATGGTTTGTCTGGCGCTCCTGTCGGAAAACTTGAAACCACAGATGAACGCTGATAAACACTGATGGGGATAAAACCGCAATAGTAAGGCTTGAATGGAAACGACTGGAACTGTCGCGATTTACCCGGAACAGGATCTGACGCAGAAGATCCTCGAGGCCGCGTTTGCTCTTCACAATGTGCTTGGGTGCGGCTTTCTTGAGAAGGTCTACGCGAATCCGTTGCTTCTCGAACTGCGTACGATGGGGCTTTCCCGCGAATCGGAAGTCAATTTTAGAGTAAATTACAGAAATGCGATTGTCGGTGATTATTGTGCAGATTTGATCGTCGAACGCCGGGGCTTAATCGAACTGAAAGCCTGCAAGGGACTAGAACCCATTCATGAAGCGCAAATCCTCAATTATTTAAAGGCCAGCGGAATTCGAGTTGGGTTGCTGATGAATTTCGGCAAGCCAAGGCTGGAATACCGAAGGTTCGTCCGATGAATCCTTCCTATGTTTTATCCGTGTCTATCAGTGTTCATCTGTGGTTCCAAAGGTTTCCCGAGGTGGCTCATGGCTGATTTACGCGTGAAATTCTGCGGCATTGAATCCCCCAATCCGTTTTGGCTCGCCTCCGGGCCGCCGACGAATACGGGCGGGCAGGTGATGCGCGCGTTCGACGCCGGATGGGGTGGCGCAGTCTGGAAAACCATTGGCGAGCCTATCGTAAACACTTCGTCGCGCTACGGCGCAATCGACTACAACGGCTCAAAGGTGATGGGCTTTAACAACATCGAACTCATCAGCGACCGACTCGCCGAAACGAATTTTCGCGAAATTGCCGAGGTCAAGAAACGATATCCGAAGAATCTGGTGATCGCATCGCTGATGGTGGAATCGAAACGCGAAACCTGGCACGACATCGTTCGCCGCGCCGAGGACGCCGGATCGGACGCGCTCGAACTGAATTTCGGCTGTCCGCACGGCATGAGCGAACGCGGCATGGGCGCATCGGTAGGCCAGGTGCCGGACTATACGGAAATGATTACCACGTGGGCCAAGGAAGCCGCAAAAACGCCGGTGATCGTCAAGCTCACGCCGAATGTCACAGACATCACACGCGTTGCGCTCGCTGCCGAAAAAGGCGGCGCGGACGCGGTCAGCCTGATTAACACAATCAATTCTCTCATGGGCGTGAATCTCGAGACGTTCGCGCCCAGTCCGAACGTGGGCGGAAAATCCTCGCACGGAGGTTACTGCGGCCCTGCGGTGAAGCCGATTGCGCTGCACCTGGTTTCGAGCGTGGCGAAAAAAGTAAAAATCCCGATTGTCGGTATCGGTGGCATCGGATATTGGAATGACGCCGCAGAGCATATCGCGCTGGGCGCTTCGATCGTGCAGGTCTGCACAGCGGCGATGCATTATGGATTTCGAATAGTCGAAGGCATGATCGACGGCCTCTCCGCTTACATGGACGACCACGGCTTCCGCACGATCGAGGATTTTCGCGGACGCGCCATCGCCAATGTGCAGGATTGGGGCGATCTGAATCTGAATTACAAAGTCATCGCCGACATCCATCATGACCTCTGCATTGGCTGCCAGCTTTGTTACGTTGCCTGCGAGGACGGCGCGCACCAGTGCATCGAGCCGCACACGCTGGCCGCCGCCGGAAAGAAAAATCCAAATGGGATGGGCGTACACGTTCCTCGCATCATGGAGGACGAATGCGTCGGCTGCAATCTCTGCGCGCTGGTGTGTCCCGTGGACAACTGCATTACGATGAAGGAAATCGACAACGGCCTGCCGTTTGAGAATTGGAAAATGCGAGTGCAGCGGCTCGGGTCAGCTCCGGGAATGTAACATTTCTTTCCGGGAGCGCATCAGAATCCAGTACACAACGAAGCTCGCGCCGAAGCCTACAAACCATGCGTAGTCATAAAGCACGCGCAGCGCCGGCACGATCAGTCCGATGAATGCCAAACCCGCTCCCGCAGCAAGCGCCGCCATGGCGCGCCAGTTGATCCCACTCGAAAATTCGTAGAAACTTCCACGCTTATACAAATCTTCGACGAGCAGGATTTTCTTTCGCACGATGAAATAGTCGCAGATCATCACACCCGCAATCGGCCCGAGAAATCCGGAGTACCCGACCAGCCAGCCGAAAATGTAATTACTGTAATTGGCCAGCAGCTTCCATGGCTGGAATACGGCGACGCCCAGGACGCACGTAATCAAACCGCCCGTCCGAAAACTGATCAGCCGAGGAGCAAGGTTGGAGAAGTCGTTCGACGGCGAAACCAGATTTGCCGCGACGTTTACGTTCAGCGTGGCCAGCAGCAACGCGAGTATTGCAATCACCACGGCAATCGGATTTCCCAATCGCGCAAGCACCTGCACGGGGTCCCAGATCGCTTGTCCAAAGATAATGGCCGTCGCCGATGTCACGGCGACGCCAATGAATGAATAAAATGTCATGGTCGCGGGCAGGCCGAGCGCCTGCCCGAGCACTTGCGCACGCTGGCTGCGCGCATACCGCGTGAAGTCTGGAATATTCAGGGCGACTGTGGCCCAGAAGCCAACCACGCCAGTCAGGGATGGAATAAAGAAGTGAAAGAATTCCCCGAACGTCTGAAATTTCGAAGGCGCGGCCAGCATCGTTCCAAAGCCGCCAGCTTTCACCACGGCCCACGCGAGCAGCGCGATGCCAATCACCAGAAGAAACGGCGCTGTGACGCCCTGCAGGAACTGGATCGTCCGAATACCGCGCATGATCACAATCACGTGCAGCAGCCAGAATCCGCCGAAGCAGATCCACACGCCCGCCGGATAATCGTGCCAGGAGGGAACCAGTGCGGCGACCATCGCGTTGATTGCCTCGCCGCCAATCCACGTCTGAATGCCAAACCAGCCGCAAGCCACCAATGCGCGCAGAATTGCCGGAACATTTGCGCCCAGAACGCCAAACGACGCGCGCGCAAAGACCGGGAAGGGAATTCCGTACTTCGCTCCGGCATGGGCATTCAACAGCATCGGCGCGAGCACCAGCACGTTCCCCAGAAACACAGTGAAGATGGCCTGCCGCCAACTCATTCCCCCGGCAATCATTCCGCTCGCCAGCATATACGTCGGAATATTCACACTCATGGCGACCCACAGCGCGGCGTAGTTGTACGTGCTCCAACTTCGGCGCGAGGCAGGGATCGGCGCAAGGTCTTCGTTATAAAGCGAACTGGAACGGATGGTTTCAGCGTCGAGCACGCCGGAATGGATGCCGTCTGTGTGGGCTTGGTCGGAATCGGTCATCGTCAGTAGAGCCCGCGCAAATCGGGCATTTGTGGAACTTGAATGTCGATCAGGCGGCCCTCCTCGGAAAGTTTCACCTGAATGCGCTGCGCAGAGCCAACATCGCGCAGAGTCCAGTCGGTGGTCGCGAGAGGCTTTTCAGGTTTGTCGGATTCCCGCCAGATCAAATCCTCGCCTTTGTGCTCGACCTTTGCAGGAGGAAGTTCGTAAACGGCCTGGTTGTGCACATAAATAGCCAAAACGCGAACGCCAAGTTGCAACAGGAGAGGATCGTATTTCTTTCCGGTGTGATACAGACCCCACTGTTTGGGGGCGCGATCGTCAATTCGCACCAGCGCGCCTTCGACCGTTTTCCAGGTGGACCTATCGGCGGCTTGCGCTCCCAGAGCGGCTACGAGCAGAAGCATTAAGCCGATTTGTCTTTGATATTTCATTGCAATGGTTTCAAGCGTCGGCCCTAAGGCCAATCCACCGCCAACTGCTTCTTATTTACAATCACATATTTGTTCTGCCTTGCAAACTTCATCAGGTCCACCAGCAGTTGCACATCGTTCTCGCAATATTTGCAGACTTCTTCCTTGCGGCCTTCGCGCCACCACTGGACGATATCGAGGCCATTGCCGGTTTTTTGCTGCCCCAAAGTATCTTTCGCAAGGTCGTCCAGTTTGATGCGAAACCCCAGCTTGCGGTGCAATTCGGCCAGCAGATCGAACGATCTGGGAACCAGATTGGCCACCGGATGGTAGCCGCGAAGGACTTCGAAGTCGAAGCGGTCCCCGTTGAAAGAAACGATGCGGTTAAACCCGCCCATTTCGGAAATGAGCGCCTTCACATCGGGCTCGAACCACCGCCGGAAGCCGTGCTCTGCGTCCCACGTTACGACCACGGCCACGCCAAAATTGGCGATGTTCGACCAGCCACCTTCGACCTCATGCGATAGACGCAGGGTCTCGATGTCGAAATAAATTTCTCTGTCGATTTCAGGGAAAAGGCTGGGGGTAGTTGACATCGTGTTTTAGCCGGCCTCAGAGTTTCTGCGCATTGTAGTCGATATAAACCGTTTTCAGTTCTGTGTAGAAATCGATGGCGATGCTGCCCATCTCGCGCAGGCCGATGCCGGTTCCCTTGGTGCCGCCGAACGGAAGATGTGCTTCGCTCCAAACCGTCGCGGAATTGACGTGCGTCATACCGGTTTCGATGCGGTCGATGAACGCGAACATCTTAGCGGAGTCGTTGGTATAAACGGAACTGGAGAGTCCATATTTCACGGAGTTCGCCACCCGCAGGGCCTCTTCAAAGTCCGGCACGCGAATCACCGACAGCACGGGGCCGAAGATTTCTTCTTGAGCGATTACGCTGTCCCACTTTACGTGGTCGAATACCGTGGGTTGCACAAATAGCCCGCGGTCGAACGCCCCGCCCGTGGCGCGGCCCCCGCCGAGGAGCAGTTTCGCTTCCTTCTTGCCGATTTCCAGGTAGCGCAGCACAGTCTCCAACTGATTCTCATCGACCAGCGGACCTAGCGTGGACTTTTCGTCGAAGCCGTCGCCCGCGCGGAATTGTTTGGCGCGCTCGACGAGCATCGATACAAACTGGTCGGCTATTTTGTCCTCCACCAGCACGCGGCTCGTTGCCGTGCAGCGTTGCCCGGAAGACCCGAACGCTCCGGTCGTAGCCGACTCGACAGCAAGCTTCATATCGGCGTCCGCAAGGACGACGATGGGATTCTTCCCACCCATCTCGCACTGGCATTTCTTCATCTTTTGCGCGCCCGAGGCGTAGATCAAGCCGCCGATTTCATTCGAGCCGGTGAACGAGATGGCATGCACGTCGGGATGCTGCACCAATTCGTCGCCGACATCTTCGCCCGAGCCCAGAATCAGATTCAGTACGCCAGCCGGCAATCCTGCCTCGACAAAAATCTCCACGATTTTCACCGCGGTCAGCGGCGTGATTTCCGCCGGCTTCAGCACCATGGTATTGCCGGTGACCAGCGCCGGAGCAGCTTTCCAAACGGGAATCGCCACTGGAAAATTCCACGGCGTAATCGCTCCCACCACGCCGAGCGGCTGCTTGATCGTATAGGCAAACGTTTTGGCCAATTCGCTGGGCAGAGTCTGGCCCGCCAGGCGGCGGCCTTCTCCGGACATGAATTCCAAAATATTGATGGACCGCTGCACTTCGACCAGCGATTCCTTGAATGTTTTTCCCTCTTCCAGCGTCAGAATGCGTGCGACTTCTTCCTTTTGTTCGGTCATCAGTGCCGCCGCTTTGGCGATGATGCGTCCGCGGGTAGGCGCAGGAGTATCCCGCCAAGCCGGAAACGCGGCCTTCGCCGCTGCGACTGCTTCGCGCGCCTCTTCCCGAGTGGATAGCGGTACGATGGCGACAACCTCGTCCAGGTTTGCAGGATTCACCCGCTGCATGGTTCGGCCGGAATGGGAGTCCACCCATTGGCCGTTGATGAAATTTCGGCAGTTTTGCGATGCAGGGGTCGCTGTTGCCATAAAATACTCCTAATTTCCGAACGGGCGCGAACGAAAACTAATAGTTCTATGTGTAAGGCTGAATGTTGGAGCCTGCGGGGGGAAACGTCAAGAGGGTGCTGACGTGGAGAATGCTGCTTTGTTATTTTGCTGCGCTCTGCTCTTGTATTTCTTGTTCAATGGCTTTGACCGTTTCAGGAGAAGGGTCGACAAATTCGACGCCAATTCCCACTCCCTTGAGGCAATATCGGACCTCGCAGCGAGTGTGGATAAGCACACCTGTGCGCGTCAGCCGGAAGCGCAGTTTTAGGACTGCGCTCTCAGGGTAATTTCTGCTCGTGTTTATGAACATCCCATGAGGGCTGAGGTCCGGTGGTCGCACGGAGACGTCTTCAGTGAATCCCTCGTATATCATGGAGAGTTCACAAAGTTGGGGATATCTGGTTTCTTGCCTAATCACAATATTCGCCTTATTTTCTATTGTGCTCATGTTTTAAGCACCTCTTCAGAAATTGAATCGGAATGTTGCACAACTGGTATCATACCACGTGGGTTGTTCCGAGTGCCACAATTTGGGCAGAATTTGAACGCCGGTAGTATATCCTGACCGCATTTTCCACATTCCGAATAAGTCATTGTTTCGACTGGAACGACTCGGAGAATCTCCTCAAGTGAGGTCATTCCCCTTCGCAGTTTTTCCATCGCGTCTTCCTGCATCAAGCGCATACCATTCGATCGAGCGGTTTCACGAATCTTGTCCATATTCCCGCTCGTGCGAATTACTGTTCGTATGGCCTCATCGAAGCGCAGCAACTCGTATATTCCAATGCGGCCTTTGTAGCCAGTTTGGTCGCATTTGTCACAGCCGATAGGAATGGACATGGTGGCAGGTGGTCTGTTCGTTCCCATTTGTACCAGACGCGCCTGGAATTCAGGAGTGGCGGGCTGGATCGAATGGCAAGAGCACAATTTTCGCACCAGTCGCTGCGCCAGAATTCCAGTGACTGAAGAACTGATAAGAAACCCTGGAATACCGAGGTCGAGCAGCCGAACGATCGCGGAGACGCTGTCGTTGGTGTGCAAAGTGGAAAGCACAAGGTGGCCGGTTTGCGCCGCCTTCATGGCTATTTCTGCGGTCTCCTTATCGCGGATTTCCCCCACCATGATGATGTTAGGATCTTGCCGCAAAATGGAGCGCAGACAACTCGCAAACGTCAGACCAGCCTTTATGTTTACGTGCGATTGGTTGATCCCCGGGAGAACATATTCTACGGGATCTTCAACGGTGACGATATTGACAGAAGGCTTGCGCAGCTTGTGAAGAGATCCGTACAGAGTAGTGCTCTTGCCCGATCCTGTGGGACCTGTCACCAGGATCATTCCTTGCGGCATGGATAACAATTCCGAAAGAGGATCGGAAACATCCGATGGGATTCCCAAGTCCTTGAATGAACTCAAGGGTGAGCTGGTTTCCAGAAGTCGAATCACTACTTTCTCCCCGTATTGTGTTGGAAGGGAAGAAACGCGCAGGTCGATCTGCTTTGCCCCGATGGAAACCATGAATCTGCCATCCTGAGGCGCGCGGCGTTCAGAGATATCCATATCCGATAAAATCTTGATGCGTGAGATGAGTGAAACTTGTATGTTCCTTGGAATCGATTGGACATCGCGCAACACCCCATCCACGCGGATCCTTACCGCGGTTTCCGATGCCCGCGGCTCGATGTGAATGTCACTGGCGTGTTTCGCTATCGCGATCTGGATGATTTCGGAAACCAATCGTACCGCCGGAGTTTTTCGCTGTCGCAGGTCGGCCTGCATTTCCTGAATTGCTTCCTGGTTGCTCTGCCGTGAACTCGTGGAAAAAAATTCAACTTCTTGCAGCTCTGTCTGCGGCGTATCCGCGGCTTGAATATTTGGTCGAGGGGCAGGCATGCCCGGCTCGCTCGAGTAATACTTTGCTATGGCAGCTTGTAGTTCAGAACGGAAGGATTGGCGCGCAGAAATTTCCAATCCGGTCGTAAAACGAAGTTCGTCAAGAATACTCAAATTTTGCGGTGTAGCCATGGCCACGACTAGTCGTTTTTGTTCAATTCGAATAGGCAGGACGCAGAATCGCTCCGCTGTAGCGCGGGAGATCAGTTTCAAGGCATCTGGCTCCGGCTCGACCTCCGCGCAGTCTATGTAAAGAACGTGCGAAGTTTCTTCAAGGGCAGCCGCCAGGTCTTCCTTTGCGACGAGTCCACGTTCGAGCATTAATTCGCCGAGGTGGATCATTTTTCCTTGTTGCTCGGCAATCATCAATTGGAGGTCAGTTGACGAGATCTTTCCTCGGTCACGAAGTACCTCTCCCAACTTTTTCTTTTTCACAGGGGCCTCATGGCTAGCGAAGCTCTTCCAAAGATTGGTTTCCGATTGTTTCCTTGGAAATCGGCATAACGCAGAGCTTATAAACCATGGTTTAAGCTAACAATACATAGCCCAGCTCGAAAGATGAATTTAATTTTGCTGTGCCAAAAAGGAACCTGTACTAGTCCCATTTTGGGATGGATTTGTGCGCTTATTCCCTGCCAGATCAATAGGTTAGCTATTTGAGGCGTATTCCCGATATTGAGCTGTCGAGCAACCGAACCGCTTCATCCACATCGGATTTTGCAATATTCAGCATCGGGGAAAGGCGGATCACATTGCCATAAAGACCGCCCTTGCCGACGAGCAGCCCATTCTCACGGGTGCGTTCCAGCAATTGCGTTGTGGCCTCAGGAGCGGGCTCTTTCGTATCGCGGTCATTGACCAGTTCGAGCGCCAGCATCAATCCTTTGCCGCGCACGTCGCCAATGATGGGATATTTCTGCTGGAGGTCTTCCAGTTTGCCTCGGAAATAGGCGCCAACGGTGTCGGCATTCTCCAGAAGCTTTTCTTCTTCGATGAATTCGATCGTAGCCTTTGCCGCTACGGAGGTAACCGGGTTGCCCCCGAACGTGGAGATCGTCAGCCCCTGAAAAGAAGCCGCGAGTTCCTTCGTAGTGATGGTTGCTCCGATGGGTGTGCCATTGGCCATCCCTTTCGCGCACGTCATGATGTCCGGCGTAACTTCCCAATGCTCGATGCCAAACCATTTCTTCCCGGTGCGCCCGAATCCGGTCTGCACTTCATCGGAAATGAAGAGTCCGCCATACTTTTTCACGGCCTTAAAAACGATCTTGAAATATTCAGGCGGTGGAGTAATGAAGCCGCCTACTCCTTGAATCGGTTCAGCAATGAAGGCAGCAATCTGTCCGCTCGTTCCTGTCTGGATCAGATTTTCAACGTCCTTGGCGCAGGCCACTTCGCAATCCGGGTACTTCAACCCTAACGGGCAGCGGTAACAATAGGGATTGATGGCGTGGGCGATCCCGACGCTGATAATTCCGGACTTGCGCCAGGGCGACTGGGCCGTGACGCTCTTCGCCAGCGCCGATCCGCCGGAGTAGGCGTGCCTCAGCGCGACGATGTCGTAACTACCGGTCGCCATGCGCGCCAGCAGGATGGCAGCTTCGTTCGCCTCGGTTCCCGAACTCGTAAAAAAGCTAGATTGCAACGCGCCGGGCGTGATCTGCGCCACCTTTTCCGCCAGCGCCACAATCGCTTCATTCGGGTAAAGCGTGGAGAGGTGCTGCAGCTTGTCAACCTGCGCTTTGATTGGACCCGTAATCCGGGGATTTGCATGGCCCACAGAAATGGTAAGGATGCCCCCAAAAAAATCCAGATACTTTCGCCCCTCCACGTCCCACACGTACTGCATCGAGGCGTGATCCGCCACCAACGGCTGCTGGTAGAAATTAGTGACCGCCGGCCAAAGGTATTCCTTGTGCTTTCGAATGACTTCGTCGCTGCGGGTGGTTTTCTTTGGCTGGGTCGTCATAGAAAATCTTTAATCCACTGATGAACACAGATAAACACTGATAAGAGCAAAAGGCTGATTGAAAAAACTCAAAACGACAAGCCATGAATTCGTATTTTCTTTACCCGGCGTTTGCGTCTTTGGTTTTTCTAATCAGTGTCGATCTGTGTTCATCAGTGGTTTCCCTCTCTCAATCCGCCGCCTGCGCGCTTCCGGCCGCCTGCGTGCGCGTAATCTCGCCGTAAGTTTCCGGGCGGCGATCGCGGTAGAACTGCCAGGTGGCGCGCACTTCCTGAATTTCATCGAGATTCAGGTCGGCGACGACCAGTTCATCCTTATCGCGGCTGGCTTGCGCCACGATCTTGCCGCGCGGGCTGCAGAAATAGCTCTTGCCGTAAAATTCGCCGATTTGCCAGGGTTTTTCTATGCCGACGCGATTGGATGCGGCGACGAAATAACCGTTCGCCACAGCGTGCGCGGGCTGTTCGAGCTCCCACAGGTATTCGGATAGTCCTGCGACCGTGGCGGACGGATTAAAGACAATTTCCGCGCCATTCAGACCCAGGATTCGCGCGCCTTCCGGGAAATGCCGGTCATAACAGATATAGACTCCTACTCGGCCGTAACGCGTTACAAACACCGGATAGCCCGCGTTGCCGGGCGTGAAATAAAATTTTTCCCAGAATCCGGGATGGCAGTGGGGGATATGGTGTTTGCGGTATTTACCGAGATATTTTCCATCGGCGTCAAATACGGCGGCGGTATTGTAAAAAACACCGGGCATCTCGATTTCATAAACTGGAACGACCAGAACCATCTTGTACTTTTTTGCTAGCTTTTGCATTCGGACAAGCGTCGGGCCGCCGGGCACCTGTTCGGTCAGGTCATACCACTTGGTTTGCTGTTCGGCGCAGAAGTAAGGGCCGTAGAAAAGTTCCTGCAAACCGAGGACCTGCACCTTGCGCTTTGCTGCGTCGGCGATGAGCCGCTCGTGCTTGGCGATCATTTTTTCTTTGATTTGTCCGAGCGTGAATTTTTCGGGCGACCATTCACACTGCGCCTGAATCAGACCGCAACGCACGATTCGAGCCATGGCTTACCTCCAGGGTTCCCTCAGTGCGAGTGTACTCTGCGCATGCGCAATGCGACAAGAGCAACGCGCATATCGTTAACGTCTACTGTATAATTCCACGGCCTGCTGATGAACACGTTTCTCCAACGGGTCTACCGCGCGGTTGGTCGCGTTATCCCTGCCTGCATTACGCAGACCCAAGCGGTTGCCTTCAACATGTTCCTGGCATTTTTCCCCATGCTGCTGATTGTCTTCGGAGCCGTGGCTGGTTCGGCCGCCTTCCGGCAGGCTTTGCAAGCGATGGTGGGAACTTTGCGTCCCGTGCTTCCTCCTGGAACGATCGCGATACTCAACGCCTTTGTGTCGCGAAACAACGCGCATCCATGGAAGTGGGTGCTACTGGGACTCAGCGGTACTCTTCTCACCGGCACACAAATGATGAAGTTGCTGATGGAAGGCTTTCGCATGGTTCATCGCGATGCCAACTCGGAGGGCTTTGTCGCCAGGTATGTTCGCGCGCTTTTGCTGCTGAGCGCAACCATCGTCCCGACCATTTTTATCATTACTCTTGTTGTCTTCGGAAAACCGGTGCGCAATCGGATGCTGCATCTTTCCACCATGCCGGTATTCGTTCGCTTTCTGTGGAGCGTTGCCTACGTGATGGCGTGCCTTCTAATTGCTATGATCGTGGTTTCGATTGTGTATCGCGTTGGCAGGCCCGCTTCCCAGCGCTGGGGTTCGGTTATACCCGGATCGACAGTTGCTACTGCGCTCTGGTGGGTAGTCAGCATAGCCCTGGGTTTCTACTTACGCCATGTGCCATACAGCGTCGTTTACGGGGGCTTGGCGGTCACAATTGGTCTCCTCATCTGGATGCAGATCAGCGCCACGATCCTCTTGATTGGTGCCGCCTATAACGCGGAATTGCAGCAATCCTCGAACTGATTTCCTCCCTCTATAGGAGTACACTGCGCTTATCAAAGTTTTGCCACGGGAGGCAGCGATGAGCGAATTGCGCGTTGAATGCTATGCCGGGTATCGAGCCGACCAGCGCCCCACAAGATTCGCCCTGCGCGGGCATGTTTTTGAAATCACCGAAGTCGAGGATCAGTGGTACTCCCCGGACGCGACCTATTTTCGCGTCCGCACACAGGACGGCGATTATTTTGTCCTGCGGCACGACGAACCCCAGGATGTTTGGACCCTGAACGCGTTTCGTTCGGCTCACGGACGGCAATCCTTGCCCGAGGCGCCGGAAGTTGGGCTGACCTGAGTTCATGAAAGCAATGTCCAGATGTTTGTGGGTCGCGGCTTCAGCCGCGACAAAGAGTGAGCACAATCAGATCGGCTTTGGCCGCTGGCCTGTTTCTTCCGAAGCAACCGTCATACGCCACCCGCAACTTTTTTGATTGGCAGGGGTTAACATAAACGTATGACTTCGGAGGCCTGAAACCCTCTCCATTCTCGTCATACGAATGCAGCTAAGGGAGCTGGAATCATGAACGGAAAGCCGCCCCGCAAGATCGAATCCCGCCACAAGAAAACAGTCAGCGGATTGGCGGCGTTGTCTCTGCTTGCTACCCTCACGTTCGCAGCACCGTATCTTTCCGCCGGAAAAGATAAGAAGGACAAGAATAAATCTTCCGAATCATCGAAGTCCGTGAAAGGCCTTCCAATTCAGGACCTGTCTGAAGAGGAGGCCATCCTGCAAGCGCTGAACCGCCTCGGATTTGGCCCCAGGCCGGGCGACATCGATCGCGTCAAGGAGATGGGCCTGCAGAAGTGGATCGACCAGCAACTCCATCCAGAATCCATCAACGACTCCGCACTGGAAGCCCGCGTTGATCGTTTCCCCACGTTGAAGATGTCCTCCACAAAACTTCTGGAAGAATTTCCGCAGCCGCAGGTCGCCGCGAAACGCGAGGGCGTTACCGTCGAGGAATACCGCAAAGAGCAGCAGGACCATGTCAAGCAGGCGATGGCGGCGAGCGGCGACGGCGGCGACATGAACATCATGGACAGCCAGATCCAATCGAAATTCGAAAAAGTGGATTCCGATCCGAACGCGGATATGGGCAAGGGCCAGGGAAAAGGCCAGGGCGGATTCAGCAACCAGATGTTCAATTACGCGGACATCAAAACGCCGCAGCGAATTGTCGCCGAGCTTTCCATGGCCAAGGTCACGCGCGCGGTTTACAGCGAGCGCCAGTTGGACGAAATGATGGTGGACTTCTGGTACAACCACTTCAACGTCTTTGCTAATAAGGGCCAGGAGCGTTGGCTGATCACGTCCTACGAACGCGATGCGATTCGCCCGCACGCGATGGGTAAGTTCCGCGATTTGCTCGAAGCCACCGCAAAAAGTCCGGCCATGCTCTTTTATCTCGATAACTGGCTTTCGGTCGACCCCGAAGCGTGGGCCAAGCTGCAACAGGAGCAGCAGCAACGCGGATTTCGCAGGGGCGGTTTCGGCGGCGGCCCGTTTGGAATACCGCGTTTTCCGCAAGGTACAGGAGCGCCGCAGGCGAACGCGGCAGCGAAGCAAAAGCAGGACCGTGGCCTGAATGAAAACTACGGCCGCGAGCTGATGGAACTGCACACGCTCGGCGTGGATGGCGGATACACGCAGGACGATGTCATCAACATCGCGAAAGCCTTCACCGGATGGACGATCAAGCAGCCGCGTCGAGATCCCGAGTTTTCCTTCGATGACCGCCTGCATGACAAGAGCACCAAGACGGTGCTCGGCCACAAGATTAACGCGGGCGGTATGAAGGACGGCGAGGAAGTGCTGGATATTCTGGCGCGCGATCCTCACACCGCGCACCATATCTCCTACGAAATTGCCCAGCGTTTCGTATCCGACGAGCCTCCCGCCGCGCTGGTCGATCGCATGGCGCAGACATTTCAGAAATCCGATGGCGATATCCGCGAAGTCCTGCGCACGATGATCTATTCGCCGGAGTTCTGGTCCAAAGACGTGTACCGCGCGAAGATCAAGACTCCATTTGAAGTCGTGGTCTCAGCCACACGCGCTGTCGGCGCCAATGTGGACGTGCCATTAGCTCTGGTCCAATGGACCACCCGCATCGGCCAGCCCCTCTACCAATGCGAGCCGCCCACCGGATATTCGGCAAGAGCCGACGCGTGGGTAAACACCGGCGCGCTGCTCAACAGAATGAACTTCTCGCTCGCGCTAACGGCAAATCGAGTCCGGGGAGCGCAAGTAGATACCGAAGCGTTGCTCAACAGCCAGGGTGCCACCGATCCCTACGCCTTGCTGGATCGCTCGATTCACGTGTTGCTGGGCTATCAGGTATCCAAGGAAACGCGTGCCACCCTTGAGCAGCAATTGAACGACCCGCAAATTTTGCAAGCAACGCTCGGCGATCCAATAAAACAGGTCAACGCGCCAATGATCGCTGGCTTAGTCCTGGGCTCGCCAGAGTTCCAACGGCGATGAACGATGCGCTGCACTCTCTGGCTGTTGTTGTCGGCATATCCTGAGTCCCGGAGGGACGGCATAACGTAGCCCACCGTGGAAACGGTGGGGAAGCGAGCGGGAAGTGCGGAAAACCCCGTAGGGGTGACACAAAGGGATCATCGAGGGAGTAAAGACTATGAATGTCTCCAGAAGAATCTTCCTAAAAAGCGGCGGCGTAGCCATGATCGGCATGAGCACCATTCCCGCGTTCCTCCAGCGCGCGGTAGCCGAAACAGCGATGCCCAACAAAAAGAAACTAATCGTCCTCTTCCAGCGCGGCGCCGCCGACGGCCTGAACATCGTGGTCCCATTCGGCGAACCGAGCTACTATCGCATTCGCCCGTCCATCGCGATCCCGCAACCGAGCCGAGGCGGCGAAGGCGCAGCGGTAGATCTCGACGGTTTCTTCGGCCTGCATCCAAGCCTCGCCCCGCTGGGCCCGCTATTTCACAACGGACAGCTAGCCATCGTTCATGCGGCAGGCTCCCCAGACACAACGCGCTCCCATTTCGACGCCCAGGATTTCATGGAATCTGGCACCCCCGGCGTAAAATCCACCGACGACGGCTGGCTAAACCGCACAGTGCAAGGCCCGCGCGAAGACAACGCCTCTCCATTCCGTGCCGTTGCGATGGGACCGAATCTTCCGCTGACATTACGTGGCAGTGCCCCGGCAATTGCCCTTGCCGACGTGAAGCAGTTCCGCGTCATTAGCCAGTCCACAGCCGTCCAGGGAGGTTTCGAAGCCCTGTACGCCCAAACCGTGGACAAAGTCCTGCGCGGCACCGGAACGGAAACCTTCGAAGCCATCGAAATGTTGCGCAAAGCCGATCCGTCGCGCTTCCAGCCGGAACATGGCGCGGAATATCCCAAGAGCAAGGTTGGACAGACGCTGCAACAGGTCGCCCAGCTGATCAAATCCGACATCGGCATGGAAGTGAGCTTCGTCGACACCGGAGGCTGGGACAATCACGTGAACGAAGGCGGCGCACAAGGCCAGTTGGCGAACTTGCTTCGCGACCTGGGACAGGGTCTCGCTGCGCTGCATCAGGATTTGGGCGACCGCATGGAGGATATCGTCGTCGTTACCATGTCCGAGTTCGGCCGCACAGCCCACGAAAACGGCAATCGCGGCACCGACCACGGCCACGCCAACTGCATGTTCGTGATGGGCGGCCCGGTAAAAGGCGGAAAAGTGTACGGCAAATGGCCGGGGCTTGCTCCGGAACAATTAAATGAAGGCCGCGACCTTAAGCTCACCACCGACTTCCGCTCGGTGCTGGGCGAAGTGATCAGCGGTCACCTGGGCAGCAAGAATCTCCAAACTGTTTTCCCTGGCTTCGACAATAGCCCGGCGAAATTCCCGCGTCTCCTGAAGGCGTGATTGGGATCGGACCGCGTTGAAAATAAAAATGGGAGCACATGCCTGCGATCTCATCGGCAAAATTTATATTAAGAATCTACAACAGCGTGTCCTCAACATCGATAACGCCAGCAAGTAAATGAATCACAGACGCTCTCCGGACCGGCGCGAGAATACCTTTCTCAAGAAAGTCTTTTTCGCGCAGCACGTTTTCGTGGGAAGACACGATTGTCTGGCATTTTATTGATCGCCGAAACTGTCACACACCACATTTCAAAATCGATCGACTCAACGCCGTGTGAGCGAACGATGTTCATGCGCAGACGCACTGGGATGATCCCGTTCTATGTCACTTGCAGAAACCGGTCGTAAATGTTGTTCACGCCCGTGAGGGCTGCCGCGGCCTTCGCCGCTTCCACCGCCTGGGCCGTCAATTGCGAACGCAATTTGCCATCCTGGTCACGCCTATAGAACTTTATTCAGAACGGCCTAAAGAAATTCCTGAGAGTGCCGATATATCAGATGAGCCCTTTGAATGCTTCTTCAGCTCGGTATCTCTGTCTCTTCGTCACTCTGCTATTATTGTGACAAAGGAACAAAGTCGGAAGAAAAGCAAGGAGCGATCGTCGGGCAGAGGTTTTTCTCGTTCTCTAGGACCAACAAGGGATTCACTATGATCCTTAACAGTCCTTCAGCAGACGTTAGGAAACCGCATCGGGTGATTCGAAGCGGTCGCAATTTGAGCGTCCTGGTTAGCGTTGCACTGCACGCATGGACGCTTTTCACCCGTTTCATATGAACTCTTTTGGAGTGTTTCTTCCGTGACCACAGTTCAGAGGAGCGATCAAAAAGCGGATATACCATGGGAATTGACTCAAGTTCCCCCGTTTCCTGCAGTCGCGATTAAGGCGCTCGAAGTCGTATCCAGCGAATACGGCCGAATGCGTGAACTGAGCAATCTTATCGTTACGGACGCAGCTTTATCTGGCGAAATCCTTCGGATCGCAAATTCCCCTCTTTTCGGTGTTCGCAAGGAGATAGTTAGCATATTTAACGCCATCGTCTTACTGGGGCTCGAACGGATCAAGGGTGTTGTTGCGACCGTCGCGATGAAATCCTACCTTGGCGGATCTTTGGAAGTTCCAGCTTTAAGAGCGTGCTGGCGCCACAGCTTGGCTTGCGCGATCATCTCCGGAGAATTCGCAAAACTGAACTTGATGGATGTGGATACGACCTATACCGCCGGATTACTGCACGACATCGGTCGTCTAGCTATGGTGACAGCTTATCCCCGGAAGTACGCCAACTTTCTGACGAGTACCGAAGAAGAACGCTCTGACACCCTTCAGAGAGAACGCGATTTGTTTGGAATCGATCATTGTCAGGCCGGCGGTTTAATGGTGTCGCAATGGAATCTTCCCAAGTCATTAATCGCAGTTGCTTCGCGGCATCATGATCAAACCTCCGCCGGCGAGCCCGCCGTTCTTGCGACGGTTCGCCACAGTTGTATGATGGCTGATGCTCTGGGTTTTACTGCCATCAGCTCGGCCCAGGTTCGGACTTATGAAGAAATCCTTAACGAAGTCCCTGCCGCCGAACGCTGCAAACTTCCTACCGATTCCTCAGAATTCTATTACCACATTGCGGGTAAGATCAATTCGATCGAGACCTGTTAGCAAAACCAGCCTTGCTTCTTCACACTTCACAAGTGGATATACTTTCCATAGGTTGAACATCACGCGCGAAACGGGCACTTTCACGGCTGCCCATCGCTTCCAGGCTGTAACTTTCTACTCGCACCCATCCACGTATTGGATCGCCTCAGCTCGACCCGCGTAGAAGGCCTGAATTTCCCCTTTTTCCGTTGCGAATTTGATTCCGTACCGCCCATCCGCGGACCGTGCCGTAAGGTAATGGCCTTCGGTATCGTGGCGCGGGGTTATTTCTAATCTGCGGCCGTAGGCTTTCAAAGCATGCGCCTCAGAATCGCCCACTTGGACGCCCTCTGCCGTAGAGATACCGGGTTCGTCCACATCGATTCGCGCCAACAGGTTTTGTTCAATCAGGAAGGTGACGGAAGTATGTTTCGCGGGGCTCACGGAGAAGCATGCCTGGTCTTCCCGATTTGGCGGCACTGCAAAGGTTTCGTGAAGAGTGGTATTCAATTGGGAAAGGCTCATGCCTATTTCGACAGGTCCGACGCCATTCTCGCGAACTAGCCACACATCATCCGCCATGGCAATGCCGGCGATTATGACGGTAAGGCCTAAGAGGAGGATCAGCCTGCGGGAAAACATTGGACTGGAAAAACTCGATCGCCTCACGGGCACACACCCTGCTTGCATCCCCGCTTCTTTTCATCAGGAATATCCGCAAACTTCTGCGGGACGAATCCATTCCGATTCGGCATCTGCACCTTCGGCAGCGACTTCGCGTCCATCACGTCGCCTTCCTGAATGACGCCGCTTCTGGCGAGAATGAATGCCGTGAGAGCGTACACCTCATCCGGCTTAAGCGTTCCGCCATTGTTCCGAGGCATGCCACGATTGATGTAATCCCAGATCGTAGTGGCGTATGGCCAGTAACTCCCGGCGATTCTGGATGGCTTCAATGTGGTTAGCGATTCCATGTCAGCTTTGGTTCCGATTAGTCGAGGGCCGACCTTGCCCCCCATACCGTCCGGGCCATGGCAGGAGGCGCATTTTGCCGCAAGGATTGTTGCGCCCTCTTCAGCTGTTCCATGTCCGACAGGCAATCCTCTCCCATCCGGTCCGACGGAGATGTCCCACGCCTGAATTTCCTCTTTCGTCGGCGTCCTGCCAACATTCTTGTAGGACGGCGTCTGCGTCAGCGCTATGCGAGCGCCCAACAATACGATTCCGGCAGCAAGCAGCTTAGAAAAGCGCATTTTCGACGCTCCCATCGCGGTTCACCTTCCAAGGCTGGATGGCGTTAAAGTTCCCAACGATGAGGGACGTCTTTCGAAACGTCTCAGGATCGGTATTCCAGAGTTTCGCCACCTCGGCCATCGTTGGCTGAACGGTTCCCTGATCGTCGGTGCATCTGGAGTGGAGGATTGCCTCCTCGCCGCTCCAATTCCACGCCATTGAAAATCGTGTATGCGCCTTTCGAACGACTGGGCCATGCAGTTGCGCGTCCTTCCAGGTGTGTCCGCCGTCGGTGGAGACCTCTACTCGCTTAATCGTCCCACCGCCGGACCATGCAAGGCCGGTGATTTCATAGAATCCAGTCACTGGCAGCCGCTGTCCCCCGGATGGCCGCGTAATCACCGATTTCGGCCCCAATTCGAATTCGAACCATCGCGATTTCCCGTCCAGCTTCAGCGAAGGGTACCGGGCGGTTTCCAGCATCGACATATAAGGCTCGTCGGTCAGGGCGATCCGCCTGAGCCATTTGACGTTATTAATCCCTTGCCAGCCGGGAACGACCAACCGCAAAGGATAACCCTGCTCGGGACGGATCGCCTCGCCATTTTGTCCGTATGCCACGATGACGTCATCCAGGGCCTTCGCCAGCGGAAAGCTTTTCGAATGCTTATTCGCGTCCGCGCCTTCGGCCACGATCCAGGCTGCGCTTTTCTGCACCCCAGCTTCCTTGAGCAGCAAGGAAAGGGGCACCCCGGTCCACTGGCTGCAGCTGGTGAATCCGTGCGTCTGCTGAACCGTAGCAGACTTCGCAATTCGCTCCGGTCCGCCAGCGCCGGCGGTGCTGCTATTGCCGTGGCACTCGATGAAATGAAACCGAGATACCGAGGGCAGCCGCTTCAGTTCGTCCACTGTGAAAATCAGCGGGCGGTCCACCATGCCGTGAATCAGCAGGCGATGCTCCTGCGGATCGATTTCCGGCGATTCGAAACCGTGGTTGACGATGAAGTGCAGCGAAGACGGCGTAATCATTCCCACCGAATCCTGCAGGGGAGTTGCGAGGCCGAACGCCACAGGTTCATTTTCCAAGTGGCGCTCGGGATTATTGATGCTGCCGATTCGAACGGAATTCACGAAATGCGAGCGCTCGCCGTAGGCGTGCAAATCGTCGATGCGTTCTGGGGCGGGCTCGGCTGTTGCAGGAATCGCGCTAGAGGATGCTCCAACGGCGAGGCCTGCCAGCGCCGCGCTGTTCTTCAGAAAGCGCCGACGATCGGATTTCTTCGGATTCATGAATCCCCCAGAACGCCCAATATTGCGTGCTGGGATTGTTAGCAGAGGCAGGATTTGAAGTCAATTTAAGAAGTGAAGGGTCTTAAGTGGCATACGCTTCAGCGTGTGCGCTTTTGGTTTCTGTCAGGCCAAGAAAAACCAAAACCACGCGCGCTAAAGCGTTCGCCACTGTTGCGAAATCTAGTTCGATTGCCGGATGCGCATGCTGTAGAACGACCGGTACACGAACACGAAAGAGACGGCAAAGAATGCTGCCGATAGCACGTGGGTCAACATGCCGCCGGTCTCCGCGGTAAGTTTCACGGCCAGCTCGACGGCCAGCAATCCGAACAGCGTGGTGAACTTGATCACCGGGTTGAGCGCCACGGAAGAAGTGTCCTTGAACGGATCGCCAACGGTATCACCGATGACGGTGGCGTCATGCAGCGGCGTGCCTTTTTGCTTCATTTCCACTTCCACGATCTTTTTCGCGTTGTCCCATGCGCCACCCGCATTGGCCATGAATATGGCTTGGTAGAGACCGAAGATCGCGATGGAGATCAGGTACCCGATGAAGAAGAACGGTTCGAGGAAGGAGAAGGACAGCGTGGCAAAGAATACGGCGATGAAGATGTTGAGCATGCCCTTCTGCGCGTACTTGGTACAGATCTCAACAACCTTCTTGCTGTCTTCGACCGATGCTTTCTCGACGCCTTCCAGCTTGATGTTGGCCTTGATGAACTCGACGGCACGGTACGCGCCAGTGGTCACGGCCTGTGTGGAAGCGCCGGTAAACCAGTAGATCATCGCCCCGCCGGTAATTAGCCCGAGCATGAACGGCGCATGCAGCAGGGAAAGTTTCTCGACGTTGACGGTCAGGCCGTTGGTCAGCGCCATGATGATCGAGAAGATCATCGTGGTCGCGCCGACTACTGCGGTTCCGATCAACACTGGCTTGGCTGTCGCTTTGAAGGTGTTACCCGCGCCGTCGTTTTCTTCGAGCAGGTCCTTGGCGCGTTCGAAATTGGCGTCGATATTGAAATCCTTCTTCAGTTCTTCCTTGATGTTGGGAATCTGTTCGATCAGGGAGAGTTCATACACCGACTGCGCGTTGTCCGTGACCGGGCCGTAGGAATCGACCGCGATGGTTACCGGACCCATCCCGAGGAAGCCGAACGCCACCAGGCCGAAAGCGAAAACAGGCGCGGCGATCATCAAGTCGCCAAGTCCTTGCCGGGCGAAGAGATAACTGACCGACATCAGGAAGACCATGGCGAGTCCGAGATAGTACGCCGAGAAGTTTCCAGCGACGAAGCCGGACAGAATACCGAGCGATGCTCCGCCTTCTTCCGCCGAAGTCACCACTTCCTTGACGTGTCGCGATTCTGTGGACGTGAACGCCTTGACCAACTCCGGAATCACAGCTCCGGCAAGCGTCCCGCAGGAGATGATTGACGCCAGCTTCCACCATTGTGTGCCGTCGCCCATCGCCGGAATGATTACGTAGGAGATGGCGAAGGTCATGGCGATGGAAATAAAGGAAGTGAGCCAGACCAGGGAAGTGAGCGGCGATTCGAAATTCATCTTGTCGGCGTTGCCATATTTTGCTTTGGCGATTGCGCCGTTCAGGAAGTACGCCGCTGCGCTCGCGACCAGCATGGCGATGCGCATAACGAAAATCCAGACCAGCAATTGGACCTGCACAGTCGGGTCTTTGACGCCTAGCAGGATGAACGTAATCAGTGCCACGCCGGTAACGCCATAAGTCTCAAAACCATCGGCGCTGGGCCCCACCGAGTCTCCCGCGTTGTCTCCGGTGCAGTCCGCGATCACTCCCGGATTGCGCGCGTCGTCTTCCTTGATCTTGAAAACTATCTTCATCAGGTCGGAGCCGATGTCGGCAATCTTGGTGAAGATGCCCCCCGCAATTCGCAGCGCAGCCGCGCCGAGGGACTCGCCGATGGCGAAGCCGATGAAGCACGGCCCCGCGTAATCGCCGGGGACAAACAGAAGAATGAACAGCATCATCAGCAGTTCAACACTGATCAGCATCATGCCGATGCTCATGCCCGCTTCCAGTGGAATCTGATAGATCGGGTAGGGTTTGCCGCGCAGTCCGGCAAAGGCCGTTCGCGAGTTGGCAAACGTATTCACGCGGATGCCGAACCAGGCCACTCCGTAGCTTCCGGCGATTCCGATCAAGCTGAATAGCAAAATAATCGGGAGCGTGGTGCTGACGGGCTTATTCGGCACAGGGGAGAGAACGCCGAAGTACAGCACGATAATGACAGCGATGAACAGCCACAGGAACATCAGGAACTTGCCCTGTGTGAACAGGTACGTCTTGCAAGTCTCGTAAATCAGCTCGGAAACTTCGCGCATCGACCGGTGCACCGGCAGATTTTTTAACCGGTTATAGATCACGAGGCCGAAAATCAGCCCTAGGACGCAGAATAAAATGCCAACCGTCAAGAGCTTGTGACCATCTATTCCGAGGAAGGAAACCGTGGAAAGGTCGGGAAGTTTCAGGCCAGCTTCACCGCCGGCGGTATCCTGCGCCATCGCGGCTCCGGCATTGGACAACATCAAAATCAGGGCGGCGCATACGGCGCCTGCCTTCACAATTCGGCTTCGAAGCGAGCATAGGCCCGCAAGCCAGGTGCGCATCAGATTTCCTCCACAAAAATTCATATTCAAGGCTAATTGCCCATTATTCAATCTGTCGGACTTCGGCTCCCGGCACACCCATTCGCCCTGGAGATTTTTCTTCAGGGCGCCGAATCAATGCTGACCGGATTTGCTACAGGTTGCCAGCTCAAGGCTGGACAGGTGTGCTTCCCTAAGCATTCAGGAACCGTTCCACCCAGGATTGCCACAGGTTGGACACACAACCCGCGCAATGCGCAGCGTAATGCTTGATTTTTATAACATGCCCGGAGTGGGTGGTCAAACCGTTCCCCCAATGGCGTTACCAATATGGAACGGCATTTAGAGGCTACTTTTTGCGGACTGGAATATTTGGGAACTGGCCCGTCATTGCGCGATATCAATGTGCGGAACTATGATACGCGGGTAATGTTTGAGGAGCGCGATTCGACCGTTCTGGGAGGCACCTCGTGAGCAAACACTCTACATCCCGCAGGGATTTTTTGAAGGTGGCAGGCGCTCTTGCCGGGACCGGTCTGAGCGGTCTCGGAGGTCGGGTTGGTTTGGCGTCCCCCCTCCCGCCATTTTCCGCCCAATCCGAGGCAGGCAAGCCGGACTATACCTTGCGTATAGGTGCAAGCCCGATCGAAATCGCGCCCCATCGCTTCGTCTCGACAGTCAGCTACAACGGCCAGTTTCCCGGTCCTTTGCTGCGATTTAAGGAGGGGCAGCCGGCAACAGTAGAAATCCACAACGACACCGATACCCCCGAGCAGCTCCACTGGCACGGGCAGTTCGTTTCCCCTGACGTGGACGGTGCGGCGGAGGAGGGAACGCCTTTCATTCCCGCGCAGGGAATGCGCCGGATCACATTCACGCCACGGCCTGCCGGCTTCCGCTTCTATCACACCCACAATCGCGCCGGCGCGAATCTCAGCGCGGGCCAATACAGCGGCCAGGTCGGGCCGGTTTACATTGAACCGAAGCATGACCCGGGGAGCTACGACCGCGAAGTCTTTTTGGTCCTAAAAGAGTTCGAACCATCGCTTAGCCAGGGCGGCGATATGGACATGAACTTTCTGGCTCCTGCCACCCGTGAAAAGCAACTGGAAACGGCGGGCGAGTCCTCCATGAAGGCGTCGCTGGCAAAGGGCATGCCGCATGGCTTTGAAGTGGGCTATCGCTATTTCACGATTAACGGGCGCATGTTGGGACACGGCGAGCCAGTGCGGGTGAAACATGGCGAGCGAGTGCTGTTCCACGTGCTGAACGGCAGTGCAACCGAGATTCGCAGCCTGGCGTTGCCGGGTCATACCTTCAAGGTGGTTGCGCTGGACAGTAATCCCGTGCCGGCACCTGCGGACGTTCCGGTGCTCTGGCTGGGAACGGCAGAATGCATCTCCGCCATCGTCGAGATGAAAAATCCGGGCGTTTGGGTCATGGGCGACCTGGCGGATGACGATCGCGGCCACGGCATGGGGATTGTCGTCGAGTACGCAGGTCACAAAGGCAAGTCCGTCTGGACGCCGCCGAAGCCGTTCCATTGGAACTATGCGCGCTTTGCCAAGCTAAACGGTGCTGCTGCCGAGCCGGACGAAATCATTGACATGACCTTTACCAAGAAGAACGCAGCCGATGGTGGTTTTAACTCCTGGGCAATCAACGACAAGGTGTTTTCGAACGATGCCATGGCTGCGGCATACCGTTTAAAACAAGGGAAGCGCTACAGAATTCGAATGCGAAATGCCAGCGATGATATCCATCCCATCCACCTTCACCGGCACAGTTTCGAACTAACCAGGATTGCGGGCAAGCCGCTCTCGGGCGTCATAAAAGACGTGGTCATGGTGGGCGGCTACCAGCAAGTGGAAGTGGATTTCGTTGCCGATAACCCCGGGCTGACACTTTTTCATTGCCATCAGCAGCTGCACATGGATTTTGGATTTATGACGTTGTTCGAATATAAGTAGGCTTTTTGTCTTTGTTCATGCGTCCTCGGTTCCTGCTAATGATTTGTATAGGACTATTTTCTGAAAAGACCTGTTGAGTCCACACCGCTTTTCGTAAACCGACACGCTGCTGACCAATCGCGCCATAAACGTCCAATTGAAATCTTCTGATACAATCTATTTTTTTTCGGCGGCTAAGAATGGATTTACCGACACCACCAATTCACTTGCCGCACTGGCTCCAAGCCATTGTCGCCGCAACGGGCGGACTGGGCCTTTTCCTGATCGCATTTCTGGACTCCTCGGTCCTTACATTTCCAGTCATCAACGATCTTCTTCTGATTAACCTTTCCATCAAATATCCGGCTCGGATGCCGTATTACGCCTTGATGGCGACACTGGGTTCGGTGGGTGGATGTTTGCTGCTTTATTACCTTGCGCGGAAGGGGGGCGAAGCCATGTTTCACAAGCATGCTGGGGCCCGTGCCCGCCACATCCATGCTTGGATCAACCGGAACGGTTTCGTCAGCATCCTGGTAACGGCGCTGCTGCCCCCGCCGACGCCGTTTAAAGTGTTTGTGATTGCTGCGGGCGCGCTGGAAATGCCGGTGGGCACGTTTGTCCTCGGATTATTGGCGGCGCGCTCAGTTCGGTTTTTCGGCGAAGGATTCCTGGCGATAAAATACGGAGACCATGCGAGTCAATTCTTATTGGCACACAAACTTGAAGTTGCCGGGATCACCCTTGCTGCAGTCCTGATTCTCTATCTTGGGTCCCATCTTGCATTTAGGCGCCCGGTCTCGTCCTGACGCCCTCTGATGGCAGGGCCTTTTTTAATCTCTAATAAAGTAGATGGAACTAATATTCAATTCACGGACGGGGCGTCGAATTCCAGATGCTCACCGATAACGAGGTTTTGGGCGTTCAGGTCAATGACAGCGACGATTCCTCGGCGGCCGGAAAGTTCGGAGGCGAAGCGCATGTCGCGCAGGCGGACCTGAAAGCCGGCACCTTCGGGCTCGACGTGGGCCAGCGGAAATCTTGCATAGCTCAGGAAGTCGATAGCGGTCGCGCTGCTTATGGCGTTTTTGAGGGTTAGGGATTGCTCCGGCTTGAAATGGATATCGGCAAGCTCCGGATCGAAGACGGAGATAGGTCCCAGCGGGACTTCCACATTCACGAGCGCGTTGTCGGTTTCCACTACGCCGGACCAGGCTAAAAGATTCGATGGGCGCGGGAAAGCCGCCGTTTCGATTGGAACCTGGCCGCGATATTCGCGGGAATCGAGAAGGGCAATGGCTCGCTGGTGCGCGAAGGCACGGCCTGCGATGAACAGACCAACAAAAACCAGACCCACAATGGCTCCACGCTGCCGTCCGCGCTTCTTCGGCCTCGATCCGATTTCCTCCAGGACCAGACGGAACAGTTCCGGAAGCAGCAATCCGGCCAGCAGGAAAAAAAGGATCCCGGCATCGACAGAATCCGCCAGATCCCATGCGAACCATTGTCCGTTGAAAGGCCATAGAAGTTTCACGCCGTAGCCGTTCAGCAGGTCGAGGAGCAAGTGGACTCCTGCGCCTACTGTGCATATCGATAGCGCCGGTAAAATTCCGACTGCGAACTTCGGATATTTGCGTCCCGCCAGCCAGAAAGCGGCTGAGGCAAGTGCAGCAATCGCAGCCGTGCCAATCAGGGAGTGCGTCGCCGTGCGGTGTCCATGCAGGAATGCGCTTGCACCGCCCAAACGCGTGACCCAATCCACATCGGCCGCAAGGCCGGAGACGAGGAGCATGGGCGTCGCCATCCACGTCACTTTATTGAGTCCGGCACGTCCGAGAGCGATGGATGTCAGCGCGTGGGTTACAGGTTCCATGGCATTGGTATACGGTCTTGTGGCTGTGCTACCTGTCTTTACGATCTGCCAGATACTACAACGAATCGGGCATGGCGAGTGTAAGCGCGTCTGGGATAATGCGGAATTCGGCCGGAAGGCAGCCGGCGGGCTCACCGTCAACCTGAATCAAGACAGGTGAGGAATCGGTCGCGGTACATTGCAGGGAAGTGGTTTTGCAGTGCTCCACGTAACGCGCGTTCCGCAGTTGACCGGTCCAGATGAGTGGAAGGTAGGCGATGTAACGCCAGGCGCTTCTTGTTGTCACGAAGACGAGTTCGAATTCCGGTTCGAGAAGATCGGCCCCGGTGGTGATCTTGAATGGGCCGCCGTAATGTTTTGTGCGTCCCACAACCACCATGGTGGCGTTGATTACACGATCGCCAGAGGTCACGTCGAAACGCGGGAAATTGTAGCGCGTCAATTGGCTGAAGCCTTCCTGCCAGTACGCCAGAATCCCCGCTTTCAGCTTGATTTCGGGGCGAACCGCGGCAACCAAGGCTCCGTCCGGGCCCGCGCCGGCGACGCTCAGGAAATAGCGGGGCGCGCCGCTGGATTTTTCAGGAGTGGCGAGTCCGAGTGCGATTCGACGGAATTTAGCGCGGACAAGGTGCTCGGCGGCGCGTGGCAAATTCCAAGGCAGGGAAAGCTCTTTCGCGAGGACGTTGGCCGTGCCCGCGGGCAGTACAGCCAGCGGTACCTGACTGCAAGCGAGGCCGTTCACGGCTTCGTTCACCGTGCCGTCACCGCCGCAGACGATGGCGAGTTGCCGCGATTGTTCCACGGCTCGGCGCGCGAGATCGGTTGCATCGCCGGGACCAGTGGTCTGTTGCAGTTCCGTTTCGATTCCGGCTGCGCGGAGAATGCGCCGCGCCTGGTCAAGTTGCGGGAATCGTTTTCCGCCGCCCGCGCGAGGATTGACGATCAATACAGCATCTTTTATTTTCGAAGACACGTTACCCGCTTCGTTTTCCTGCAAGGGCGAATTTGCGGTCAGAGTGTTCATCCTCATTCAGTTTCGACGCCGGGACACGCATTGTATACTAGAAGCTATTGCACAACCCTCCGCAAGACGATCATGAAGCAAGCGATATGAAAGAAGGCCCCATAGATCGTGAGCGAGCGG
>Ga0265320_10000064_pt1 | contig 97262 bp, 75 predicted proteins | sample 4827metaG_FD_202087 | JGI IMG/M metagenome (GOLD analysis project Ga0265320, IMG submission 202087) | Rhizosphere microbial communities from Carex aquatilis grown in University of Washington, Seatle, WA, United States - 4-8-27 metaG | ecosystem: Host-associated > Plants > Roots > Rhizosphere >...
AGCCAAGCTTGGCATCCGCGATTCAGCAATCAGAATCCAACCCTCCCGCATTCTTTCCATGCCCGCAACGACCGCTCTCCCGGAATTGAATTTCACGCCCCTCGTGCTCGCGCCGGAGCGCGGCGGTCCGGCCGCACTCTCGGCGATTCAGGAGGAGATCCTGCGCCTGAAACGCGAGCGCAACGCCGTCATCCTGGCCCACAATTATCAGGTCGAGCCCATCCAGCGCGTGGCGGATTTTGTGGGCGATTCGCTCGGGCTTTCGTATCAGGCCGCGGAGGCGCAGGCCAAGGTCATCGTGTTTTGCGGCGTCCACTTCATGGCCGAGACCGCGAAAATTGTGAACCCTGGGAAGACCGTCCTTCTGCCGGACTTGAACGCCGGTTGCTCGCTGTCGGATTCGTGCCCGGCAGAGAAGCTCGCCGCCTACCAGGCCGCCCATCCCGGCCTGTACGTCGTCGCCTACATCAACTGCACGGCGGCGGTGAAGGCCTTGAGCGACGTGATTGTCACCAGCGGCAACGCGGTGAAAATTGTCGAACGCGTGCCCGCCGACCGCGAAATCCTCTTCGTGCCCGACCAGAACCTCGGCCAGTGGGTCGCGCAAAAGACGGGCCGCAAAATGCGCCTGTGGCCGGGCAGTTGTTACGCGCATGTGCTGTTCACCGTTCGCGCGATTGAGAGGATTAAGTTAAAATTTCCGGGCGCGCCGGTGGTCGCCCACCCCGAGTGCACCCAGGCCGTGCGCGACTTGGCCGACGAAGTATGCAGCACCGAAAAGATGGTCGCCTTCTGCAAAACGAATCCCGCCGAGGCGTTCATCGTCGTGACGGAATCGGGCATGTTGCACCGCCTGCACCGCGAGGTGCCGGGCAAGACGTTTATCGCCGGGCCGACCGACAAATGCGCCTGCAACGACTGCCGGTACATGAAACTCAACACCATTGAGAAACTCCGCGACTGCCTGCGCGACCTCGCTCCGCAGATTGAACTGCCGCCCGACATTATCGAAAAAGCCCGCGTGCCCATCCAGCGCATGCTCGAGTGGAGCCGGTGAAACCTTTCCTCATTCCCAACGTTTTAGCCTTAGTCTGAAGATTGGCCGCTCGCAAGAGCGGCTGGCAAATGTGCGTTATATGAAACTGTTTCCCTTTCTCAGCCTTCTTTTGACGATCGCGCTGACTGGGTGTGGCAAAGTTGCCGTCTCAAGTTCCAGCGTCCCCAGTAGTGTAGGTGCCTCCAGTGCCCAAACTCTCTCCGCCACAAACCTTCCGGAGGAGTACCAGCGACAGATTGCCGGCCTAAATCGGCAAACCAAGGAATACGGGTGGAAAACGATGCTAGTCATGAAGCAACTGCTCGAACAATGCGAGCCCGCCGTTCGCGAACAGGAATTGCAACGCCTGACACAGGGCCCACTCCGCGAGCCCAAGACCGATTTTGACGCCACCTTGATCGGGGCCTTTATTGATCGCCTGCTCGAACAAGGGGATACCGCGGTGTTGGAACGGCTCCTGATCAATAATTGCCCCGAAGGCGTGGAGATGTCCCTAGCCACATCCAAGCATCCGGATACCGTTGCCCTTCTTGGCTCCGCTTATTTCGCCGCGGGCCAAAACTCAACCAAGCAAACCCTCTTGCAAGGTCTGCAGCGCGCCTTTCCAACCTTGAAAAAGCCGGGACAAGCGGATGACGATTTTGTGCGGAATTGCACGCTATGGCTGGAGGCGAATCGTTCGCACCTAGTCGTCGATAATGAATATCCCTATTTTCCAAGCGGACCAATGAGAACCTCTATCCATAGCCTGTTTGTCGCGGATGACCTTCCTCCCCTCCCAGATGAAGGCGCCAGAGTTAGAATTGTCTACCCGTAGAGCCCCCCACCCAGCCCCAGCTCATTCACGCCGCCGGCAATTTTCCCCGCCACTGGCGCATGACTTCGTAGACGGCGATGCCGGCGGCGGTGGAGAGGTTGAGCGAGCGCAGCGTCGGGTCGGATTGCGGGATGGTGATGCGCCGTTCGTCGCCGGCCCAGGCGTGCAGCCAGTCCGGCGCGCCCGCGCCTTCGTTGCCGAAGAGGAGGCCATCCTCGTCGGCGTACTTTACATCCCAATAGGTTTGCTTGGCTTTCGTCGTCAACAACCAGAGGCGCTTAGGCCGGCCGGGGTGCGCGAGAAATGCTTCCCAATTTTCATGATGATGGACGTCGAGGTGCTTCCAGTAATCCATGCCGGCGCGCTTGAGGTGGCGGTCGGTGATGCGGAAGCCGAGCGGGTGGATGAGGTGCAGGCGCGAACGGGTCAGCGCGCAGAGCCGGCCGATGTTGCCGGTGTTCTGCGGGATCTCCGGGCGAAAGAGGACGACGTGGAGCATGGGAGAAAGAGAGCGGTTTGAGCCACGAATGGCCACGAATTTCGGAGAATTTTAGCCCTCAGCTCTCCAAATCAATCCAGGTAGCACCCCATAAACCGCGGCTTGTCGGAGTATACGCAAATGATAATAGTGATAAAAGAACCTATGCGGCGGGGATTCAAATGGCTGGCTTGGTCATTCGGCCTACTGCTCCTGGCTTTCGGTGGCGTGGCGTTATGGATTCATTTTTATTTACCCAGCTTACTAAAAGATTGTTATGGCCAATGGACGTCGGCGGAGCTGGTCATCGAATATCACATAGCCCACAGCTCACTTCCGGCAAATTGGCAGGATCTCCGGGAAACGTATGGCGACGGCAAGGGATATCACACCGCGTATACCAATTTTGACGAGATTAAGGAACGAATAGTTATTGATTTTGGGAAGCTTCCCGACCTCCAAAATCTCGCCCGCCAGCCGGCCAAAACCAACACCCTCCCTAAAATCATCTATCCCAAAGATGGCGAAAAAGCCTATTGGAGCGGGGCTGAGCCCAATGAATTGGTCTATAAGTATTTCTGGCGGAAAGAACATCCGTCTCCACCCAATTAGCCGCAGATTACGCAAATGCTCGAAGATAGAAATGCATAAAAAAGATCTCATGCTGGTGTCCTAATCTGCGTAAATCTGCGCCATCTGCGATTTCCTTGTTTGCCCTTCGAGCCCTTCGCGCCTTCGCGGTTAAAATGCAATTCCCTCACTTCCACGCGCGCAGGGTGCGCTGGGCTTCGCGGAGTTCGGTCTTGCGGCGGAGGGTCTCGCGTTTGTCGGCGAGTTTCTTGCCCTTGCACAGGGCGATCTCCACCTTCACCAGCCCTTGCTTGAAATACAGCCGCAGTGGCACCACGGTGTAGCCTTCGGCCTCGATGGACTGCTTGAGGCGGTGGATTTCGCGCAAGTGCAGCAATAACGGCCGCGGGCGCAGCGGCGGGTGGTTGTGGATGTTGCCGTGCGTGTATTCGGCGATGTGCGCGTGGTACAAAACCGGCGCATCGTTTTCAATCTTCACAAACGAGTCGCTAATCTGCGCCTGCCCCATGCGGATGGATTTCAGCTCCGTGCCGCGCAGCTTGATGCCGGCCTCGAAGCGGTCGCCCACATGATACAGATGAAACGCCTTGGTGTTGCGAATCTCGGTAAAACGGCGGGTATCTATAGGCGCGGCAGACACGGCGGAAAGGGCGCGAGCGCAGTCGTGATACGGGCAAAAAATGGGTTCAAGTTGCGGGCCACGCGAGGCCCGCAGGCCTCCATCGGCCATCGTGACGGACGCCTCGGAGAGGCGTCCCTACCCTCAAACCAGCTTACACACCATCAAGGGCGACCCGCCGGTTGGCGGCGGCGGCACTTTACCGCTCGCCGGGCTTGGCCACCCACAACTCGTAGTCAATCTTTCCCTCGATGACTTCGCGCAAAGCGACGTCCTCGGGCTCGAGCTTCTCCAGCGATTCCACCAGCGGCTTCATGCCAAACTTCAGCTGCTTGACGCGGCGGGAAATCACATTGATGAGGATGTTCGGGTCGGGAATAATCTTCTGGGCTTCTTTGAGATATTCGTCTCTCAAGGTAACCTCCTTTGGGCTGTTGGTTTAAGGGAAAACGATCACTATGAAGGGGGCCGGGCGCGCTTGGCAACCCTTATTTCGGGGCCGAGCAGGAGAGGAGATTTTTAACCACAGAGAGCACAGAGGACGCGGAGGAAGAAGGGAGCGAACCGCGCTCAGGCCACAGAGTCCCATTCCCTTTTTCATTCTACCTTCCACCTTCTTCCTTCTTCATTCCACCTTATGCATTCTACATTCTGCATTCTTACAACGCCCCGTGGTTGCGGGTGAGGTCGTCTTCGAAGGTTTTAACTTTCCAGATGCCGTTGACTTTTTCCATCTGGACGCGATTGGAGAAGGTGACGGTGTTTTTGCCGAAGACGCTGCCGGCGCCGGGCGGGTCCACGCGGGCGATTTGGCGGCCGTCGATGGTGGCGCCGTTGCCGTCCGCCGAGAAAAAAACGTGGTCGATGGAGTAGTACACGAGCTTCACGTCGCCGTCGCCGAGGTATTTGCGGCGGAGGCCAGCGGTCTTGAAGGCGTCGAGGGCGGCGGCATCGGCGACGTAAAGGCGGGCTTTGTCGGGTTCATCGCGCAGGACGGCGTCGGCAAAATTTTTGTACACCATGCTGGCCTGGTTGAAGTGCAGAACGGCGTAGCCGTAGGCCATGTAGCCGGCAAAGGCCACGGCGAAAAAGAGAATGATGTTTTTGAGTCTCATAACGACGGCGCAGCGCGGGAGGGCACGCTAGCGCATGACAGTTAAGATATCGCGTAACAAATCAATACGCAATCTATCGGCCAAAGGCGGTCAAGAATTAACCCGGTTTTGACAGAAGAGTTCCGGGGAACCGGCTGATCGTGCGCGACTGGTAAAAAGGGTGCGAAAGTTTTCGGGAAATCGGGGGTCAGCCGCTAATCTACGCATAGCCCCGTTTAGGCCGTCATGAGGGCAGAGCGAGATCGCCACCGGCGAGCGCTCCTTAAACACGCTCGGGCGGGTGGAGCTAGAAACAGGCGCCGACCACGCCCAATAGGTGGCGCACGCCCAAACCTCGTGGCCCAGCCAAACTAAACCGGCGGGAGCGCGTTGAGGTCGAGTTTCTTGAGCTCGGCCTTGAGTTCCTTGCCGGCCTTGAACTTGATGACGGCGCGGCGGGGAATGACGACATCCTTCTCGGGCTTGTTCGGATTGCGGCCGATGCGGCTTTTGCGAATCTGAACTTCAAAGACGCCGAAGTTGCGCAACTCGACATTGCGGCCCTGCGCAAGCGCACGCGCGATGGCGTCGAGCGTAAATTGCACGGTGTCGCGGACTTCCCGTTGCGGAAAGTTCGCTTTTTCGTAGATTTCGAGAACAATATCGCGTTTGGTGAGGTTGCCAGCCATGGTCTCCTCCGGTCGCGGCGCCGGTGAGGGCGCGAGGTGAAAGTTACTTGCACTTAGATACTTCCGCAGATTCAACCCTCTGTCAAATCGTTTTCTTTTATGAATTTACCCACCGGCGAGGATGGCCCCCGCAACCCGATGGACGAGCTCCAGCGGCAGTTGCAGGAATGGTTGCGCGGCGGCGGTGGCGCGAGCCCGAGCCTCCATCCGTTTGATCCCACCACCCCGGCGCCGGAAACGCCGCCGCCGCCCGGACGCGACCCGGAGGCAGACGCTGAGGCCATGCGGCGCATCCGCGAATTTTCCTTCAAGCCGCGCGAGATTCGCGACTACCTGAACCGTTACGTGGTGAAGCAGGACGAGGCGAAGAAGGTGTTGTCCGTGGCGATTTGCGACCATTTTAATCATGTGCGGTTGTGCCTGGAAAAGCCCGAGCGGCGCGACCGCGAGTACAGCAAGCAGAACATCCTGCTCCTCGGCCCGACGGGCGTGGGCAAAACGTACCTGATGCGCACCGTGGCACGGTTGATCGGCGTGCCGTTTGTGAAGGCCGATGCCACGAAGTTTTCCGAAACGGGTTACGTGGGCGGCGATGTCGAGGACTTGGTGCGGGACTTGGTGAAGGTGGCCGGCGGCAACACCGACCTTGCGCAATACGGCATCATCTACATCGACGAGATTGACAAAATCGCCGGCGAGCCGGGCCACGGGCGCGATGTCTCGGGCCGCGGCGTGCAGATTAATCTGCTCAAGCTGATGGAGGACACCGAGGTCAACCTCGTCTCCCCAACGGACATGATGGGGCAGATGCAGGCGATGATGGAGTTCTCGCGCGGCGGGCGCAAACCGCGCAAGCGCACCATGAGCACGCGGCATATTTTGTTCATCGTCTCGGGGGCGTTCGACAAGCTGACCGACCTCGTGCAAAAGCGGCTCGACCAGGCGCGCATCGGTTTCGGCGGCGAATCCACCTCCGGGCGCGAGGCGCACGAATACCTGCGGCACGCGGAGACGACGGACTTTATCAAATACGGCTTCGAGCCGGAATTCATCGGGCGGCTGCCGGTGCGCGTGGCGTGCGAAGCGCTCGGGGCGGAGGACTTGGCGCAGATTCTCGTGTCGTCCGAGGGCTCGATCCTGACGCAGTACCGCGAGGATTTTCAGGGTTACGGGATTGATTTTCGCATCACCGCCGAGGCCGTGCAGGAAATCGCCCGGCGCGCCCACGCGGAAAAAACCGGCGCACGCGGTTTGCTGACGGTGCTCGAGCGGGTGTTTCGCGATTTCAAATTCCAACTGCCGTCGGCGGGCGTGTCGGCCTTTGAAGTGACGGACGCCACCATCAAGGATCCGGCCACGGCGTTGCGCACCCTCATGACCGACCATGAGCACCTGCAACACGGCGCGCTCATGGCGGACTTGCAGCGGTTTGTGGACGATTTCGCGCGCGAGCACGGACTGACGCTCGTCTTCGACGCCGGCGCGCAGGAAGTCCTGGCCGCGGCGTCGCTGGCGAAGGACCAGACGATGCGCTCATTGTGCCAGCAGCGCTTTAAGGATTTCCAGCACGGGCTGAAAATCGTCGCCCGCAACACCGGCCGCGACACGTTCACCATCACCCGCGCGGCGGCGGAGAACCCGGACGCGGAATTGTCGAAATGGGTCGTGGAGAGTTTCGCGAAAACGGGCGCGGGAGGACAGGGCGGGGTGTAGATGAATGAATGTAAAAGCTTGGCTGTTTAAGTGCACCAAGCGCCACCACCAAGCTTGACGACCAAGCGGCCCTGCCCTACCTTGGCCTCATGCAAGCGACCCTGAGCAGCAAATTTCAAATCACCATCCCGGCGAAGCTGCGGAAAAAATTCCGGCTCAAGCCGGGGATGAAGCTGGAATTCGACGAGACCGCGCCCGACCTGCGCGCGCAGCCGCGGTACAAATTTGACGTTGCGCGCATGCGCCGCCTCATTGGTTCTGCCAAGGATTTCATGCCCGGCAAAACGGCGCGCGAAGCCTTGGCCGAAATTCGGGGTTATGATCGCGACGAGCTGTGAACACCGCCGTGGATAGCTCGGTGCTCCTGGCCATCGTCAAAGGCGAGGCGTCGGCGGAGGCGTGGATGAACCGGCTGATTTCCGCCCGCGAAAACGGCGGGCTGCTGGCCTGCGAGGCGATGTGGGCGGAGACACGCCAAATCTATTCGTCACGTGAGGCTCACGCCAAGGCGATGGAAGCATTCGGTTTGCAGTTCAGCCCCCTGCTCCCGGCCACCGCCGCGCTGGCCGGCGAAATTCACCAAGCCTACCGCCGGGCCGGCGGCCAGCGGGAACGAATTTTGGCTGATTTTTTGATTGGCGCGCATGCGTTGATCCAAGCAGATCAACTGGCCACGGCAGACGACGGCTACCTACGCCCGCATTTCCGTCAGCTCAAGGTCTTGAAATTGTAAACTCTGTCAGAAAACCCTTTTCACCATTCAGAAAATTTCTGTTTTCCGTCTTCTGAAATCTGCCTTTTTACCCATGCCCGAAGGACCAGCCATTGCGGAAATGTTCGGCGGCATCGCGCCGCGGTACGACTTGGCCAACCATGTCCTGAGTCTGGGGCTGGATTTTGGCTGGCGGCGGTGTTTGGTGCGGGCCGTCGCAGCGGCGCTGAAAGAAGGCAGGGACGGCTCTCCGAGCCGTCCGCGAACGCCTCGGAGAGGCGTCCCTACCCTCGAAAACAATTTCGACAAGGATTCGAAGCGCGAGAATCCACTCGTGGTAGATCTGGCGACGGGCAGCGGCGATGTGGCGTTCGCGCTGAAGAAGCATCTCGGGCCGGGCGTCGCGGTGCGTGGTTATGATTTTTGCCGGCCCATGCTGGTGGAAGCGGAGAGGAAAAAAGGTGCATTGCCGTGGGCGCGGGAGATTGGGTTCGACTGGGCCGACTGCATGGCGTTGCCGCTGGCTGACAACTCCGCGGATGCGGTGACAATTGCGTTTGGCCTGCGTAACTTTGCCGACCGCGCGCGCGGACTGCGCGAGATGTTGCGCGTGCTGCGGCCCGGCGGCTCGCTGTTCGTGCTGGAATTCACGCAGCCTCTGCCCTGGTTTCGTCCGCTGTATTATTTTTACCTACGCAATCTGATGCCGGTGGCGGCGGGCCTCATCACCGGCCGCCCCGAGGCCTACCGATACCTCAATGCCTCGATTGCGGCGTTTCCCGACCGCGCGGCGCTGGCGGAAGAAATGCACGCTGGCGGTTTTGCGGAAGTCACCTACCGCGGGCTCGCGGCCTGCTCCGTGGCTCTGCATGTGGCGGTGAAATCCAGGTGAGTCTGCGGGCTGGTGTTTTAGAGCTTGGGCTGGCGGGGCTTTTTCGCCAATAAGACGGCCATGCCCGCACCCGCCAAGTTTCCGCACAATCCCGTCCGCACCGCGTTGCGCAAGCGCCAACTCACGCTCGGCGGCTGGATTCAGGTCGGCCATCCGGTGGTGGCCGAGATTTTCGCGCACGCGGGCTTCGACTGGGTGGCGCTCGACGGCGAGCACACCGACATCGCGCTGGCGGAGTCGGCCAATCTTTTCCGCGGCCTGCACGGGCGCGGGCCGGCGCCGTTTGTGCGGGTGCGGGAAAACGACACCCTCGCCATCCGGCAGGTGCTCGACCTCGGCGCGCTCGGCGTGATTGTGCCGCTGGTGCACACCGCGGCGGACGCGACGCGGGCGGTGCGGGCGGCGAAATTTCCGCCGCAGGGTGAACGCGGTTTTGCGTTTTTCCGCGCCAACAATTATGGCGCGGATTTCGCGGCCTACGCCCAAAATGCCAACGAGCAGATCGCCGTGGTGGTGATGATTGAATCGCGCCAGGCCGTCGAAAACATCGAGGAAATCCTGGCGGTCGAGGGCGTGGACGGCGTTTTCATAGGTCCGTACGACCTGAGCGGTTCCTATGGCCTGGCCGGGCAATTGGACCATCCCACGGTGGTGCGCGCGCAGAAAAAAGTGGTGGCGGCATGCGCGGCGGCGGGCCGCAGCGCGGGCTTGCACCTGGTCGGGCCCACCCCGGAAAACATCGCGGAAACAATCAAGCGCGGCTTTACCTTCATCGCCTTGGGCATGGACACTGTTTTCCTGCGCGAAAGCGCCAAGGCGGTGCTGGCGGCGGCAATGAAGGCGTAACTGCGCTTTGGGCGAATAGCGCCACATCAATCAACCAGCCAAGGTGCCGCAATTGCTTTGGCCGTCAGGAAGAGCCGGACTGCGCCGCAAGGCCGGCGGGATTCAAAGGGACGTCGGGGTCATATCGCCTTGCTGAAAAACGCGGAATTTCTTAACTTAACCCCGTTATTAGCCCGGCTTTATCCGCAGAGCAAACGGAGAAGAGGGCTGGAATTTTTTTACGAATGCTTTACCTTAGGGTAATCCCTATGGGGTTGACCCTAGTACCATCTTCCCCATATAGTGGAGATGAATTATGCCGATAGCGTACACAGCCACTTCAGGTGAACCCGTTTTTAGGACGGTTTTCTCCTTTGTGCGGCTTTAGTCACCACCGATGAATCTTTGCACCACCCAGCGCCTTATCATTGCGATGCTCAGCCGAATTACCGGCGGGCGCGGCTGGGCCATGGCGGGGCTGCTGCTGGCCTTGGGGATGGCGCAAGCGCATGGGCAGTTCATTTTCACCGAATCTTTCACGGGCTCGACGGATTCCGCGTGGATCGGCGTGACCGGTGGGACCAGCCCCGGACCGCGCCTGACGGCCAATGCGACACCCAACGCCGCCGACCCCGAGTATGGCCAGACGCAGATTGACGCCCCCGGCAATGGCTGGATGCGCCTGGCGACGACGACCGGCAACCAGGCCAACGCCATCACGCTGAACACGGAGCTGCCTTCGCATAACAACACGATTTCCATCACGTTCGACTTCACGATGTGGGACGGCGGCGCGACGCCGGCGGACGGCCTGTCCGTCTTTGCCTACGACGCAAGCGTGAACGGCCCGTTTTCGACCAACGGCACCTTCACGGTAGGTGCCAACGGCGGTTCGCTCAGCTACGCGCAAAAGTCCGGGGTCAACGGCATGCCCGGCGGTTATTTCGCGGTGGGCATCGATACTTTCGGCAATTGGTCCAGCGCCTCGGAAGGCCGCAGCGGCGCGTACCCGACGGGCAATACGTCGATCGACCCGGGCTTCATGCCGAATGAAATCGCCGTGCGCGGTCCGGGGAATGGCCAGACCGTCGGCAATTACTCGTACCTCGTGGGCACGGGCGGCAACAACTACGTGAATGGCGGCAATGTCGCCGCGCTCAATGCCACGACGCAAAATCTCGAATTCGGCAATTATACCACCCGGCCCGACCAGGACGCCTCGGACTTCCGCCGCCTCCAAATTATTTTGGACTCGAACAACAATCTCACGGTTTACCTGCAAGTCGGCTATACCGGCAATCTTTCGAGCCTGTTCACGGTGAACATGGGCAACTTCACCCGGCCGGACTTGCTGGGCATTGGATTCGGCGCCTCCACCGGCGGCCAGCAGGAAGTCGTGGAAATCCGCAATGTCACCCTCACCTCCTCGGGCAATTTCAACACTTGGTACTGGTCCAATGCCGACGCCACGGCCCACCTGACGTGGAACGACTCGTCGAATTTGAACTGGGTCGGCAACGGCACGGTGCCCGGCGCCGGAGCGAACACCAACAGCACGGTGGTGTTCGACAGCACGAACAACCTGACCGGCAACTACAACGTCAACATCACGGGCAGCAACAAATCCGTGGGCGGTGTTTATTTCTCCGGGCCGGGCAGCTATGTCATCGCCGGCAACTTGGGGTTGAACATCGTCAGCGCCACGCCCGGCAGCCCCGCTTTCATCACGTTGTTGAACAATCCCAGCGGCAATGCGAACCAGACCATCGGCGTGACCATGAACATCACCGGCAACAATGATTTGCAGGTGCAGAACTTCGTCAGCCAGACGCTCACGCTCTCCGGCAACCTGATCATGGGGAACCACAACGTCGAGTTCAACACGGCCGGCAACACGGTGATGAGCGGCATCGTCAGTGGCACGGGCAACCTCACCTTCGACGGTCTGGGCATCACCAACCTGAGCGGCAACAACACTTTCTCCGGCAAGACCATCATCGACGCCAATGCCACCCTGCTCTTGTCCAACGCGAACGCGCTCGGCAGCGTGGCGGGCAACACCACGGTCGCCAGCGGCGGCGCGCTGGCCTTGCAGGGCAATCTGACGTTTGCGGCCGAACCCCTCAATCTTTCCGGCAGCGGTGCGGGTGTTTACGATTCGGGCGCGCTGGTCAACGTCAGCGGCAACAACGTCTGGACCGGCAACATCACGTTGGCGGCCAATTCCACCATCGGTGCGGAAGCCGGTAATTTGACCGTTTCCGGCAATATCAACGGCGCCAACAATGTGCTGACCTTCGACGTGGACAACACGACGACCGTGACGGCGTCGGGGATTATCAGCGGCGGAACCACGCAGTTGGTGAAGAGCGAATCCGGCACTTTGATCTTGAGCGGCGTGAATACCTATGGCGGCGGCACCACCATCCGCGAGGGAACGGTGCAGGTGCAGACAAGCAGTTCCGCGCTCGGCACGGCCAATGTGACCTTCGGTGATTCCGGCACCCAGTCCACCGACGATTTGGCGCTCGTCGGCGCGGGCTCGTCCAACCTCACTTATGCCAACAACCTCACGGTCGCGAATTTCGGCAACAACGTGACCATCGGCGGCAACACGACGGGCAGCAATGTTGTCACCACTTTCAGCGGCTTGCTCACGGCGAACCGCACGGTGAATTTGCAGGAGACGAACACCGCGAGCGGCTCGTCCACCTCCTTCACTGGCAACATCAGCGGCAACGGCAGCATCGTCAAAACCCAGGCGGGCGTCGTCACCCTTTCCGGCAACAACAGCTTTACCGGCGGCTTGACCCTGCGCGATGGCACTTTGCAAATCACGGGCAACAACAATACCCTGGGCGGCGGCGGCACAGGCAATGTCACGATTGGCGACTCCAGCACACCCGCCGGCGACAATCTGAACCTGCTCGCCATCGGCTCGGCCAACCGCACTTACGCCAATGCCATTACAGTGAACAATTATGGCAACCTCGTGAGCATCGGCGGCAACACCACCGGCAACAACGTGTTGACCACCTACTCAGGGGCGCTGGTGCTCAATCGCGACGTGAACTTGCAGGAGACGAATGCGAATCTCACCACCTCGCGCACGGAATTTTCGGGCAATATCAGCGGCGCGGGCAACCTCACCAAGACCGGCGCGGGCCTCGTGTTGATCAACAGCGCGAACAACAACAGCAACATGACCGGCAACGTGACCGTCAGCACCGGCACTTTGCGCGTGGCGGGCGGCGGGGCCATCGGCGACCTTTCCGGCGTGACGGTGAACAGCGGCGCGTTGTTTGACGTGACGGCGAACGAAACGGTCGGCTCCATTGCCGGCGCGGGCAACATCGCCCTGTCGAACGGCAACCTGCTCACCGCGGGCGGGAACAATCAGACCACCACTTTCTCCGGCGTGCTTTCCGGCGGCAACGCGGGCAGCGGTTTTGCAAAAAACGGCACCGGCACCCTGACGCTCAACGGCACGAACACCTACCTCGGCAACACGACCGTGAATGCGGGCGTGCTGCAACTAGGCAGCAATGGTGCCATCAGCAGCACCAATTTGACTGTGATCGCCAACAGCACGGTGGCGCTGAACGTCGCCGCGTTGAACATCACGAACAACCTGACGTTGAACGGCGCGGGCGCGAGCGGCCAGCCCGCCGCGTTGTACAACTCCAGCAACGGCAACACCACCTGGACGGGCAACCTCACGCAGGGCAGCGCCAGCAGCATCGGCTCGGCCGCCAACACGAACCTCACCCTGAACGGCACCCTCACCGGCGGCAATTTTGACATCACGTTCAACGGCGCGGGGAATGTTTCCCTCGGCACGAACGTCAACAGCACGCTCAACAGCGTCAACAACATCACCGTCAGTTCCGGCCAGTTGGTGACGAATGCCAACAACCGCCTCTCGGACAACGGCACGGTCACGGTCGCCAGCGGCGCGACGCTGAACATGAACGGCTTTACCGACAGCGTGGGCGGTATCTCCGGTGGCGGCAATATCACGCTCGGCTCGGGCGCGCTGACTTTTGGCGCCAACGGTCTCGACAACACCTTCGGCGGCTTGATTAGCGGCAGCGGCAACTTGACCCAGAATGGCACCAGCGTGACCACCTTCACCAGCGCCAGCGCCTACAGCGGCGGCAATCTCACCATCGGCAGCGGCACGGCAAGCACCGGCGGCGTGCAGTTGGGCAAGAACAGTGTCTTCGGCAGCTCCACCAACCTGACGATGAACGGCGGCACCTTCTACGTGAATGGCTACGCGGATGCCTTTAACAAATTCACCCAAACCGCCTCGTCCACCGTGGACTTTCAGGGCACGAGCGGCGGCAACCTGGAATTCACCGCCATGAACGGCACCGCCGGCACGCTCACCATCGCGAACTGGGCCGGCGACCTCCTCGCTGGCAATGGCGGCACGCGCTTCCAAGTCACCAACGCGACCACGACGGGCTTGTTTGCCAACGGCACGAATATCACGTTCGCCGGCTGGGGCACCGTCTCAAAGGTCATCAGCCTGGGCGGCGGTTTGTTTGAAATCGTGCCGGACATTTCCTCGGGCACTTATTTTTGGCGCGGCAACGCCGGCAATGTCTGGTCCACCGGCAATGAGTTCGTGCGCAACGGCTCGGCGAGCAACGGCCCGAATGCCTCCAACACCATCGCTTACTTCGGCGACAATGCCGGCAACGTGAGTCTGCCGTCCACCAACATGACCATCGCGCTGGCCAATGGCCGCACGGTCGGCACCATGATTCTGGCGGGCAATGCCAGCCACCCGTATAATTTCGACAGCGATACCACCGGCACCGCCCGCACCCTGACATTGCAAGGCACGTCCATGGCCTTCCTGACCGTTTCGGGCAACGCCGCCAATTTCATCGGCGGCAACACGGCGCGCCAAGTCAACATCACCTTGGGCAGCAACCTGACGATTCAGGACAATTCCGGCAACACCGGCGCCGGCCTGACCCTCGGCGCGAATGCCTCGAACACCTTCACCAACGGCGGCTTCTACACCACCGTGACGGGCTCGGGCAACACCGTCATCAAATCGTCCATGACCGGCACGGGCGGCTTGATTATCAACTCCTCGGGTCCGCTAACGTTGACGGGCAACAACACCTACACCGGCAACACAACGCTGACCGACGGCATTTTGCGCCTCAACAATGGCGGCAACGCCACGGTATCCTCCATCGGCACGGGCAACTTTGCCATCAATGGCGGCATCCTGGACAACACCAGCGGCTCGACGGTCACCCTCGGCACGAACAACAAAATCATCTGGGGCGGGAATTTCGAATTTTTGGGCACCGGCGACCTGAATCTCGGCACGGGCAATGTCACCCTCAGCGGCGACACCCGCGGCGTCACCGTCGATGCCGGAAATTTGACCATGGGCGGCAACATCTCCGACGGCGTCAATAGCTACAACATGTACAAGTACGGCTCGGGCAACCTGATCCTGACCGGCAACAACGCCTTCAACAGCCTCGTCATCAGCAATGGCACGGTGCAGATTTCCGGCAACAACAACGCCCTCGGCACCGGCAACGTGACGATCGGCGACAGCGCGACGGCCGCCGCGAGCAACCTCACCCTGCTCGCCACCGGCTCGGCCAACCGCACTTACGCCGACAACATCATCGTCGCCAATTATGGCAACATCGTGACCCTCGGCGGCAACACCACCGGGAACAACGTCGTCACGACGTTCTCCGGCGCGCTCGTGCTCAATCATGACGTGAGTTTGCAGGAAACGAATTCGAACCTGACCACCTCGCGCACGGACTTCACGGGCAACATCAGCGGCGCGGGCAACATCACGAAGACCGGCGCGGGCCTGGTGCAAATCAACAGCGCCAACAACAACAACGCCATGACCGGCAATGTGACCATCAGCAACGGCACCCTGCGCGTGGCCGGCGGCGGGGCGATTGGCGACACCTCCGCAGTCTCCGTCAGCGTCGGCGCGTTGTTTGACGTGACGGCCAGTGAAACCGTCGGCTCCATCGCGGGCACGGGTACCATTTCACTCGCCAACGGCACCGTGCTGACCGCGGGCGGCAACAACCTGAGCACCCTTTTCGTCGGCATCATCTCGGGCGGCAACATCGCCTCCGGCCTCACCAAGAACGGCACCGGCACCCTGACCCTGACTAACGCCAACACGTACACGGGCAATACCACGTTGAATGCGGGCCGCCTCGAACTGGCCCAGAACACCTCCCTCGGCTCAGCCGGCAACCTGGTCCTTAACGGCGGCGAAATCGCCGGCATCACTACGAACCGCACCATCAGCCTGCCATTCCTCGTGAATGGCAGTTATTCCGTGGGCAACTCGACGGACCTCACCTTCTCGGGCAACGGCTCCATTTCCACCGCGAACACGACTGAGACGATCACCGTCGGCAGCGGCATCAACCATACCTGGTCGGGTGTCATCTCCGGCGGCAATACGGCAGGCGGCATTGTGAAAGACGGCGCGGGCAAGTTGATCCTGTCAAACAGCGCGAGCAATTTCACGAGTTCGCTGACCATCAACAACGGCACGGTGGAAGTGAGCAATCTCTCCACGACCGGACTGTCCATCGGCAATGTGGCCGGCGGCACCAGCCAGTTGGGCAAGGGCAATGTCACCGTGTCGGCCGGCACGTTGCAACTGGCGGCGAATTCCAGCTTCAACGGCACGATGACCATCGCGGCGAATTACGCCCTCACGGCCAACGGCACCGGCGTGTTCAACCTGACCAATGGCAACGCCGGCACGAACGCGAACTTCACGCAGAACGGCAACATCAACTACTCCAGCAGCGGCAATTCGACCATCTCGGTGGGCCGCAATTACACGATGGGCGCCAACGCCACCATCACGCAGACCGCCGGCACACTCAACCTCACCGCCAACGGCAACTTCTCCTCCTCCGGCAACGCCAGCCCCGCGGTCATCAGTGTGAGCAATGGCGGCGGGCTGAACATCAACCTCAGCGGCGGCGCGAACAACTCGCTCAACCTTGGCACCAACGACAAGATTTTCTCGGACGGCAACACCACGGTCGTCAGCGTCATCGGTACGAACACGACGAATGTGGTCTTCAACGGCAACATCTCCGTGACCAATGGCGGCAAGGTCGTGGTCGGCAACAACGCGCTCGTCAACGGCTCGGCCAACACCACCTACCTCGGGCCCGGCACCCGTCTCGACGGCGGCACCGGCGCGACCAAGGGCGTGCTGGAAATCCAGAGCGGCAATCTTTCCTTCGCCGGCACGACCTCCTACGCCAATACGCCCGGCATCACCATCAATGTCACCACGAACAACAGCATCGTGGGCACGGCGGCCAACACCAGCATCACCAATCTGGGCACGCTCACCAAGACCGGTTCCGGCACGACCACCATTGACAGCGCCACGGTGAACAACATCCAGGCCCAGCGCATCCTCATCTCCGGCGGCACCCTGCTCAACGGCGCCAGCGACCAGATTGAAAACAACACGGGCATGGAACTGGCGGGCGGCACCTGGGCCACCGGCGGCAATGACGAAGTGCTCGGCACCCTGACCCTCGATTCCAACTCCGTCCTCGATCTCGGCGACAACTCGACCGTCAACAACAGCGTCATCCACTACGCGGATTCCAGCAGCACGACGTGGACGACTTCCTCGGGCAATTTCCTGTCCGTGCTGAACTGGTCGGGCAACACGAGCGGCAATGGCACGGACCAGCTTTACTTCGGCACCTCGAACACGAGCCTGACGACATCGCAATTGGGCCGCATCCTCTTCTACAATCCCGTGGGCCTGACCCCGGGCTATTATGCCGCGGGCATTTTGACCTCGGGCGAAGTGGTGCCGATTGGGCCGGCCGTGCCTGTGCCGGAGCCCAGCACCTACGCTGCCGGTGGCAGCCTGGCCCTGCTGGCCGCCTGGTGGGAATGGCGCCGCCGCAAGGCCAAGGCGGATGCGTATGCAGTCAAGCTAAAGTAGCCCGGCGTGGTGGCCGTTGGATCGCTCGCGGCTGACGGGCTGGATTGTTTGTCGGTGATTTTGAATTTTCAATTTTCAATTTTTAATCAGTCACAGACGCTAACGTCCAAGATTAGCTTTCCACAACTGCCTGACCATTCGGCGCTTGACTGTGATGGAGAACGGATTTACTGGTAATTGCGGGGTCGGTTTTCCTTCGTTGATGGCCGACTATCCGCCTGCCCATGCCCATCTCCAAAAACGCTCCCGCCGCCGAAGGCCTTCAGCGCATTCTGACCGTCCAGAATAAAATGGGCATTCATGCGCGCCCGGCCGCCATGATGGTGCGCGTGTCGAATAAATTCAGCGACGCGGAAGTCTGGGTGGAAAAGGACGACGAAACCGTCAACGGCAAGAGCATCATGGGCCTGATGATGCTGGCCGCGGGCAATGGCTCAAAATTGCGCTTCCGCGTGACCGGCGCCAGCGCCCCGCAGTTGCTCGACGAGATGGAAGCGCTCTTTGCGCGCAAGTTCGAGGAAGCCTGAGGCGGACGAGTGGTTTCGCTGGAACTTGGGTAGCGCGGTGCTTTAGCCCGCGCAAACGTTGTCCCTTGGAGAATTTCCCGCCTGCGGGCGAGGACTTATCTGGCCGCCCTCAAACAACCACGGATAACACGGATGGCACGGATAGACGGAGGAAAAGATCAACTTTCCGCGGAAGAGTATGCGTGATATCCGTGACCTCCGCAGTGTAGGACGCATCTTAAAGCGAAGCTCCGACGTCGCGCTGAGGGCAGCGCGCCCTACCGGGGCAAGGAGGTTTCGGTAGGGCGAGGTGCCCTCGCCGCGCCGCTGTCTTTCGTGTTTTAAAACCATACCTAAAGCACGGCGCGCCCACCTTCATTTGCTGGATTTTTTGCCCCTGGTCGGTCGCGGCGCGCGTTTGGCCGGCATGGGTTCGCGCAGGCCCCCGCACAAAAACGGCACCAGGTGGCGCACCAATTCCTCGATGTCACTGGTGTCCATGGAGCCTTGCAACCCCGGCTGGCGGCCCTGCCGCGCCAGCGCCCCGAGCAGCGCGCAGATGCAAAAATAGAATTTCCACTTGAATTCCTTCTCCGAGAACTCCGGCAGCGCCTCGCGCAAGGCCGCGCGAAATTCGCGCCCGCTTTGGCTCAGGCCACGGCGATCAATCTCCTGGCGCAAAAAATTGGGCTCGCTGAACAGCCGGCCGATCATGCGGGAAATCACCGCCGGGGAATCGCCGCCCGCATAATACACGCGCGCGACGGGCAACAGCAGCGCCTCGCAAACTTTCTCCAGCGGCAACGGCCCACCGCGGGGCGCGGCCGCCCGCACTTCGGCCAGCATCCGGTGGCGTTCGAGCAACAATGGCCCGATACGCCGCTGCATGACCTCCACCCACATATCCTGCTTGGAGGAAAAATGATAATTGACCGCGGCGAGGTTGGCCTTGGCCACACGGGTGATGTCCCGCAGCGACGAGCCCTCATACCCGCGCTCGGCAAAGCAAAGTTCCGCCGCCCGCAGGAGACGTTCGCGGGTGGCCGCCAAATGAGCTTTACGAAGAATAGGCAAGTGAAGGTACTGTCAGAGAGAAGGTCGCATAATCACGGGTGGGTCAAGCCGCCGGTGATATTTTCAGCGGAGAAGAGAATAATTCAGACTGGGGTAAACACCTTTATCCCCCAATATCGCACTTGCCGTCAAGGAGTTGCAGCTTTTTTTCTCAAACAAGCGTTTAATATGCATCCGCACCCGGGAACAAGATTGCCCGCGAGCGCCTCTTCTGCTAAAGAACATAACTATGCACGGACACAAATTTTGGCTCGCCGGACTCCTCCTGGCCGCTTCGGCAACTTTGGCCTCCGGCCAAGCTTATTATCAGGAGGCTCCTCCGGCCGTGGCGATTGCAGGACCCGCTCCGCTCCCCTCCGAGTTCGTCCGCCGTCCCCGCACGGCCTCCACGCAGTATTCCATTGGGAATCCCTCGGCCAACGAGCAGTATTTGCTGGAATTGCTCAACCGCGCCCGCGCCGGCGCCAATGCCGAGGCCACCCGGCTGGCGGCTATCACCGACACCGACGTGGTCGGCGCGATTAAATTTTTTGGCGTCAACCTGACGACTATGAAGTCGCAGTTCGCGGCCCTGCCGCAAAATGAGCCGCCGCTGGCGTTCAACTCCATGCTCATGGCTTCGTCGGGCAATCACAGCCAGCAAATGCTTTCGGGAAATTTTCAAGGCCACGGCGATATCAAGAATGATCCGCAGGGCGACAGCGCGGCCATCGCGGGGCGCATTCATGCCGCCGGTTATATGTACTCCACGGCGGCGGAAAATGTCTTCGCCTACGGCAAATCGCTGATCTATATCCACGCCGGTTTCGAAATTGACTGGGGCTCCAACCCGCCCTCAGGCATGCAGAATCCGGCCGGTCACCGCCTCAACGACCATGATGTGAACGCCACCACACCCCCCGGATTTTTTCGGGAAGTCGGCATCCGGGTCCTCGCAGGCCCCGGCGACGGCAACAACCTGACCCCGGTGGGCCCGATGGTGGTGACTTATGACCTGGGCACCCAGCAGACGAACACCACGCTCATCACCGGCGTCGTCTATAAGGACAAAAACGCCAACAAATTTTATGATCCGGGCGAAGGCGTGGGCAGCGTCCGGGTTGATGTGACCGGCTCCGACTATTTCGCGCTGACGGCGAGTTCGGGCGGCTACGCCGTGCCCGTGCCGAGCGACGGCAATTACACGGTCACTTTCAGCGGTTCCGGCATCACTACCGTGATTAAAAATATCACCGTCTCGGGCGGCAAAAACGTGAAAGTCGATGATGTCATCGCCACGCCCATCGGCAAGCCGACCATCTCGAAGCAGCCCACCGCACTGACGGTCAAGGCCGGGGTTGCCGCCATCTTTCAATTCAGCGCCTCGGGCACAGGCTTGAGCTACCAGTGGTTCTTCGGCACCAAAGCCCTCGCCAACGACTCCAAGCACACGGGCGCCTTTACGAACAAACTGACTGTCAAGAAGGCGGCCAAAGCCGACGTGGGCTCGTATTCCTGCAAAGTGTCCAATTCCGCCGGCGCGGTGACGACCGCGAAGGTCAAGCTGACGGTGAAGTAGTCCAGTTCGACCCTCGTGGGTAGACCAGCTAGGCCCGTGTGGAAAATGGGCGGTTTTCGTAGCGCGGAACTTTGGCGCGTGGTCTGAAACCAAAACCGACGGCGCGCTGGGGCAGCGCGCCCTACCGGTGCAAAGGCGGTGTGCTCACGGCAGTACGCTTTGATGGTTTGGGTAGGGCGCGGTGCCCTCACCGCGCCGCTCTTATTTGAATTTTAAAACGGGCCCAAGCCCGCGCCACGAAGAATCCCGCTTCGCCTGATTCAATGCCTTTTGCTGGCGCTCAGCGCCCAACTGGCTTAGCTTGCTGCTGACCATGCGTTTCCCTGTACCAGTCGCGGCGTGGCTATCGGCGGGTTTAATCCTCGTCTCCACGGTATGGCCAGGTTCCACCCAGGCGGCCTCCAGCCTCGAGGCTTTGCGCGCCGCGCTGACCCCACCTCCGGCGGGCAGCAACGTCACGGCGGCAATGGGTGCGGCGACGAGCACGGTGGCGCCGGGCCAGAGTGTTTGGGTCGGGCTGCGCCTGAAAATGAATCCCGGCTGGCACACGTATTGGACGAATCCCGGCACGGCCGGCATCGCCACTAAAATTGACTGGCAGTTGCCCGCGGGTTGGACCGCCGGACCCATCCAATGGCCCGCGCCCAAAACGATTCCCATCGACGGTCCCTACTTGAGCTACGGTTACGAGGGCGAAGTTTTGCTGCCGGTGCAACTCACGGCCGCGGCCAACACGCCGCCGGGCCCGGTGAAAATCTCCGCGCGCGCGGCGTGGCTGGAATGCAGCGCCGACAAATGCGTGGACGGGGGCGCGGATTTGCAATTTTCGCTCAGCGTCGCGACCGGCACGCCGGTGCCCAACCCGCCGTGGAACGCGGCCATTGAAGCCACCCTCGCGAGCCTGCCGCAAGCGCCCGCGATGTTCAATGTCTCGGCTTGGCGGCAGGGCGATTTCCTTTTTATCGGCCTCGAACCAAATCCCGGCGGAGCCGTGAATTCCAATCCGACGGGCGTTTATTTCTTTTCCGCCGACAGCCAGGCCGAGCCCGCGGGCACCCAAACCCTCACCCACTCCGGCGCCGGCTGGGTGTTGAAAATGAAAAGCTCGACGAGCTCGCCCCCGCCGGTGACCGCCCTGCGCGGCGTGCTCGCCACCAGCGGCTCCTGGACGACGAACGGGCAAATCCCGGCGCTCGCGCTCAATCCCCCGCTGGCGGCACAGCCACCGGCCGCTTTCGCCGGGGCGCTGGCCGACGCCCCAACCGATCTCAGTTTCACGGGACTCAGCCTCGTGCTGGTCTTTGGTTTTCTGGGTGGATTGATTCTCAATGTGATGCCGTGCGTTTTTCCAGTACTGGGGATAAAAGTGCTGGGCTTTGTGCAGCAGGCGGGCGAGGCGCGCCGGCACGTCATTCTGCATGGGGTGATTTTCACCGCGGGCGTGCTGGTGAGCATGTGGACGCTGGTGGGCGTGCTCCAGTCGCTGCGCGCGGCGGGCGCGGAGCTGGGCTGGGGCTTTCAGTTGCAGGAGCCGGGTTTCGTGCTGGGCCTGACGATATTCTTCCTGGTTTTTGCGCTGAGCCTGAGCGGGGTGTTTGAACTCGGCCTCGCGGCCATTGGCGTCGGCTCCAACCTCACGGCGCGGAGCGGGCTGGCCGGTTCGTTTTTTCAAGGCGTGCTCGCGGTGGTGGTGGCGACGCCCTGCACGGCTCCGCTCCTGGCGCCGGCCTTGGGCGCGGCTTTTACCCTCCCGGCAGTGCAGGGATTTCTCGCCTTCACAGCCATCGCGTTGGGGCTGGCCTCGCCGTACCTGACGTTGTCGCTCTTTCCCGGGATGGTGCGCGCGCTTCCGCGTCCGGGCGCGTGGATGGAAACCTTTAAGCAATTCATGGCGTTCCCGCTTTATGCGACTGCGGGCTTTTTGCTGTATGTGCTCGCCGGGCAAATTTCGCCCGAACGCTTTTTGAACGTGCTGCTCGCGCTCGTCGTGGTAGCGATGGCGGCGTGGCTGTATGGGCGTTTCGCCACGCCGGGAGTCAGCGTGGGCCGCCGGCGTTTCGGGCAGGTGGGAACAGTCCTCTTGCTTTTGGGCGGACTCGCCCTTGCCTATTGGCCCGAGCAAAAACTGGATTGGCAACCGTGGTCGCCCGACCTCGTGGCGAAGCTGCAAAAGGAAGACCGGCCTGTGTATGTGGACTTCACCGCGCGCTGGTGCGCCACCTGCCAGTCCAACGAGCGCCTCGTGTTCAGCTCGCAGCAAGTGCTCGACGCTTTCAAGCAGCAGAAAGTCGCGCTGCTCAAGGGCGATTGGACAAATCGCGATCCGGCCATCACGGCGGAGCTTTTGCATTACGGCGCGGCGGCGGTGCCTTTGAATCTCCTGTACCTGCCGGGCCAGACGGAGCCCGTGGTGCTGCCGAGCTTGCTCACGCCGAGCATCGTGTTAAATGCACTGCAACCCACGGCCGCCAAGAAACCGTAGGCTGATTTCGATGAAAATTTCCCGCGGAGAAATCGCCCAGCGCTGCCTGCTGCTGCGCTGTCCCAATTGCGGCGAGGGCGGCCAACTGCGCTCCTGGTTTCGGATGCACCCCCGCTGCCCGCACTGCGGGATGGAATATGCCAAGGAAGACGGCTTCACGATGGGCACGACGTCCATCGGTTACGTGGCGGCCATCGTGCTGGTGGTGGTGCCTGTCTGTATCTTGGTGGTGATGAATGTACTGACCGTGTGGGTGGGCGTGGCGATTGGCATCGTGGGCTCCCTCGGCCTGTCCATCGGCCTGTACCCGGTGTTTCTCGGCTGGGTCTTAATGACGTACTACGTGTCGAATGCGGAACATTTGCCGGGGAATCAGGAACCCCTGAAACCGCCGCCGACGCCGTAAGCCTGCGCGTCTGCCTAAGAACCCGCCGCTTTCGGTTGCATCAGGCTTTCGGTCGCGGCTTCGGGCAAACCCAGCACCTGGCTGCATGCGACGACCTCGCCATCGCACAAGATGGAGGCGGCCTGGGCGTACTCGTTGCGCAAACGCGTGAGGTGCTGGCGCAAATCGGCGGTGCCCTGCGCGCCAGGCAGGCCGGCTTTTTCCAAATTCTCCCGCGTGAGAGTGGTCTTGCGCAAGCGCGTGAGGGCGTCCAGCACCACTTGCTGAAGCTCAGTGTAATTGCCGGCCCAATGCCGGTCGCGCAAATAGGACTTCGCCGCCATGTCGAGTTTGGGAATGGCGGGGAGCTTGCGGCTCCCGGCTTCGCGGATGAGAATCTGCTGGGCCAGCAGCGCGACATCGTCGCGGCAATCATCGAGCGCGGGCACGAGCAGTTCGGACGCGCTCATCAAAATGTAGAGATTCTCGTCGATGAGCCCCTTGTCGTAGAGGGCGTCGAGATTGTCCGCCAGGCAGAAAATAAAACGCGTGGCGGGCCGCGGCGAGGTGAACGGCCCCGTGCGCCGGGCCAGCTGGCAGATGAGTTTCTGGCGCTCGAGGTCGAGCGTGTCGGTTTCCAGCAGGCAAAGGGTGACGCGTTCGCGGTCATCGTTGTCGTGCAACTGGCGCTGGAGGTTGCTCTCCTCGACCATGGTGTTGGTGAGGTAGAGGAAACGCTCGTCAGGCCGCTCGCGCAGGGCCTCGAAGTCGCGGCACACCGCGGCAAAATGCGTGCCGGCCGGGCCGGTCAGCGTCAGGTAATTTTTAAAATTGCGCAGGGCGTAGAGCTTGTGGGCGAATTCGGCGGACTTGGCGTCGCGGCAGGGAAAGGACGCAAACGCGAACGGGAGGTTGTGGCGAAAATCGAGACCGTCGCCCTCATTGTCGACTTCGGCTTCGCCGGCGCGGGCGGTGCCGTCAGCCTGTTCGAGCAGTTTCGCCGTGCGCTTGAGCAGGGAGAAAACATTGAGCGGCTTGAGAAAGACGCCGCCGACGCCCTCGCGGATGAGTTCGCGAATCGTTTCGTTGTCGAGGTAGCCGGACACCATGATGACGGGCGTCTTGGGCTGCACCTTTTTGATTTCGCGCAGAAAATCCTTGCCGCTGATGCCGGGCATGCGCTGGTCCGTGACCACCAGGTCGAATTGGAATTCGCGAATCAAACCCAGCGCGCGTTGCGGGCTCAATTCGGAAGTCACATCGTAACTGGCTTGGCTGAAGATGTCGGTCAACAAGCTGTTGAAATCGACATCGTCATCCAGAATGAGAATGCGGCGGCCCATCGTGGCGGTGGAAGGAGGAGAAGGGTGGCGCCAGTGCCGTGGCGGGTGGTGGTGAAAGAAAGAGATGCGGCGGGGTGAAAAATTCCCACGGGGCCTCGCCGGGCCGCCCAAACAAACCCCAAAGCCCAAAAGCAGACTCAGTGGCCGGAATGGCGCCAACGGAAGTGGAAAACTTAGCGGAAGGCCTTGGCCATTGCCAAGCGAAAACCCTCGGCGGCACTTCGACTCAAACAATCAGCCCGGCCCAAAACCGAGCCTGAGGCCCCGCGGGCGGCGGAGTCTCAACCCGTTTTGGCGGGACTGGGAGGAACCTTCATCGGGGGCCGGCTGCCACCGCTCTTGGCTGGCGGAAGGGGCGATTTCGAGCCGCGGGAAGGCTTTGGGGCCGGGGCGGCGGCCGGGGCCGGCTTGGCCGCCGCGAGGGCTTTATCGGAGGCCGCGCGCATCTGCTCCAGCCGCTCCAGGGCCGCCTGCAGGGAGCGCACCGAGGTCGCGTACCACAGCAAATTCGAGCCGGCATATTTTTCCTGCCAGAATTTGACCGCGGGCTGGCTGGGATAGAACGCGGTGGCCAGGAGGTAAAAATCGTCGGCCACGTCGAACGGCACCGTCCAGGTCGCCCAACAGGCGGCGAGGTCGAGCTTGAGGTCGGAGAATTTCCGGAACGCGCAGCCGTGAAGGTCGATCAAGCCCAAGCCGTGCTGTTCGACAACCGATTCGAGATAAAGGTCCTCATTCAAGATCTGCATCTCGAACAGCAGGATGTGCAGGATGTTGGCGCGGCGCAGGTCGTTGTTTTGAATATGCCCGAGCAATTTCTCGTTGGCCTCCTCCAGCTGCTCGACCGTGACCAATTTCTTCTCCACCAAAATCGTCCCGAGGAAACGGTTGCTGCGCAGAATCAGCGGTTTGAACTCCGAGGTCGGCATGGGCTGGAGGCTAACGCCCGGCAGGGGTTAAGTAAATCGCAAAGGGTCCGGGGCGCCGTTACTACACCGCCGTGACCAGCTGGAGCGCTCGTTGGAGGGCGGCGGTCTCGGCCGGTTGCGCGCGGGCCGCCACATACTGGTCGGGCCGCACGAGGTACCACGCGGGCTCGCCCGCCACGCCGTAGCGTTCGTGTGCCCGGGCGGCAACGTCGCGAAACCACTTGATCCCACCCACGCCCACCGGCGGCGTGTAGCCGTGCCACAGGCCCACGAGATTGATCCGCGGGCGGGCGGTCAACGCAGCGGCCGCCACGGTGGCGGCGATTTTTTCCACCGCCGGTCCCGGACGGTGGCCCGAGAAAAAGAACAGTGTGTAATCGGAGACAAAAGTTTGCTCCCAGAGCGAGGCGGGCACGCCCGCGGGGGTCTGCACAAAAACATCGCGGGCGTGCATGCCGGGCACGATGCCGGCGGCGGCCTTGGCCAGGGGCCGCCGTTGTCCACCAGCGGCGAACCCTGATAATGGATGTGCAACTCGGAGAGTTTTCCCGCCGCCAGCCGGTGCATGGCCGGCAACTGCGTGAGCATGGAGGCGGCCAGCCGCCGGAATTGGGTTAAAATAGGATTTTTTATCAATGCCCCGCGAATGAGCAGGCCCGAGGCCTCGACGACCTCCTGGGCCACGGCGTGGCGTTCGAGGTGGTAGCTGTCGGCCACGGCTTCGGGCGCCGCCACGCCCTCGAGGAGCAATTTCAATTTCCAGGCGAGATTGTAGGCGTCCTGCATGCCGGTGTTCATCCCCTGTCCGCCGGCCGGGCTGTGAATGTGGGCGGCATCCCCGCAGAGAAACACCCGCCCAATGCGCAAGTGGTCGGAGACGCGCTCGTTGGTCTCAAACCACGAGAGCCAGGTCGGGTCGCGCAATTTCCAGTGGCTTAGCCCGGCGTGGTCCAGCGACTCCTGGATCTCCTCCAGCGTGGGCGGCTCCTTGTTCTCCATCGTCGGGCGGGAGGTAAAGACACGCCACAAGCCCGGCTCGATCGGGAAGATCGCCACGGGCGCCCGTTCGTTCCAACTCGCGTAAACTTCGCAGCCGTCCGGCCCGCCGCCCTCGATGCGCGCGTCAGCCAGGATGAAATTACTCGCCAAGGTGTCGCCCTCGAATTTGACCGGCAATTGATGACGCACCGTGCTGCGGGCGCCGTCGCAACCGACGAGGTAAGTGGCCACGACCTGTTCTTCTGCTCCGCCCACCTTGCGCAACCGGCAAGTCACTCCCTGGGCGTCCTGAACAAACTCGAGCAGTTCCATTTCGCGTTCGACCTTAACTCCCTGCGCCTGCAAGTGCGCGCCCAGCAGCGCCTCCGTCCGCCGTTGGGGCAGGATGAGCGGCCAACTGTAACGCGATTCCACGCCTTCGTCGGTGTGAATGTGCCCGACCTCGCGGCCCTTGTCCGTCAGGTGCAGGCCCTGAAACTGCATGGCGTTGGTGACAAAAGGCTCGGCGAGCCCGAGACCGGCCAGCACTTCGAGCGTGCCGCTCCAGACCGCAAGGGCTTTCGATTTGTCCGACGCCACTGACGCTTTTTCGATGAGGCGAAACGAAACACCGTGTTTGCGGCAGGTCGCCGCGAGAGTCAGGCCCACCGGCCCGGCGCCCACGATGAGGACATCAATTTGTGCATTAGGCATGGGGAAAAGAGAAGATTTTTGGACAGAATGAACAGAATTGAAAAACTGGGAATACTAAGGTGCGTTTTGAAACTCTCAGACAACCACGGATTACACGGATGGCACGGATAAAAATAATGAATTTCAAAACCTGCAGAAGCAGGATATCCATGTTATCCGTGGCATCCGTGGTTAAGTTCTAAAACAGAACCTAGGCCGAAGGCATTTCCTAATTCTGTGAATTCCGTTATTTCCGTCCAAATCTTTCTCCCCAAACAGGGCCTATTCCTCAGGAAAAACTTCCGGCTCGGGGCCGGAAAAGGGCGGGCGGGACTGGCGGATGCTCGAGCGCGGGAAGCAGATGCGCGACACGACGGCCTCGAAGTCGCGGTCGCCGCTGAGCACTTCGATTTCCAGGCGCAGGTAAAAGAGCGGCATCGGCGTCACCAAATCCAGCGGCAGGCGCACGGCATCCTTCTCCGTGGTCACGATATAATCCACCTGCGCCTCAGCGGCGCGCGCGAGGAAGCGTTCGATTTCCTCCGGGGTGAAACGGTGATGGTCCAGGAAGCGCTGGTTGACGCGGATTTCCGCGCCGAGGTCGCGCAGGAACAGCTCAAAACTTTCCGGCATGGCGATGCCACTGAACGCCGCCACGCGCCGCCCGCGCAAATCCTCCAGCGGGCGCTGCTCCGGGCCGTTAAATGCCTGGAGGATTTTGGGCCGGTGCGCGCACTCGATGATTTCGGCGTCGGGCTTGTGCCGCCGGATGGTAGCCAGCAATTCCGGGTCGGATTGGCCGTCTGATTTGGTTAAAAAAACGTAGGAGGCGCGGCGCAGGTGGGCGATGGGCTCGCGCAAAATTCCGCGCGGCAGGAGGCATTGGTTGCCAAAGGGGTTGGTCTTGTCCACCAGCAGAAGATTGAACTGGCCGCGCAGGGGCAGGTATTGAAAGCCGTCGTCGAGCAGCAAAATGTCGGACCCGAATTTCTTGATCGCGTATTGGCCGGCCTTGACGCGGTTTTTGTCCACCAACACCACGACGCCCGGCAGGTTGCGCGCGAGCATGTAGGGCTCGTCGCCCGCTTCGCTGGAATCGAGCAACACCTGGCGGCCGTCGCTGACAACCTTCGGCGGCGGTGATTCCCCGTGCGTGAGCCAGCGCCACCAGCGGCGGGTCAGGGGCTCGGAATGGCTCATGTAGCCGCGGCTGAGGATGGCCACATGGCGCCCGCGCTGCGCCAGGCTGCGCGCGAATTTTTCCACGATGGGCGTCTTGCCGGTGCCGCCGACGGTGAGATTGCCCACCACCACGACGGCCACGCCCAGCGGCTGGTTGCGCAGGATGCGTTGCTGGTAAAGCATGAGGCGCATCCGCACCAGCCCGCTGAACACCCAGCTCAACATGCGCAGCGTCGTGCCCAACGCGACCACCCCCGCGCCTTGCCGGCGGCGGTCATAAACCACGTCCACGGAAAACTCCTCAAAATGCCGCGCCCGCACCGCGAGCCGTTTCAACCATCGGGAAGCCATAGATAGATTAACCACTAAAGCGGGGATGGGGATGCAAAGGAAGCGCATATTCTATAATGAAGGGGTGGCGGGACGGAGGTAGCGTCAGCGTGCATGGTGGTGAATCAGTTTGCGATTGGGGGTAGGGACGGCTTTCCAAGCCGTCCGCGGACGCCTCGGAGAGGCGTCCCTACCGACAATCCATTCACGAAAGAATTTCTTCATACTGACCCGCTACCGCTTCATTCCAAGATTGACGCCCGCGGGGCCGCCGCCTGAGAATCACCCCTTGCGCGCGGGCCCGGCGGCCCGCCCGCGCACCACAACTTTTTACGGGAAATGCAAGTCCACCTCCTGCGGTCGAAAATACTGCGCGCGGAAGTCACCGACGCCCGCCTCGATTATGAGGGCAGCCTGGCGATTGACAGCGCGCTGATGGAACGGGTGGGCATCCTGCAGTTCGAGCGCATCCTCGTGGGCAACCTGGCCAACGGCAACCGGTTTGAAACCTACGCCATCCCCGCGCCCGCCGGTTCATTCACCTGCTGCCTGAACGGCGCCGCCGCGCACCTGGGCAAAAAGGGCGATTTGCTGGTGATCATGACTTTCGGGGCGATGACCGAGGCCGAAGCCAAAAAATGGCAGCCGCGCACCATCGTCATGGCCGACTCGAACCGCCGCATCGTCAAAGAAAATAATCCGGTGGTGAAGAAAACGACCGGCAAGGCGGCGGCGAAGAAAAAGAAGCAGTAGCCGCGCAAAGACACGAAGGCCGATGAAACGGCTTTTCAGGCGGCTAAGCTGCCTTTCGTGATCGTACCGCGAAGCGCGCGATAAGCAGGCCCGCCACGACGATGAGGCCGGCGAGCAGGCCCATCCACACGCCGGGCCCGCCCCACCCGCGCACGAGCCCGAAGTACCACGCCAGCGGCGCGCTGACCGCCCAGTAACCAGCGAAAAGGATGGCGGTGGGCACGTGCACATCGTGCATCCCCCGCAACGCGCCGAGCAGCGTGATTTGCATGCCGTCGAAAATCGCAAACGAGGCCGCCCAGGCCAGCAGGGTCGTGGCAAGGGTCAACACCGCCGGGGCATCCGGGGCATCGGGCCGCAGAAATATTTCCGGCAGCCATGAGCGCGTGAGCAGCACAAGCAGCGCGTAGAGCGCCATGAAGCCGAGGGCCCCGGCGAAACTCGACCAGCCGATGCGCCGAGCCTCCGCCGTCCGCCCGCCGCCCAGCGCGCGGCTGACGCGGATGCCCGTCGCCATCGAAAGCCCGAGCGGCACCATGTAGGCGATGCTGCAAATGTTCAGGGTGATTTGATGGGCGTCGAGGGTGATGGTGCTGATCATCGCCGCCAGCAGCGTGGTGAAATTAAACAGGCCGACTTCGAACAGGATTTGCACGCCGCTCGGCACGCCCAAGGCGAGCATCCGCCACGCGAGCGCGCCCGACCACCCGGCCACGATGCCCATCGGCCAGGAGGGCCGCAAGGCCGGGGTGCGGAAGACCAGCGCGAGCAGCACCACGAAGCCGAGGGCCCGCGCCAGCAGCGTGGAAAGCGCCGCGCCTGCCACACCTAATTGCGGCGCGCCGAGGTAGCCGTAAATAAACAGGCAGTTGAAAAACACATTGAGCACGAGGCAGCCGCCGAGCACCGCCATGGGCAGCCACGGACGATTGAGTGATTCCGCGTAATTTTTTACCACAGTGAACAATAACATGGGCAAAATGGACCAGCCCATCCAGAGCATGTAGGGCTTGGCCCCGGCAATGACCGCCGGTTCGATGTGCGGCAGATGGTCGAGGGCATTCACGCCGAATTGCATCCCCACCCCGCAGAGCAGGCCATAAATGGCCGCCAGCCCCAGGCCGTGGCGCAAGACTTCGCCGGCTTCGCCACTCCGGCCCGCGCCGTGGGCCGAGGCGGCCAGCACATGCACCGCGACGCATAAGCCAAATCCGACAATCATGGGTATCCAGACTACCATGTTGCCAAAGGCGACCGACGCCAGCGGCACGACGCCGAGCCGCCCGATCATGGCCGAGTCGATCAACGGCATGAGCATCTGGCCGAGCTGGCCCAGGATGATGGGCACGGCCAATACCAGCGTTCCCCGCAATTCTTTGCCCATGGCGCGCATTAATTTTTCTCCCGTGAGGATTGCTTTCGCCGAATGGGCCGGCCCGTGCGCGAGGGTTGGAAATTCGCCAGAAACGGGAGGAACTGCGTGGCCAGCACCTGGCGTTGCGTGCGCATGGCGCCGAGCAGGGTTTGAAACGGACGCCCCTCCGGCTCGGCCACTCCCCGCAACAGCAGGAGCGCGAGCATCTGCAGAATCGGCTTGGACAGGAGCAGGCCGCGAAAGGTCCAGTCCGTCGCGTGATCGCCCGCGGAGCGGGCCGCCTGGAGAAGGCTGCCGGACACTATCGGCGCCAGCGCCGCCATCAGCGAAGTGGACGCCAGATTAAAGCTCACTCCCGCCACGCGCGCCTGCGTCGGCACGAGCTTGAGCAGCCAGTTCAGGCTGCCGATGAGAAACCCGCACTGCGCTCCCCCACTCCAGACCCACACGATGTACAGCGGCCACAATGCATGGCCCGCGCGCAAAAACGGCCACCACAAATCCGTCACCGTGCAGAAAATGAGGCTCAAAATGATGACGTTGCGGCAGCCATGCCGGTCGGCAAACCGCCCCCACCACGGCCACGCGATGGCCGAGCCCACCGTCGCGAGCAAGACCAGCAGTGCGTATTGGTCCACCGTGATGTCCAGCCGTTCGTAGGCGAACACCGGATAAAACGGCCCGGACAAATTCATCACGAAGGCGGTCACGGCGCCGTAGAGCACGAAGCGGATGAACGATTTTTCCCCGGCGAGGCGTGTGAGCTGCCCTGACCACCCGAGGTAGACGAGGTTCGAGGATTCCGGCGAAACGGTGACCATCTGCGCCTGCCAGATACAGGAAAAAACCCGCAGCAAGGCCGCCAGACCGAAAATGAGCTGGTAGGCCAGAATGCTGTTCTCAGCATGCTCCGTCACCCACCCCACGAAGAGAAAGAAAGCGACCGTCACCACGCTGGCAAAGCGGTTGCGCGCGCCGAAATAGGTGCCCCGCACGCGGCGCGGCAGCCAGTCCTGCACCCACGATGTCCATCCCACCGAGGCAAAGCTTTGCGCCAAACTCGCGAGCACGAGACCCACAAAGAGATATCGCGCCGCGACGCCCGCGTGCTCCCGCGGCAGCCACGGCAGCGCCACCGCCACGAGGCCCCAGACGGCCGCGTGCGCAATCGCGCCGCCCAGCGACAATCCCCGGCTCGTCGTCCACCGCGCCAGCCAGGGCACGAGCATCACTTGCAGGGCATTGCACCACGCTGGCAACGACGCCATCCAGCCATAGACGCGATTATCGATGCTAAACACCTGGGTCACCAGCGCCGCCACGATGAAATTGCCGCCCACCGTCACGTAAACCATCGGCGTGGCCGTGCAGCAATCCGCCGTGCTCAGGCGCAGATTGTGCCGCAGGCGCGAAGGGGCGTCGCGATTGAAAAGATCGAGGGAGCGGAAATACACGCGTGAGAGAATGAAGGTAAAAAGGCAGAATGTAGAATGCAGAATGCAAAATTCCGGACCCCGAAACCCTGTGCGCCACTCGCTTGACACTGCCCAGCAGAGACTCTATAAAGGCTCGATGAAGACTCTAACGGTGACTGAAGCCCGCAAAAATCTTTCCGGCTGGATTCGCCGCGCGGGCGCCGGCGAGGAGATTGGGATTGTGGATGGCGCGCGCATCTATGCCATCCGCCCGGTCACCGTGATGGCCGCCGACTACGCCTTGGCCGAATACGGTGTGACCCCCGCTGAAGTGGAGGCCGCAGTCGCCCGCACCAAGCGCGAAATCGCCGCCGAACGCGCCGCCGGGCTGCTTACCCCGCTCTTTACCGATGAGCATTCTGCAAACCCGCCGCGCCGCCGCGCAAATCGCCGCGTTGCCCGCCCGCCAGCGCGCCGATCTGCTTGAGCGGTTGCGCCAGGTGCCGGACGCATTTGGCCGCCCTCATGCCCATGGCGGGCTCGGCTTGCGCCAACTCCAGCCCGGTTGCTACGAAGTACGAGCCGGCTGGGACGTACGCGCCATTCTCGTGCGAGACGGGGAAGCGCTCGTCCTGACCTTGGTGGGCAATCATGACGAGGTCCGCCGCTGGCTCAAGGCCAGGTGAAAGTTGATTGATTTTACCACGAAGCTCGCGACGGACACGAAGGCATGAACGGCGGAGACGAAATTAATCAAGGACAGCTACAGCCAAAATGAAGGAATTGGTCTTCATTTTACATTCTGCATTCAGCATTCTGCATTTTCTACTCACTCATGCTCCGCGAGCCAGCGCTCGGCTTCGATGGCGGAGGCGCAGCCCATGCCGGCCGCGGTGATGGCCTGGCGGTAAACGTGGTCGGCGCAATCGCCGGCGACGTACACGCCGGGGATTTTGGTGCGCACCTGGCTGCCGGGTTCCGTCTTAAAATAGCCGAGGTCATCCAGCGGTAGCACCCCCGCAAAAGCCTGCGTGTTGGGCATGTGGCCGATGGCCATGAAGACGCCCTTGACGGGCAATTCCGACGCCACGCCGGTTTTGGCGTGCTTGAGCGCGAGGCCGCGCACATGGCCCTTGTCGTCGGCCAGCACGCGCTCGATGTGCGTGTCCCACACCGGGGTGATTTTCGGATTTTCAAGCGTCCGCTTGGCCATGATGGCCGAAGCCCGCAGCGTGTCACGGCGGTGGACGAGATAAATCTGTTTGCAAAAGCGCGTCAAAAACAGGGCTTCCTCGCAGGCGGAATCTCCGCCGCCGACGACGGCGACGTCCATGTTGCGGTAAAAAGCCCCATCGCAGGTGGCGCACGTCGTCACGCCCTTGCCGCCGAACATTTCCTTTTCACCCGGGACGCCGAGCAGCTTGGGCGAGGCGCCGGTGGCGATGATGACCGCGCGCGCCTGATAGACTTGGGTGGCCGACTTCACTTTCTTCACCGGGCCGGAAAAATCCACGCCCGTGATAAAATCGCTCTGGAAACGCGCGCCGAATTTCGCGGCCTGCTTGCGCAGCCGGTCCATCAGGTCAAAGCCGTCCACGCCCTCGGGAAAGCCGGGGAAATTCTCCACCTCGGAAGTGGTGGTGAGCTGGCCGCCGGGCTGGCCGCCCTCGAGAATGAGCGGCTGCAAATTCGCGCGCGCGGTGTAAATGGCGGCCGTGAGCCCGGCGCAACCGGTACCGAGGATGAGGACGTTTTCCATGGGGTGAAGCTCTCCAATGTGGGCAGTTTTGGGCAAAAAGCAAACTCGCAACGAGGCCCCTGAAAAGAGGAGGATTTTGGACAGAATTAACGGAATTGACGGAATTACAAAGCAACGGAGGACCGAATGGATTGGTTGCGGACAATTTTTCAAATTCGGTTAATTCTGTCCAAAACTCTTTTCTTCAATTATAGAAATCTCCCGGCTAATTCCGTCTTCTTCCCGTGCTCATTGACACCCATTGCCATCTCGAGAGCTTTGCCCGGCGCGGCGATTTGCCGGGGGCGCTGGACCGGGCGGCCGCCGCGGGAGTCGGGCGCGTCATCGCCATCGGCACGAGCCTGAACGATTGGATTTTGTACGCGCAACTGACGGCCACGTATCCAGGCCGGGTGGATTACACGGTCGGCCTACATCCCTGCGATGTCGGCCAGGACGATGCCTCGTGGCGCGCCGCGGTCGCGCAGATTCCCCAGTTTTTTCAATCCTCGCCGACCGCCGGGCCGCGACCCCTGGCCATCGGTGAAATTGGACTGGATCGGTACCACCTGCCGAAAGTGGCGGTGACTGCGGCCGCGTTGTGGGCCAACCAGGAAGCGGCTTTTCGCCAGCAACTTACCCTCGCGCGCGAACTCGCCCTCCCGGTGGTGATTCACTCCCGCGATGCGTTTCCCGAATGCGTGCGGCTCATCGATGAAAGCGGCGTGGATTGGAAGCGCGTGGTTTTTCACTGCTTCGCGCACGGCCCGGACGAGCTTAAGCAACTTGCCGAACGCGGCGGGCGGGCGTCGTTCACCGGCATTATTACTTATAAAAACGCGGCGAATGTCCGCGCGGCGCTCGTGGCCCAAGGCATCGACCGGCTGATGCTGGAAACCGACGCTCCCTACCTCGCGCCGACGCCCCATCGCGGGCAGCCGAACGAACCCGCGTATGTCGCGCTCATTGCCCAGGAAGCAGCCAAGCTCCTTAATCTCCCGCCCGAGGAAGTCATTACCCGCACAACGGCCAATGCGCGGGAGTTTTTCGGGTTGGGTGACGATCCAAAGCCCTAACTACCAACTATGAATTTCCGATGATGGCGCGGAAGGGGTGCGCACAGCAAGCGGCCCCGGCACCGTCAATTTCTGCCCGATTTGCAAGGTCCGCGGATCCGCCACTGCATTGGCTTGGATTAACTCCTCCAGGTCAACCCCCAGCCGGCGGGCAATGCTGGTCAGTGTGTCACCAGCCTGTACGGTATAGTCACCTGCGGGAGCGGGCGGCTGCTCAGATGGCGGGGCCTCATCTTCAACTGGATCATCCGCGTAACTGTCACCGGGAGTACGGTCGGTGAAGACATCTCGCAATAATTGCGCAATCTGGTTACCCGACAGGTTGGCGGTTTGGATTGTCTGTTCAGCCAGAGTCGGATCAACCAGATACAATTGCCGGGCCGCTTCGAGCATTCCGTCCCGACGTTGGCTGAGGTCGCCGATGGTGGCGGCCCAGGCGAAGGCCTGCGCGGGTTCAAACTCGGCTTGGCGGGAGACGAGGCTAGCTACAGCGCGGTCGCGCATTTCTCCCGCGGGCAGGCCATCCACCCATTGGGCGGCTTCCCCGGGATTTTGGTCGGTCCATAACGAGACGAGCTGCGAAACCGAATTACGCTGCGCCTCGACCGGCAGTTGTGCCCAATAGGGAATGGATTTCGCCGGATCATCGCCGATGATGGCCTGCAGCACTTCCGTCTGCAAGTTCTGGTAACGCTGTTGATCGAGTGGTAACTGCTTTAGAAGTGCCCAAGAGGCATCCGGGTCATCCTCCGCCTGCTTGGTTAGAATCTCGCGCAAGGCGCTTACTTGGGCGTCCCCTTCAGGCAATTTCACCGCCCACGCCAGGGCGCCCGCTTGGTCGCGGTCAGTCCATTCCCGCGCAATCAATGCAACCGCCATCACCTGCGTATCCCCGCGTGCCGGATGGCTTTCCAAATAAGCGGCGGCGGCCGCCGGGTCGTCATTCGCCCAGGTCTCAAGAACGGTCTCGGAGATATTTTGCCATTTGTCGCCGGCAGTCGCGGGCAAACCTTCCGCCCAGGCCAAGGCCGCAACCGGGTCACTGGCCGACCAAGCCCGCGCCACGCAGGCAAGCGACTCCTGCCGAATCGGACTGCTGGAGATTGCCGCGGCGGCGGCCGCGGCGCCCGCCGGGTCGGTCTGAGCCAGGCTGGAAAGCACCCTGGAAAGGGTATCCGTTAAGACTTGGGGAGGCAGTCCGGCATTTTGGGTCCAAGCCAGGGCCGCTGCTGGATCGTGCGACGCCCAATTGCCGACAAGGGACGCCACCAAGTCAGGACGCTGGCCGGAGACGGGCATCGCTTCAAGAAACTGGATGGCGATCGTCGGATTGCTTTCGGAAATTCTTTGCAGAACATTCGCAACCGCGTCCTTGCGCAGATTGCCTTCGGGCAGCGCGGCGGCCCAACTCATGGCGGACTGAGGGTCATTGCCCGCCCATTCGGAAGCCACGCTCGAAAGTGCATTCTTGCGCGCTGAGCCCGTCGGCAGGCTCATGGCTGCCATCGCCGCCTGGCGGGGATCCAGGCGAGCCCAGTGATCGAAGATGGCCGCGTAGGCGAGCGCCCGGTTCTGGCTGGCCGGTATGTTATTGAGATAATTGAACGCGGCCTGGGGATTGGTCTCGGCCACCATGCCCAGGACGGCAGACAGAAGTTCACGTTGGGCCCCGAGACGACCGAGGCTCTCCACGACCGCCAGCAAGGGCACGGGGTCGTGGTCGCCCCAGGCGTCCAGCAAGGCTTGAAAAGCATCAATGCGATCCGGCGCATCTGGCATTTCCTGCACCCAGGCCAGCGCGCCCGCCGGATCCAGCTCTGTGACCCGCGCGACCAATTGGTTCCGGGCATTCATCAAGACTTGGTCGTCGCGGGACCTCGGTTTCGCCAGGAAATAGCCATACAGGGCGCGAGCACTGGGAGAATCTAGCCCCGCAAAAAACTTGCGCAAGTGCGCCAGCCGGGCCTCGTCACTCAGTGTTGAGTTCAGAATGTTATCCACTGTTTCCTCGTTGCGGCGCAGAATCGGATCGGCCGGGTACTTGCCCTCCGGGAGACGGCGCACCAAGCGTTTAGCACCGGTGGCGACCACGGCTTGATCCGAGGGCACCGGCTGCGAACCCAGGTTCCAACCGGCGGCAAAGCTGACGGTCATCAAGACCACCAACAGAAAGAGGCCCGTCCCCTGTCGACGGGCGGCGGGCGGGGCGGGCGGTGAATTTTTCAAAGTTTTAGGCATAACTTTACCTGCAACCATCTCAGGCCATGCGCTTGATCTTGGTGCAGCCTACCCACTAGACAACGTCCACGAGAAAATATTCAAAAATAATTGTATCGCCAATGAACTCTTTTTTCACGGCCCAGTCGAGCCACCGGAGATTTGTTTCCTGGGTTGTGTTCACCGGGCCCTTCGTAGTATTCGAAAGTGCCTGTGATCTCCCGTTGCCCCACCCCCAGCCTCCTGCTCGGCCTCGCCCTCCTGGCCGGCTGCCAGCCAACTGCGCAGACAACTGCGCCGACCGCCAAAGCCGCCGCCGCGCCCACGCACTACACTTATGAAGTGGTGAACACGTTTCCGCATGACCGCGGCGCCTTCACCCAAGGACTGGTTTTTCTCGATGGGCGGATGTTTGAAAGCACGGGCCTGAACGGCGAATCGTCGCTGCGGGAGGTGGACTTGGCCACCGGCAAGGTCCTGCGCCAGCGCACGGTGTCGTCCCAGTATTTTGCCGAGGGGCTGGCCATCCTCGGCGACAAGGCTTACCAGCTCACCTGGCAGGACAACAAGGGTTTCGTGTACGACCGCGATACGTTTCAGCCGATCAAAGAATTTTCGTACACGGGCGAGGGCTGGGGTCTGGCCACCGACGGCCATGCGCTCATCCTGAGTGACGGCACCAACCAACTGCGGTTCCTCGACCCCGAGACCTTTGCGGTGCAGCGGACGATTGACGTGCGCCTCGATGGCAAACCGGTCAACGACCTCAACGAGCTCGAATACATCCAAGGCGAAATTTACGCGAATGTATGGCAGACGAATTACGTCGTGCGCATCAACCCCGCGAATGGCGACGTGGTCGGCGTGATTGATTTTAGCGGCCTGCTGTCGCGGCAGGACTACAATTCCGAAACAGATGTGCTCAACGGCATCGCCTACGACGCCGCGCATGACCGCCTGTTTGTCACCGGCAAGAAATGGCCGAAACTCTTCGAAGTGCGCCTGCACCCGGCGAAGTGAGGGAGAAATTCGGAGGTGTCCTCGTAGCGCGGAGCTTTAGCCCGCGCTGGGGATGGTTCGAATGCAACTGAGCGCGGGCTAAAGGTCCGCGCTGCGAGGAAGCAGTATCGCTTCGAGTTGGGGCCGTCGCCAGCGACGGCCTGCCTTTCTGGCCTCACCCATTCTTCGGCCGCACGATGAGGCGCACGCGGGCCTCGGGGCGCAGGTACTTTTGGGCGAAGGCGGCGACTTCGGCGGCGCTAATGGAGCCATAGCGGGCCTCGCGCTCGGCGGCGTCATTGAGCGGCAGTCCGTAGAGGGCGTTGAGGGCTGCAAGTTGCGCGCGGTGGCCGGGCGCCTGGCGGCCCACGCGCAAGTTCACCTTGAGGCGCGTGCGCACGCGGGCCAGTTCCGCCTCCTCGATTTGGCCGGAGCGCAGGCGCGCGGCCTCGGCGTCGAACTCCGTCAGCACCGAGGCATGGGCGGCCAGATGGGTGCCCGCGTAAAAGTACATCATGCCCGCGCGCACGCCCGTCACGCGCGCCGCGCCGACGTAGTACGCCAGCGCCAGTTCCTCGCGCACGCGCATAAACAACCGGCTGGACATGCCGCTAAGCAATTCGTCCACCACTTCGCCGACGATGTAATCATCGCCGGTCACCCCGGCATCGGGATAGGCGTCGAAGACGACAGTTTGTTCGCGTTCCAGTTTTTCGACAAATTCGCCGGGAGCGCCGGGGCCGGCGTATTCGGGCAAGCGGGGCGCAAAGGCGCCCGCGGGAATTTTCTCCAAGACCGGCCCGAGCAAATCCAGCGCCTGGGCTCGCTCGAAGCGGCCCGCGACAGCCACCACGAGGTTTTGCGCCGCCACCAACTGGCTGAAATGTTTTTTGACATCGGCGAGCTTGAGGCCGCCGACCGTTTCCTCGGTGCCCATGGCGCCGTGTTGCAGCGGGTGGGCCTGGAAAAATTTCCGGCGCAACACGCGCAGGCCGTACTCGTCAATCTCGTCGGCCTCCTCGCGCAATTCGGAGAGCTGGCTGTCGCGCTCGGTGGCAAAAGTTTTGGCGGCAAAACCGGGCCGCAACAGGGCATCGCCCAGCACCTGCGCGCCGAGGGCGAGGTCGTTGGGCAGGGATTCAAAGGCGAGCGCGAGGCTGTTGTTGCCCGTTTGCTCATGCCAGCTCGCTCCGGCGTTTTCGACGGTGGCGGCGACTTCCTGCGCGGTGCGCCCGCCGGCATCGCGCGCCAGCAATGTGGAAAGCAGGGCCGTCACCCCGCGCTGTTTTTCCGCCTCGTAACACGGGCCGCCCTGCAGGCTCGCGCGCACATGCACCTTGGGCAAGGCGCCGCCGGGCTGGAGCAGCAAGCGCACGCCGTTGGCCAGCCGCACTTCCTCGAAATCCGGCCAGCCGGTGGAGGATGTGGTTGGTGAAGTCCCTTTGACCGAACGAGTGGCTGTTTTTTCCGCGGCCGCCTCAGCCTTTGGTTCCAGGGCCACCGAGGTTTGCCCGCGCGGTTGCAGATAACGCGCGGCGACTGCGGCCAGATCGGCGGAACGCACCGCCGCGAGGCGTTCGAAATAAACGCGCGGATAATCCACATCTCCGAGCACCACCTCCGCCGCGCCCAGGCGCGAAGCCTGGCCGCTGACGGTACGGCGGCTGTTGACTTCGCCGACGAGGGCCTGACGCCGCGCGCGGGCCAGCATTTCAGGCGAAATGCCTTCGCGGCCCAGTCTTTCGATCTCGGCCGCGAGCGCGGCTTCGACCGCGGGGCGACCACCCGTGTCGCACAAGTAAGATATCCAACAGAGGCCAGCGTCGCCGGGATTCCAATTGCCCACGCTGATGTAGTGGACGAGTTTCTGCTCGTCGCGCAGTTTCCGCCACAAGAGCGAAGCCTGCCCGCCGCCCAAGGCGCTCGCGAGAATGTCCAGCGCTGGAGCGTCGGGATGCGCGAGGCCAGGAATGCGGTACGCCACCGCGCCGCGCACGACGTTGACGTCGCCCTGCATGTATTCGCCACGAGCGGCGAGTTGCGGTGGTTCCGCGACGATGACCGGCGTAGCCAGCCGGCGAGGTTCGAGTGCGCCGAAATATTTTTCCGCCAGTGCCCAGGCCTGGGTGGAGGCCAGCGCCCCGCACAAGACAAGCACGGCATTGTTCGGCGCGTAACGGCTGCGGTGGTAGGCGACGAGGTCCTCGTGGGTGAGGCCGGAAAACAGCGGGCGCGAACCAATCACAGGAAAGCGGTAGGGATGCTGCTTGAAGGACAGGGCGAACAACGTCTCCATCACGCGGCGCTGGGTGTCGTCCAGGCCCATGTCGATCTCGCGCAGGATGACATCGCGTTCGCGCTGCGTCTCGGCGGCGTCGAGGGTCGGCTGAAAAACCATGTCGGCCAGCACGTCGAGAAATAGGTCGGCGGACTCCGCGGGGCCGTCGATGTAATAGACGGTGCGGTCGAAAGTGGTGTAGGCGTTGATGGCACCGCCGGCGGCTTGCACCTCGGCACTGATTTGCAGCGGCCCGCGCCGGGCGGTGCCCTTGAACACCATGTGCTCCAGGTAGTGCGACATCCCGGTGCCCAGCGACGACCCCTCGTGGATGCTCCCGCTGCGAATCCACACCTGCGCGCTGACCAGACCCGCCGGGTAATCCTCCTTCGCGAGCACGACCAAACCATTCGGCAGAGTCCACCGCTGCACCGGTTCGGCCAGCAATGGCCCCAGCACGTTCATGGCCTCATCGGCCCCAGCGTTTACCGTCACGGCTTTACCGGCTTTCTTCATCCTAAGGTTGATGGCAGGAAGGCGGCGAGGCGGCAAAACAATTCAATTAACCCCTCCGAAGAACATATCTGACAAGTGCGGGAGAATCATGAACCAGCCAACCATGGCAAAGACGGCAAGACCGAAGCCAGCAATTGCACTTCGAAGATTCCAAACCGCCCGTTTCGGAAAAGCTAACAGGGCAATAAACCAAATTAACAGAAGCTCTCCAATAAATGGAGCGAAGAGCATATAATAGATTATTACGACAACGCCGCCAGCCCCACCGAGCGCGCGGCTCCCTGCATGTGTAAGAGTATGTTGCCATTCATAGATCGGCCATCCTACGGTTGCTGCCACAATTAATGGCAAAATTGCCAATGGAATCCAAATTGTCAGAGCCCACGGACGAAGGCGCCAGCGCCTCAACAATATCAGCTCAACCACAATAAGCAGAATACCTCCAACAAGGCACCACACCCACTCGTGATAGTCGCTCATCAATGTTATATAAGGAGGTCATATGCCCTTATTTAAGTCAAAGACAATAGCCTTTGCCACCGCAATTAAGGTCATGACAAAATCCGTCTGCCAAACAGACAGTTTTTGCCCTACGCCACCGACTGCACCTGCTCGAACTTGAGGGCTTCGCCGCCGGCGAAGGTCACGCGGATGGGTTCACCCCGGCGGACTTCGCCGCGCAGGATGGCTTCGGCCAGCGGATCCTCGAGGTAGCGCTCGACGGCCCGGCGCAACGGCCGCGCGCCGTATTTTTCGTCCCAGCCCTTGTCGAGCAGGAAGTCCTTGGCGCCCTGGTCCACGTCGAGTTCGATCTTCTGTTCGGCGAGGCGCTTGAACACCTTCGCGAGTTCGAGGTCGATGACCTGCTTCATGTGCTCGCGGGTGAGCGACTGGAAGATGACGATCTCATTGATGCGGTTGAGGAATTCCGGCTTAAAGTGCCGGCGCATTTCATCGAGGATGCGGGCCTTGATCTTCTCGTAGTCATGGGCGTCGTTCATGCCCACGTCGAAGCCCATCGAACTCTGGCGCTGCAAGTGCTCGGCGCCGACGTTCGAGGTCATGATGATCATCGTATTGCGGAAATCCACGGTGCGACCGAGGGAATCGGTGAGACGCCCGTCCTCGAGCACCTGCAGGAGCAGTTGCACGACATCCGGGTGGGCTTTTTCGATCTCGTCGAAGAGCACGGCGCAGTAGGGCTTGCGCCGGACGGCCTCGGTGAGTTGGCCGCCCTCTTCGTAGCCGACGTACCCGGGCGGCGAGCCGATGAGGCGCGACACCGAGAATTTCTCCATGTACTCGGACATGTCGATTTGCAGCAGGGCTTCCTGGCTGCCGAACATTTTCTCGGCGAGAATCTTGGCCAGGTGCGTCTTGCCGACACCGGTGGGCCCGAGGAACATGAACGAGCCGATGGGCCGCTTCGGGTCCTTCAAATCGGCGCGCGAACGGCGCAGGGCCTTGGAGATGACCTCGGTGGCCAGATTCTGGCCGACGATGTTCGCCTGCAACTCCTTCTCGAGATTGAGGAGTTTCTGGCTTTCCTTCTGCTCCATGCGCGAGAGCGGGATGCCGGTCCAGTCGGACACGACTTGCAGCATATCGTCCTCGCTGACGGTGATCTGGCGCTCCTCGCGGGTCTTTTTCCAGATTTCAATCTGTTGCTCACGCTTGGCGCGGAGGCGTTTTTCCTCGTCGCGGTAACGCGCGGCCTCCTCGAAGTGCTGCTTCGCGATGGCGTCCTCTTTTTGCGCGCAGACTTTTTCAATCTCCTTGGAAAGCTCCTCGACCTCGGGCGGGCGGCTCAGCCCCTCGATGCGGGCGCGGGCGCCAGATTCGTCGAGCACGTCAATCGCCTTGTCCGGCAGATAACGCGCGGTGATGTAGCGGTCGGAAAGCTTGGCGGCGGCCTCGAGGGCCTTGTCCGAGAACGTCACTTTGTGATGCTCTTCGTATTTCGGGCGGATGCCCTTGAGGATGAGAATGGTCTCATCCACGCTCGGGGCCTCGACCTTGACGGATTGGAAGCGGCGGTCGAGCGCGCTGTCTTTTTCGATGTACTTGCGGTACTCGGCCAGCGTGGTCGCGCCGATGCACTGGAGCTCGCCGCGGGACAGCGCGGGCTTGAAGATATTGGAAGCGTCCATCGCGCCCTCGGCCGCGCCGGCGCCGACGATGGTGTGCAATTCGTCAATAAAGATGATGATGTTCTTGGCGCGGCGGATTTCATCCATGACGGCCTTGATACGCTCCTCGAACTGGCCGCGATATTTCGTCCCCGCCACCATGAGGGCGAGGTCGAGCGTGATGACGCGCTTGTCGAGCAGGATTTCCGGCACGATGCCCGAGGCGATTTCCTGCGCCAGACCCTCGACGATGGCGGTCTTGCCCACGCCGGCTTCGCCAATGAGGACGGGGTTGTTCTTCGTGCGCCGGCACAAAATCTGGACCACGCGGCGGATTTCACCCTTGCGGCCGATGACGGGATCAAGCTCGCCGTTGCGGGCCAGCTCCGTCAAGTCGCGCCCAAAGGCCTTCAGCGCCGGGGTCTTGACCTCCTTCTTCTCGTCGCCCGCGGCCTGCGGGCTGGAACTGCTGCCTGAACCCGTGCCGGCCCCGGCGGTTTCCTCGGAGCCCGGCGGGCCGCCGCCGGCGTTTTCGCCGGAGAAGTTCGGATCCAGTTCCGCCAAAATTTCATTGCGGCAGCGCTCGATGTCCACATCGAGGCTCTTGAGCACGCGCGCGGCGACGCCCTCGCCCTCGCGCAGCAGGCCGAGCAAAATGTGCTCGGTGCCGATGTAGGAATGATTGAGGGCCTTGGCTTCCTTGCCCGCGAGCGCGAGCACTTTTTTCACGCGCGGGGTGTAGGGAATGTTGCCGGTCGGTTTCGTCTCCGGGCCGGTGCCGACCTGCTTCTCGACCGCGTTGCGCACGCGCTCGAGGTCGAGCCCCATTTTCTGCAAGACATTCACGGCGACGCCCTGCCCGAGGTTGATCAACCCCAGCAGCAAATGCTCGGTCCCCACATAGTTGTGATGGAACCGGTCGGCTTCCTTGCGGGCCAGGGCCAGCACTTGCTGGGCGCGCGGCGTGAAGTTGTTGGCGGGTTCGGCCATAAGAGATATTTAGTTTTCGGGAGAGGTGGCGCAGAGACCACGCAACACTGTATAATCTATGCGCAAATTCGTCAACACGCGAGCGGCGATTCCGTCGCCCTCGCGGAGCAGCCCCAGGAGGATGTGTTTCAGGCCGACTTTGGGGTGTTGCAACGCACGTGCCTCCTCGATGGCCAGATTCATCGCCCGCTTGAACTTGGGCGTGGCTTCGAGCGCAACCGGCGGGCCGGCTTCGATGCCGGGAGCCAGGTGTTTTTGCAACTCGCTCGCCACCGTGTCGGGCTCGACACCCATCATTTGCAGCAGACCAAGGGCGATATCGTCGCGCTGGCTAAGGAGCGCGAGCAATAAATGCTCGGTGTCCACGTAGCCGTGATGAAACCAATCCGCCTCGCGCCGGGCCAAATCCAGGGCCTGGGCGGCGTGCTCCGTGTAACTTGAGCGGCTGGCAGCCGGGTCGACCGAGTAAATCTGCTCATTGACTAACGGTGACGCCGCCTTGCCCAACACGGCCAAAATTTCGGCGCGGCATTGCTCCAAGTTCACGTTACAGGCCTTGAGCACGCGCGCGGCTACGCCTTCGCCTTCGGCCAGCAGACCCAGCAGCATATGCTCGGTGCCGATGTAGGAATGATTGAGTGCCTTGGCCTCCCGGCCCGCGAGCGCGAGCACTTTTTTCACGCGCGGGGTGTACGGAACGTTGCCAGTCGCCCTGCGATCGAGTGCGGGGCCGATTTGTTTTTCGACCATGGCGCGCACACGTTCGAGGTCGAGACCCAGCTTGGGCAAAACCTTCGCGGCCACACCCCGGCCAGATGCTATGATGGCCAGGAGCACATGTTCGGTGCCCACATAATTGTGGCCGAAGCGGTCGGCCTCCTTGCGCGAAAGCGCCAACACCTGCTGGGCTCGCGGCGTGAAGTTATGGAGCGGTTGCGCCGAAGATTCCTGATTAAAAATGAAATGGTACGAATCCGGCGAATCTGGACGCAAGAGGTGGTGCAGGCCGGCCTTGAGCATTTCCCACCGCGGTATCTTCATGCGCTGCTCCGACGGGGGCAGGGCAGCGGACGTTTCCGCTCCGGCCGTGGCGGCAAGTTCCGCCACCACCGCCAAACGACACTGTTCCTCATCCCGATTAAATTTACGATCGCCAGACCCCGCGGCGAGACCGCCGTACCGAAACAGCGCGAGTAAAAGATGCGCGGAACCCGTGTAGCGATGCTTGTGTAAACGAGCCTGCTCCATTGCTGCGACCAACAGTTGCGGGAGCAATGCCGGATGGGCGCCGGAGCTGCCCCATGAAGCAGAAGTGCCCGTGCGGCATTGCCTTTCGACTGCGTCACGCTGTTCCGCCGGGTCGCCCCCCATTCGACGCAGAACATTTACCGCTTCGCCGTGAGAATTCTCGAGCAGGCTCAGCACGAGGTGCCCGATTTCCGGCGACGCTTTGTAGCGGCGCGCGATAATCCGTGCCCGGCCAAAAACCTGGAGCAAGCGCGGCGTAAAGGCCGGCGTAGTGACGAGACCGGAAACCGCAGCGGGCTTCGCTTCCGCCTGGCCGGATAATTGCGGATCGAGCGCGGCCAGTATTTCCAAGCGGCAGCGGGCCAGGTCCACGCCGAGGCTGATGAGCGCGCGGACGGCCACGCCGTCACCCTCGCGCAAAATGCCCAGCAAAATGTGCTCGGTGCCGATGTAGGAATGCTTGAGCGCCTTGGCTTCCTGCCCCGCGAGCACGAGCACTTTTTTCACGCGTGGGGTGTACCGAATGAGGCCCGCCGGTTTCGCCTCGGAGCCACGGCCGACTTGCTGTTCGACGGCGGTCCGCGCGAGGTCCAGGGTCACGCCGATTTGCCGGAGCACGTTGACGGCCACGCCCTGGCCGAGGTTGAGCAACCCGAGCAGCAAGTGCCCGGTGCCCAGCTGCTCGTGGCGGAGCAGGTCGGCCGCATGGCGGGCCAGCGCCAGCACTTGCTGGGCACGCGGCGTGAAGTTGTTCAGGGGTTCAGGCATTGAACTACCATAAAGTAATTTTAATTCTTTTCAAACGCGGAGTTGAAATTCAGGGGCGGGAGCGCGGCCATCTGCTCGCGCAAAAAGCGGGCGCGGGCGACATCGCGTTTCTCGGTTTCGAGGGCGCCGCGCGCGGCCAGTTGCACGTGGCCGGGCTGGCACTCGATGAAAAGGCGGTCCACATTCACGCGCTCGGCCTCGGGCAGCAGCGACAAGTCCGCCGCGAGCCGCAGGAGGGAAAGGCAGTTCATGGCCTCGGCGGAGGTGAGCACATGGGCGTTGCGCACGGTGCCGTAGGCGCGGCCGATTTTATCGAGCAGCTTGGGCGAATCGTTTTCAAACAACTTCGCGCGGGCGTTTTGCTCCTGCTCGACGATGGTCTGCAACACACTCGCGAGGCGCTTGAGGATTTCCTCCTCGCTCTCGCCGAGGGTCTGCTGGTTGGAAATTTGAAAGATGCTGCCGCTGGCCTCGGAGCCCTCGCCAAACAAGCCGCGCACTGCCAGGCCGAGCTGGTTCACCGCGCGGATGACTTTCTCCATCTGACTGCCCAGCACCAGCGCGGGCAAATGCATCATCACCGACGCCCTCATGCCGGTGCCGAGGTTCGTCGGGCACGCCGTCAAGTAGCCGAGTTCCGAGGAAAACGCCAAATCCAGATGTTCCTCGAGACTGTTGTCCAAAGCGTCCACTTGCTTCCAGACGCGTTTGAATTGAAAACCCGGACGCAAAACCTGGAGGCGCAGATGGTCCTCCTCGTTGATCATGACGGAGGTGCTCTGGTCGCGGCTGATAATCACGCCCGCGCCCGCCGAGGCCGCAGACAACTCGCGGCTGATTAAATGCCGCTCGACGAGCACCTGCTTCTCCAAATCGTCCAACGCGGAAATATCAAGGGTAAAGGCGCGCTTCATTTGGGGCGCCTCCGTCGTGGCGTTGGCACAACGGGCAAAAATGTCCCGCCGTTGCGCCTCTTTGGCCCAGCCGGGAAAGGGGAAACTGCGCAGATTGCGCGCCAGCCGCACCCGCGTGCTGAGCACAATCGGGCCGGGGTGCGACGCCCCCGGTGCGACTTCGGCCGGGGTCTCCAAAATGGGAAGTATCTGCATGGTGGGTAGAGGCTTGGGAAAGGAGCGGGGAGGCTCAGGTGGAGACAGCGGGCGTGGCCAGTTGGGCGCGGAGGGCACCGAGGCGGTCACGGCAGCGGGCCGCTTCCTCGAAGTCTTCTCCAGAGATAGCCTTTTGCAGCTTCTGTTCCAAATTATCGATTTCGCGTTTTAATTCAACGCGGTGCACCAGCCGGAACGGCACCTTGCCGCGGTGCTGCTGGGATTTGTGCAAATTGAGGAGCAGCGGCAACACGATGGGCCGCAGAAATTCATAACACGCCGCGCAACCGAGGCGGCCGCTCTTCTTCAAATCCTTGGGCGTGTAACCGCATTGCTCGCAAACGAGGCCCGTGGCGGATTCGTCGCCGGTGCCACCTTCGGTCTCTGCGCCGGGAAAGGTCTTGGTCAGCAACTCGGCCAGCGAAAAACCCTCCGGGTCGGTCACGCCGTTGGACTGCGCACAATCTTCGCACAGATCCACTTTCTTGATCTGATTTTTGATGATCTGCGTCAGGTGAACAGTGGCCGGTTTGCCGCAAATAGTGCAGTGAAGCGCTTCACCCATGCCTCAACTTATCACCCCTTGGCGCAAAAGTGAAGGAATTATCTGCGGGCGGGTGCGTTCGTTTCCGGCCCGCCGGGCGGCGAAGCGCTCGCCACGGCCAGGCCCAGCAATGCCACCACCGGCACCGCGAGGGAAATCGAGCCGACCCGCAGAAGCCCGACGCTACCCGTCAAAGCTCCCGTCGTGTAAACCAGCCACAACCCGGCCGCCTGAATGCCCTGCACCGCGCAACTCTGGCGGCCCAAAACCCGCCAGGCGCGCTGACGCCGCAAGGCGCCCCGCCCACGCGTCCGGAGGCGCCACCACGTCCACGTCTGCGCCGCCTGGACCGCGCAAAGGCTCAACATTCCCGTCATAAAAGTCGTGTGCACCGTCAGCGCGCCCACCCGGCGCATGGTGGCGTTTTGCAGCCCCATGGCCAGAAAGGCCGGCACAGCCGTCATCCAGAAACGCAGGGAATCGCGGGCGGGCGCCAAATTGGTCGAGAGCACCACGGCCATCGCCACCAACAAGGCCGCCTCCATGACAAAAATCCACCGCTTGGGCCGCCGGACGCCCGGGCGCAGCATCCACAGCGAGCCCAGAAAAATGCCGAAGGCGAAAACCGGCAGCGCCACCAAATGCGACCAACCCAAGTGCCATTGGCCCTGGCCAAAATGCGCGCCCAGCGCCACCATGTTGCCGCTCATGTTCGCCACAAACAAGCCGCCCAGCGCGACGAATCCCGTGGCATCCACCCACCCCGCCACCACCGCCAGCACCCACGAGCGCAACTCGATGCCGGGCGCCCGCACCGCCGGTTTGGGAAGAGTTGTAGGTGCCACGCGCCTTCCATTTAGCAGAGTTGCGGACGGAAGTGAAGAAGGAGAAACGGTCATTCTTGTCCGCTTACATGCCTATTCGATAGGGATCTACGAAATTTTTTGGATGCATGAGGCTTTCCAATTCTTCCAAGCTGACTCCTGCCTTAGTATACCAATATCTTGCGTTATTGGGGTTGTTGTAAACTGCGGCTTTTCCCATTTCGCGCAGCACCGCCGCGCGCTCGGCTTCCGGCACGAGTGTTTCCAGCCATTGCTCCGCAATTTCAATCTTGGATTGGCCGACGGCTTTTAAAAAACCTTTCACCGCGTCGTCGCGGGCTTCACCCGCGGGCAGGTCCTGCACCCATTTTCCCGGCGCTTGGGGATCTGTCCCGGCCCACCTCATAAAAATATCCCGCAAGTCTTCCGTTCGCTCATCTCCGCTTGGGAGATTGGCCAGAGCCCAGGTCGCAACACGAGATAGATTTCGTTCCATCCAATTTGATAGAAAAAGGTTAGTGACGCCTCGGCGAATACGATAGTCTGTTACTGACATAAGGGCCTCCAACGCAATTTGATGGTCTCTTCCGCTCATGCCTTCTGCCGCAGCTACTAGCAGCGCATCGCGATCGGAGCCGGCCGGCTGATTTTGAACCCACTCTTTTGCTTCCAACGGATTTTTCCCGCCCCACTTTTTGACCAATGATTGAAGGGTGAAAAGATTGGCTATAGAGGAGTGATTTAATGCATAAAACAGGGCGGTCTTGGGGTCTTTCTCTCCCCAAGCTTCGACTAGCTGAGTTGTTGTGCTCGACCTTATGCGCTCATCCGCAATTTGGTCTAGCCATTGCAAGGCCGCATCCGGGTTGTTACGTGCGAGACTAGGCAAACTTTGGGAAAGAAATTCCGTACGCTCTGAGCCTTCTGGCAACAATGTTGTTATTGACGCCACAACCGCTGAATCCAATTTGGGCGCGTGGGCAATCGTGAGAAGTGCACGGTGCCGATCATTACTGTTTAAGGGGAGAGTATTCCACATGGACGCAACCTGTTGTGGATAATTGTTCGCAATATTCGAAAAAAGCTCACTCATCAGTTGATCCTTGGCGTCGCTCTCTGGCAAATCAACCGCATGAGCCAACGCCCTAGCTGGATCCGATGTAATTTCCCTCCAAATGGCGGGGTACAGGATATTAATATCGCCCCGCTTTGTCGCAGCCTCCTTGACTACTGCAAAAAGCTCGGGTGAGCGATTTCGCTCCATCGACCGAATAACATCTCCCATAAAGCGCTCGAATTGCTCGAGTGGCTGGGTTTCAATATAAGCGATCGCCGCCCGCTGGTCGATGCCCAGCCAAAGCCGAATCACATTCGCTCGCGCATCAATTTTAAGGTCAAAATCCGGAGATTGATCCACCCACTTCGAAGCCGACTCTGGATCTTTCGATGCCCATGCGCAAATAATATTCATAAAAGCATCGCCGCCAATTGAGGCTTCAAATTGCAGGCTGGTGCTAGCCGCCAGAGCAGGATCGGTGTTGGTCAAATCCAACAGCATTGAATTGAGAATTTCTTTTCGCTCAGCAATATTCGGGAGTGTGTTAACCCAGGCCAGTGCCGCAGCTGAATCAATTTGTGCCCAACGGCTGGCAATTTTCTGGTAAGCCGCATGACGAGGTTGAGGGCCAAATCGGTCCGCTTGCGCAATGGCCCCAGATGGATCAGTCCGCGCCAGTTCTCCCATAAGTTCACCATAAAGCCAATCCAGGTTGGGATTATTGAACCGTCCTACAGGCGGAGCTTTTTCAACTAATGCTTGTAGCACTGCGGTTGGATTTGCACGCGCCAATGGCGCAAAAATCTCATAAAATAGAATCGTATTGTGAGCATCCGGCGGTAGATTTTCTGCCCAAGCCATGGACGCATTCAGATTGGTCTGGGCCCAGAAACTTAAAACATGCTTTTGGTAATGGAGGAGATCATCATCCGAAATATCTAACTTCCCCACCCGATCGAGCAATTCCGGGAATTGGGCTGGCGTCATTGTAACCAGGAGGCGCGCCAACTGAATCGTCATCTCGCTTTCATCCTTCCGCAAGGTTGACGCCAGGGCCGCATCCAACTCCTGACTAGAATAGGCCCGCTGGTGAATGGCGATGGCCCGAGGGGGCGGCTCAATAAACTTTTCGGAGTCCAATCTGGAGGCCGACTCGGTTTCCCCGCCCCACCAAAAACCGGCCCCGCATACCGCCAACAAAATCACCACTCGTCCGATGCTGGCTTTGGCACTCATGGTAAATCAATTTCCGCAAAGGCTACTATCAACAGCCCGACTATGCCGGATGCGGGCGCACTGAAGCAATATCAATTCATGCCTTTTCCCGCGCCAGCAATTGGCGCTTGCGTTCGACGCCCCAGCGGTAGCCGGAGAGGTTGCCGTCGCGGCGCACGATGCGGTGGCAGGGGATCGCCACCGCGATTTTATTCGACGCGCAGGCCGTGGCCACCGCCCGCACCGCCCGCGGCGACCCGATGCTTTGCGCGATGTCCGAGTAGCTCGCGGTCGCGCCCGCCGGGATTTTTCGCAGGGCCTGCCACACACGTTGCTGGAAGGCCGTGCCGCGCACATCGAGCGGCAGGTCCCAGCCGATTTTCGGGGCTTCAATCAAACCGACCACCCGCGCCACCGTGCGCTCGAAGGCCCGGTCACCGCCGCGCAATTGCGCCTGCGGAAAGCGGTCCTGCAATTCGCGGGCCAGCGCGTCGGGGTCGTCGCCGAGAAAAATCGCGCACACGCCGTGGTCCGACGACGCGACCAAAAAGGAGCCCAGCGAGCATTCGCCGACGGCAAAGCGAATCGTTTCCCCCACCCCGCCCGCGCGAAAACGCGAGGGCGTCATGCCGAGCATTTGCGTGGATTGCGCGTAAAAGCGGCCGTTGGAATTGAAACCGGCGCCGTAGAGGGCCTCCGTGACGGTGCGGCGCCGGGGCAATTCCGCGCGGGTGCGCCGCGCGCGTTGCGCCTGGGCGTAGGCCTTGGGCGTGAGCCCGGTGGTTTTTTTAAAAAGACGGTGGAAATGAAAACGACTCAGGCCCGCGGCTACGGCGAGCGCGGCGAGGTCGGGTGTTTCATTGGACGACTCCAAGGCGCGACAGGCGGCGGTGACGGCGGTGGTGTGGCGCGGAGGCCGGGAATTTGAATTGGCAGGAGAGGATTTCATCGGGCTCTGTTCGATTGAACACCAAGGATAGCAGACTTCCCGAAGGCTGAAACTCCGGTTCTTGCGCTTTGGCGGGTGAAAATAATTTCCTAAATTATCGGCGACCGTGGAGCGGACGCCTCGGAGAGGCGTCCCAACCCCGGAAATTGATTACAGTGAGGAAGCCCCTGCTTCACGGTTGCGCGGCGCGATTGACCGTTGGGCGGCGCGACTCACCGTTGCGCCGCGCGGTAGAGCAGCGCGAGGCCGAGGCCTTCGTAGAGGAAATTCGGCAGCCACAGGAGGAGGTCGGGCCGCAAGGCCGGAGTATTTTCGAGTAGGGAAATGAGGAATAAGAGCAAATAATAAATCAACGCCAGACCCAGCGCGAGGCCGAGGTTCGCAAACGTCTCCGAACGGCTGGCGGTCAGGCCGAGCGGGATGCCGAGCAGCGCGAGCGCCAGCACCGCAAAGGCCCCGGCGCTGTGGCGCTGGATCTGCATGCGCACGCGGGTCGTCCAGATCTCCCGGTCTTTTTTGATTTTCTCGGGCGAGGCATTGGCCGGCTCAGGCGGCCCGTCAATCCGGGACTGGAGCAGCTCCGGCAGCGTCATGTCGCCGAGTTTCTTGCGGCCGCCCTCGGCACCGAAAAAGCCCTCGAGCGACACTGTGTACTGCGCCTTTTCGGGAAAAGTGCCCGTGGGCTCCGCCGCGTCGCGAAAATCCCCGGGCTTGCTGGAGCGCAACTCCTGGGCGACGCCGTTCTCGCCGGTGACGACGAGCGTCTTGTGTTCGAAATCAAATTCCACCTGGCCGCGCTGCGCGCGGGCAAAGGAAACGGCATTGCCCGCCGCATCCAACTGCCAAATCCACAGATCGCGCAGTTCGCTGCCTTCGCGACCGCCGACGTAAAAGACATAGCCCTTGAAATCGCGGACAAACACGCCGGGTTGGAAAAATTCGAGCGGGTGGTTGCGCACCAGGCTGGCGAGGGTGTCACGCGTGGCCAGGTCGGCCGCGGGCGCGTAGAAAAAATTGATGAACAGGCACAGGGCCACGCCCAGGCACGACACCGCCAGCACCGGCGCGGCCACCGTCCACAGGCTGAAGCCGGCGGCGCGCATGGCGGTGTATTCGCTCTGCGCGGACAGCCGGCCCACCACGAGTAGCACCGCCGTCAACATCCCCAGCGGCAGCGCATAGGGAATGACGCCCGGCACGAGCAGCGCGACCAGGTAGGTGAACGTGGACCACCCCAATTGCCCGCCCGCGAGCTTGTCGATGACTTCACGGATGAGGTTGCCTGCCACCAGGACCATCACGAACAACCCCACGGCAAACGCCGCGGCGGCCAGCAGTTGCTTAAAAAGATGTCGATGCAGGATGTTCACGGGCGAGCCACACTAAATTGAAAATGCAAAATTGAAAATTTAAAATTCCAGGCCGCCAGGCGGGGCAGCTTTCAAAATGGCCTCCGGGCGACGACGCGCAAAAAGTCGCCCGGGCGCGATCGTCGTGTCTTATTCCTTTTGCCACACTCCTTGGGCCCCGGGATTTGATTTGCAACCACCCGCCGCCCCGGGTGTTCTTAGCTAGCCTGCAAGCGGTATTGAAAGACATGACAATCAGTGTCAATTTAGGCAAAAATAGTGGAGGCCAACTGTCCGACCCTTCTACCCCATGCGCCTCACCCAACGCCATTTTTGCCGCGCACTCGGTCTCGCTGGCGTGGGTTTTGCGCTTCCATTGGGTGCCCGGGAGCAGACCGGCGGGCCGGCAGCAGCCACCTCCCTGCCACCCGCGGCACAGGCGGCTGAGGACGCGGGCCTCGCCGCTGTCCAAAGGCAGGATTATCTCCTCGCCATCCAAAATTTTGAGGAAGCCCGGAAGAGCGCGCCCGCGGCCCCGGAATTATATTATCACTTGGGCCTCGCCGAAGCCAACCTACCCAATCGGGAGCTTCGCGCCATCTGCTGGTTCAGCGCCTACCTCGCAGCCAGCCCTGCGGCCACCAACGGTGAAGCGGTGAAGGCCCAAATCGCTGCCCTCGAAGCCCGGAGTCACGCGAGTGTGGCGCGCTTGATCAAGCCGTTGGAGGAGGGCGTCGGCCAGTTGCCTTTTCCAGATTACCGCTGGGAAGACGTGGCGCATTTATGGACTGCCAACGCTGATTTTGCCTCGGCGCTCCTGGCGGCCGCGCACATTCGGGATTCAAGCACCCAAAGTCGCGTCCAAGGCTCCATTGCCACCGCGCAAGCCAACGCCGGCGACCTCAGCGGAGCCCTCAAAACCGCCGAAAATATTCCCTCAACCTCGCTCAAAAGTGGGACGGAAAGCGATATTGCCAAAGTGCAAGCCGAAGCGGGCGATATCACCGGCGCTCTCCAGACGACCGCGTTGATCCAACAGGCAGACGCGAAAAACACCGCCCTGGTCGCCATCGCGTCCAGCCAAACCGCGGCCGGGAATTTGACCGGCGCCAAGGAGACTTTGACGGCGGCCCTCGCCACCACTGCCACGATTGAGAACAGTTTACTCAAGCACTCGGCTTGGAGCGCCATCGCCTGGGCGCAAGCCCGGACGGGAGATATTGCGGGAGCCAGGGCCACCACCGACCTCATTCACGACCCGAAAGCGAAAGGTGCGGCCGAAGCGGCCGTCTTGCGGGCCCAAAATGCGGCCGGTGACAAAGTCGCCGCGAAGGCGACCTTGGCCGCTTTGACGGAGACCTACAAACAAATCCATGACGGAAATGCGAAGATATCATTCCAAAGGACCCTGGCCTTGGCGCAGGCCGAATCGGGCGACATTGAGGGTGCGCTCAAAAGCGCCGGGCTGATTACGGGCTTCCCGGCGAAAGAAGAGATTCAGATTAACATTGTCACCGCGCTGATCCAGGCCGGCGATATCCCCGGAGCAATCAGAACCGCCGAACTCATCCGCAGCGAGCCGACCAAAAGCCGTTGTCAGGCCGCCATCGCCGCCGCGCAGGCCAGGGCGGGGAATTATGATGGAGCCTGCATCACCGTCGCACTCATTCGAAGCCCCGAGGTGAAAACCGAGGCCGGGAACGCCCTCGCCCAAGCGCAATCAACGCCGGATCAAGTTTCACCCGCCAGTCCCACTACCAGCCGCGCGGCGCCGATTCCGCTGCAGCCGGGCGTCTCCTCCGTCGTGGTTTCCGCCTGGCTCAATCAACTCACGAACGGCGACCGCTTCCGCTATTCGCCCTTAAACACCGACCTCTTTCTGGACCGTGAAAGCTATCTAAAAAATCTGCCTCCATCTGACGATCCCCAAAAACGCTTCGAGGCCGGGCGCATGCTGGCTGAAAGGGTGGCCTCGGCGCAAACGTCCGTCGAACGGCTGCTGCATGCGACCCTTTATTAAGGGCGCAGCGGCCTCTCACTTCCCCGCCCCTCGCACCTGTTGGATGTTTTCCGCGACGTGCCGAAGTTCCCGGATAAGTTCGGGCACCAGGCGGCCCGCAAACTCCGCATCGCCGCGCCCGGCCGCCGCCTCGATTTCCTGCGCAAGATGCTGCGCGTGATAGGCCCGCAGCGAGCCGACCCCGCCTTTGATGCGGTGGGCGTTTTTGTACAAATGTTCGAGCGCGCGCTTCTTCCAGGCGTCCTCGAGGCCCGCAATTTCCGCCGTAAAATGCTTGAGGTAAACGTCGGCGGCCAGTTCCAGGTCCTCGGCGTCCTCGGCCTCGAGGGTGGCGAGAATGGCGCGCAGATCATAGGTGCCGACGACGGGCGGCTGGTCGCGCCGGGTGCTGGCGGCGGTTTCCAGATTTGCGGCGAGGCCGGGGAGAATCTCCTGCAAAATCTCCGCGAGCTTCGTCGCGCGAAAGGGTTTGGCCATGTAGGCGTCCATGCCGATGCGCAGGCAATGCTCCTCGTCGCCCTTCATGGCGCGGGCGGTCATGGCGATGATGGGCGTGTAGCGGTCGCGCGTGCGCTCGATGTCGCGAATGCGCTGCGTGGCCTGGAAGCCGTCCATCACGGGCATTTGCACGTCCATGAGCACGAGGTCGAAGTCGCCGTGCCGGTAAGCCTCGACCGCCTCCAAGCCGTTCGCGGCCATGGTTACCTGGTGACCCATTTTGGTCAGGCGCTTGAAGCAGACTTCCTGATTGATGGGATTGTCCTCGACCAGCAGCACGCGCAAGGGGACAAAAACGACGGGGGAAGTCGAGCCGTCCGCCGGCGGCACCGCTCCCGAGGGCGCAACGGCGGACCGGGGAGCTCCGTTGGGGTCAAATTCCTCCAGGATCAAATCGAGCAAATATTTTTGCCGGATGGGTTTGGTCACACTGCGCGCCACGCCCAGCGCCGTCGCGCGGTTCGATTCCGCCAAATTCAGCGAGGAGGACAAGAGCACGATCTTGACCCCGACGAGGGTCGGCCGGTTGAGAATCAGCGCCGCGACGTCCAGGCCGCTCAAGTCCGGCATATGCTGGTCGAGGAGCACGAGTTGAATGGGCTCCTTTTTTTGCGCGGAGGCCTCGAGGTGATCCAAACCCTCCAAACCACCGCTGGCGGCAAAGGAAGCGAAGCCCCATTGCTCGCACAGGCGGGTGAGAATGGCGCGGTTGGTTTCGTTGTCGTCGATAATCAGCACCCGCAGGCCCTTGAGGCGGGCGAGGCGCGTCGGCAACGACACCGGCTGACGGGCGGCGACTTCAAAGGGCAGTTCCACTTCAAACGTCGAGCCTTTGCGCACCTTGCTTTCGACGCGGATGGCGCCGCCCATGAGTTCGGAAAGTTTTTTGACGATGGCGAGGCCGAGCCCGGTGCCGCCGTATTTGCGCGTGGTCGAGGCATCGGCCTGGGTGAAACTTTGGAAAATAAAATCGAGCCGTCCCGCCGGGATGCCGATGCCGGTGTCGGCAATCGTGAGGACGAGGCGGACCTTGTCTGCCGTGACCGGGCCGGCGGGGCGCACGCGCACGAGTATCTCGCCCTCGTCGGTGAACTTGATCGCGTTGCTGAGGAGATTGTAGAGGATTTGCTTGAAACGCGTGGGGTCGCCGCGCACGACCTGCGGCAGCGCCGGGTCAAAATCCAGCAGCAACTCGAGGCCCTTTTCGAGGGTTTGAAAAGTAAACTGGCCGGCCACTTCCTCCAGGCATTGGAGCAGGTTGAACGCGATATTTTCGATCTGCAATTGCCCGGCCTCGATTTTCGAGAAATCGAGGATGTCGTTGATGAGCGAGAGCAGCGTGTTCGAGCAGGTGAGCACGGACTTGAGGTAGCCCTGTTGCTCGGACGTGAGTTCCGTTTCCAGGCACAATTCCGTCATGCCGATGACGCCGTTGATGGGCGTGCGGATTTCGTGGCTCATGTTGGCCAGGAAATCGCTCTTGGCCTGGCTGGCGAGGTTGGCCTGGCGGATGGCCGCGCGGAGCTTGTCCTCGTACTCGCGCTGCTGGGTGATGTCGCGCGACACGCAGACGATGCCGATGCATTTGCGGTGCTGGTCGAACACCGGCATTTTGTTCGTCTGCACCCAATGACCCGGCCCGACCTTGAACCGCATGTGGCTGACGTGGTTCAAGAGCGGCTTGCCGGAGGCGAGCACGAGCGCGCTGGTCTCGGCAAATTCCTGGGCCGTCTCCCCCTCGACGAAATCGCGCAGTTCGCGTCCGATTTCCTGGCCGGGAAAGGCTACCTGCAGGGCCGTTTGAAAAGCGGCGTTCGTGACGACGAAACGTCCTTCCAGATCCAGAAAAAAAACATAGTCGATGGTGTGATCCATCAGGATCTGCAACAGATGCAGCTCGCTGCGGGCGCTCATCACCATCTGCTGGTTGATGATGGGATTTTCCAACGCGAGCAGCCAAAGGCAGGCGGGGTCGGTCGGATCCTGCTCGACGACCACCTCGAGCGCGAGGCGGTCGGCGCCGGATTGGTAAGTCAGCCGGCCATGCCACGCCGCGCCGGGGGCGACACCCTGGAGCAGGTGCGGGATGCCGCCGTTGCCCTCGTCGGAGTTAAACCAGCGCGTGAGCGGCTGGCCCGCGCAAACGGTCTCGTCCACCCCGAGCAGGCGCGCCATGTGGCGGCTGACGTTGAGAATCACCCCATCGCGTCCACACGTCAAAAACGGCCAGGGTAGAACCTGGGCGAGTGAGCCGGGCTTGACTTGCGGGGGCACTTGCATTGTGGGTGGGGAGCAACCACGGCGGCCAGGCACTTCCACTTTGCGTCACTGATCACCGGCCGTTATCATCCACACTCATTGCCACGAGGCAACCTCGATTGCATGGAGACAACACCCCGCGCCGATAAAGCAGTCAAACCGCCTGATGATAAGTCAAGCACCGGCGATTCCGCCAGCGTGCCCGCACAGGCATCCACCGGGGCGAACCCGGACGCCGCGCCGCCCGCGCGCAAACCCTGGCCCCTGAAATGGATCCTGCTCGCCGTCGTGGCCTACGCGCTGATTTATAATCTGTGCCTGCTGATTTGGAATTGAGCCCTCATTTCTGTGTCTTACGCATAAACAGCAACTCGGATTGTGTTCTGAGTCCTACCCGCAACCACGGATGACACGGATGAAGCGATTCGCCCACTAACCAGTTCAGCCAAGGTATCCGCGCAATCCGTGTCATCCGCGGTTGCATTTCAAACTTAAATTGCCGGCTGGCCTCACAACGCGCCGCTCTCGATTTCCTCGAGATAAATAAATTCCGGCGCGTGAACTCCGGCCTCCGCACGGATTTGCACGAGCAGTGGAGATTCGAAAAAGGCGCGCGCCGCGGTCAGCGAGGTCCACGCGGAGAAATGAACGATGCGCCGCGGCTCGCCCTCGTAGCGCAGGAGTTCGTAGGATCGCTCGCCGGCCTCCTTGCGCAGGGCCGCAGCATTATCGAACACCGTCTTCCATGCGGCGTAGTCGGCCACTTCGTGTATAATGAGGACGTGCGGCATAAATCAGACCCGGAGAAATCAAAAAAAGAAAAATCGCGCAGAGACGCGGAGGCGCAGAGAAAAACCAAAAAGGAACCTTAACCGCAGATAGCGCAGATGAACACAGATTAAAAACCAGCCTCCCCAATCCATCTGCGAAAATCTGCGCCATCTGCGGTTACTCTTCTCTGCGCCTCCGCGTCTCGGCGCGAGTTTTTGCTTGAGACCGAAATAATAAAATTTACGAAATTAGCCTGGACCGCTTTTTAGGCGGTTTTTTCCGCAATTCCGCCAATTCTGTTAATTCTGTCCAAACTCCGCCTCATCCCTTGTTCGAGATGCGCATCCCGTAGAATGAGCGGAGCACGAAAAACAGGCCGATGGCGATGAACACCGCCGCCAGCGCGTGCGCCGTCGAGTGCTTCGTATTGACCGCGATTTCCACCGCGAGAATGCCGAAGAGCGTGGTGAACTTGATGATCGGGTTGAGCGCCACCGAGGAGGTGTCCTTGAACGGGTCGCCCACCAGGTCGCCGACGACGGTCGAATCGTGCAGGGGCGTGCCCTTTTGCTTGAGTTCGACTTCGACGAGCTTCTTGGCGTTGTCCCAGCAGCCGCCGGCGTTGGCCATGTACACGGCCGCAAACAGGCCGAACAGCGCGATGGCGATGAGGTAGCCGATGAAGAACACCGGGTTCACAAACGCGAAGCCCAGCGCGAGCGAGAAGATGACCGCGAAGATGTTGACCATGCCCTTTTGCGCGAAGACCGTGCAGATGCGCACAACTTCGTTGCTGTCGGCGGCGGAAGCCTTGGCGTTGCCGTCGAGCTTGATGTTCTTGCGAATGTACTCCACCGCGCGGTAAGCGCCCGTGGTGACGGCCTGCATCGAGGCGCCGCAGAACCAATAAACCACTGCGCCGCCGGCCATCATGCCCATGATGATCCACGGGTTGGTGATGCTCAGCGCCTCAAAATTCGTCCAGCCCTCGTGGGACTTGAGCATGAGGATGAGCGAGAAAATCATCGTCGTGGCGCCGACGACCGCCGTGCCGATGAGCATGGGCTTGGCCGTGGCCTTGAAGGTGTTGCCCGCGCCGTCGTTGGCCTCGAGGAAATGCTTGCCCGTTTCAAAGTCCGGCTTGAAGCCGAATTGCTTTTCCACTTCCTGCGCCGCGTTGGGAATCTGCTCGATGGTCGAGAGTTCGTACACCGATTGGGCGTTGTCCGTGACCGGGCCGTAGCTGTCCACCGCGATGGTGACCGGGCCCATGCCGAGCATCCCGAACGCCACGAGGCCGAACGCAAAGACTTCGGGGTAATTCATCATCTCGCCGAGAATGTGGCCGGTGCCGAGCGCGTGCGTGCTGGCGAGATAACCGCCGAACATCATGGCCGCGAGGGTGAGGCCCATCCAGAAGGCCGAGAATTCGCCGGCGACGAGCCCGGAGAGAATGGTGAGGCCGGTGCCGCCTTCTTTGGTGGCGTCCACCACTTCGCGGCAGTGCGCGCTGTGCATGGAGGTGAAGGCACGGGTCAGCTCGGGAATCACGGCGGCGGAAATGGTGCCGCAACTGATGATGGTCGCCAGCTTCCACCAGAAATACGGGAAGTCCACGTGCAACATTGTGTAGCTGAGCGCGAAGGTGACGCCGATGCCCATGATCGAAGTGATCCACACCAGCGAGGTGAGCGGGTGCTCGAAATTGAAATCCTTGGAATCCTTGAACAGCGCGCGCGACACCTGCGTGTTTATGGCCCAGGCGACGATGGAGAGCGCCACCATCACGATGCGCATGGCGAAAATCCACACGATCAACTGCCACTGATATTGCGGATGCACCGCCAGGCAGATGAAGGTGATGAGCGCGACGCCCGTCACACCGTAAGTCTCGAAACCGTCGGCGGTCGGGCCGACGCTGTCGCCGGCGTTGTCGCCCGCGCAGTCGGCGATGACGCCGGGGTTGCGCGCATCGTCCTCTTTGATCTTGAGGACGATTTTCATCATGTCGCTGCCGATGTCCGCAATCTTCGTAAAGATGCCGCCGCAGATACGCAGCACGCTCGCGCCCAGGGATTCGCCGATGGCGAAGCCGATGAAGCTGACGCCCGCCAGTTCATGCGGCACAAATTTCAAAATGGTGAGCATGATGACCAGCTCGACGCTAACCAGCAGCACGCCGATGCTCATGCCCGAGCGCGTGGGGATTTCGGACAATGGCACGGCCTTGCCGCGCAAGGCGGCAAACGCCATGCGGCTGTTGGCCACGTTGTTGATCAGAATACCGAACCACGCCACGCCGAGCGAGCCGGCCAGCCCCACCAGCGACCAGAACAAAATCAGGACCACGGAGGTCGCCGGCATCTGTTTCAGGTAGCCGAAATAAAACACCATCGTGAAGCCGATCAAGATTTCCAACTTAAGGAGGAGCTTCGCCTGCTGGTAAAGGTAGGTGCGGCAGGTGCTGTAAATGAGCGCCGAGATATCGAGCATGCTCTTATGGGCCGGCAGGGCCTTGAGCCCGCGCAGTTCATTCAAACCGTAAACCGCGCCGAGGACGCACATGACCAAGCCGCCCCAGAGGATGGCGCTGCCGGTCATGTTCACGCCGAACACATTGAAGATAGCGTCGGTCGGAATGGGCAATTGAATGTCCGCATCATCCGCATGGGCGACGGGGCCAAAAACACCGGCCAGCCCGAGCAGGGCGAGCACGAGCAGGGGCAGCCGGGCTGCCCGCAGGAAACGGGGGAGAAAGGAAGCAACGTTAAGCGAGTTCATGGGATAGAAAAAGTGGGCCGGGGAGGCAGGCTCCGCCAGCCGCAAAGGCGAGGCAATTAAAGAGATACTTCCTGTTTGGCAACACCATTCGACTCCCTAATGGCCGCCGTTTCGCCCCTAGAAGTCCGGCTGATGGCCGCCGCAAAATAAAATTACCCTGCACCGGCTTCTCGGGTTTGTTTCCCCCTTGCCAGTCCTTCCGCTCGTGGGATTAGATAATAACCTGCGCCTGGTTTTTTTGCCGCATCCCCCCGTGAATACCTCAATTAAAATCCCTGCGCTGGCCGTGGCGTTGGCGGTTGCCATCATCACCCTGATTACCCAACAGCGGGAAATTGCCCGGCTGCGGGAGCAATTGCCGCCGGCGGCCCGGAACAGTGCCCTGCCCTCCTCCGCCACGGGCCCGGCCGGCGCGCCGACCGATTCAAACTCCACGCCCGAAGCCCGGCTCGCCGCACTGGCGGGGATTTTGAATCTGGGCGGCAAGAATGAAATCGAATCCATGCACCAGGTGCTCGATTTCGTGGACCACTTGAACCCGAAGGACGCCCGCGGCGTACTGGATGCGTTCGGGAAGTTGCCCGAAAACGCCGCGTCCGAGTTGGCCAAGAAACTCGTGCTCGCCCGGTGGGCCGAAGCCGATCCGTCCGCCGCTTTGGCTTGGGCCAAGAGTCGCACCATCTACGATGGCCGCGGCGCGGATATTGCCGCCATTTTTGGCACCTGGGCGGCCAAGGACCCGGTGGCCGCGCTCGCCGCCGTCAACCAAGTGGACGATGCCCGGGCGCGGGAGGAGATTTATCAGAACATTTTTGCCCGGCTCGCCGCCTCAGATCCCGCCGCCGCCCTCGCGACCTTGCGGAGCCTGCCCGCGGGGCAGCAATCCCTCAATGCTTACGGGGAAGTATTTTATACTTGGGCTAGGCAAGACCCGCAGGCCGCGTTGTTGGCCGCGCAAAACCTGCCCCCGAGCGTGGCCCGCAACCAAGCCCTGCAACAACTCGCGTACGGCTGGGCCCAAGCCGACCCGCCGGCGGCCCTCGCCTGGGCCAACGGCCTCCCGCCGGGCAACATTCGCACGGGTGCGCTCATGTCGGCCCTGACTTCGATTGCGAAAGAAGACCCGCAAGCGGGCACCACTTACCTCGCCACGCTGCCGAATGGGCCCGCGAAAAATTCCCTGGTCGTCAACTTCGCGTCGAATTGGGCCACGGCGGATCCGGCCGCCGCGCTGGCTTGGACGGATACCCTCGCCACGGGACAATTGCACGATCAGGCCGTGCAGGGAGTTCTTGCGCAAATCAGCGAAGCCGATCCGGCGTCCGCCGCCGCGTATCTGGCGCAAATCTCCCAAGCCAGCGTGCGTGATGTCGTGCTGCCGCAACTGGCCTCAACGTGGGCGCAAAAGGACATCCAGGGCGCGCTCGCCTGGGTGCAGTCGCTGCCCAAGTCCGACGCCGACGCCCGCAACCAGGCTTTTCGCAACGTCATCGGCACGTGGTCGCAAACCGACCCCGCCAGCGCTGCGGCTTTTGTCGTGACGATTCCCACCGACCCGAATTTCCGCGGCATGACGGATGTCATCGCGCAAACGTGGGCCAGCGCCGATCCGCGCGCGGCGTTTGCGTGGGCCCAGTCCCTGCCCTCGGCGGGCGCGGGCGCGCAAGCCAACGCCATGCGCACCGCCCTTTCTACTTTTGCCAGCGTCGATCCCCAGGGCGCGTGGGACTTGGCGCAAAAAGCGACCTGGAGCCGCAACACCCAGCCACCCGCCGATGGCAACGCCGGCATCCAGACGAAGACGCTCGCCAATATTTTGCTCGCGTGGAGCACGCAAGACGGCGCCGCCGCGGCCGCCCATCTTTCCGACCTCACGCCCGGCAGCATTGTCAACGGCGCGGCCAATACGGTCTTGAGCAATTGGATTAAGCAGGATCCGCAGGGCGCGTCACAGTCCATTGACGCCATGGCGCCAAGCCCGGCCCGCGACAGCGCCATTACGCAACTCATCGCCGTCGAAGGAAAAAATGATTTGCCCACCGCCTTCGCTTGGGCGTCCACCATCAGTGACGGCACCGCGCAGGCCAATGCGTTCACGAACGTTTTGCAGGAATGGGCCAAGCGCGACCCCGCGGCGGCCCGCGCGGCCGTGCAAGCCGCGAACGTCAGCGACACCCAACGCGCCGCCATGCAGCAAGTGATTTTCCAGTTCTCCCAAGCCGGCGCGATTAAGAATTAGGCGACGACAGGTGCGGTGCCTCGGAGTTCATAGTCCTGTCCGCCGCGCAAAAATCATGGCCGGTTTTTTGAACGGGCCTAGGCCAACAAGATTTACTGCGGCAGATTGCCCGGAAAAAAATCGGCCGACGCCGGAGCGCCCGCGTCCGGCGGGCTGCCACCGCCAGGCGAGAATCGCAAAACCGGCAAGGGCCCGCCGCGGGAAAAATCCAACGCCGCCACCACCATCGCCGTGGCCTGACCGATGTTGTCCATGATTTTATCCCGGTAGCCGCCCAGCTCGCCAACAATGGGGCCGACCCGGCCCGGGGTGCCGTTCATTAATTCCTGCAAGGCGGCATTCTGAAAATCCATGGCATCGATCAGGTTCGGGCTGCCAAAATTGCCGCGGAGCCCATGGGCGTCGGCCGGGAATTCGGTGGGCAGCACTTTGTTCGGAGTGGCCGGCGCCGGTCCCCGCACAAGTGAATTGGCCTCGGGATGCGCTTTAAGATACGCAACCGCACCGCTCACGTCCGCCACGGCTTGGTTCACGGCCAGCTTCGCTTTTTCGACGTAACCGCCATGATTGGCAAGGGTTGCCTGGTCGAGGACTCCCTGCGCTTCTTGCAGGTAATTTTGCACCACGTCCAAGCGCCCGGAGGCCGTTTCTGGCAAGGTGATCGCCATCGGCACCGGCACGATTTTATCCGACTTGAGGCCACCGCCGATTTGGCCCGCCGTGTTATTGCCATTGCCCCAGGCCATCCAGCCCATGCCCCAGGCGTTGCCATCCCGATCAATAAATAGGCTGTGCGCGGCGCCGCCCGAGAGGGCAACCACGCTGCCGTCCACAATTCGCTGGGCCCGCAAAGGGCTGTCCTTGGTGCCGTTCCCCAACTGGCCCGCCGGATTCCACCCCGCGGACCAGAGGCTGCCATCGTTCGTCAGATAAAGGCTGTGGAAAAATCCGGCGGCCACCGCGGTGACCTTGCCGTCGATCATGATGCGAAACGGCCGGCTCCGGTTGGCCTTGGTGCCGTCGCCCAATTGACTTTGCAGGTTCCTGCCCATGCCCCAAAGGCTCCCGTCGCTTTTGAAAAATACACTGTGAAAGAATCCGGCCGCGGCTCCGATGACTCCGCGGGGAACGATTTCCACCGGCGTGAGATGCCCCATCTTCGTGCCGTCGCCCAGTTCGCCGTAAGTGTTGGCGCCCGTCCCCCACAGGCTGCCGTCCTTTTTGACGAACAGGCTGAAATTTTGCCCGGCCGCCATGGAGGCCACGCCGCTCTCGACAATTTGCACGGGCGTGGTCCGCAAGGTCTTGGTGCCGTCGCCCAACTGGCCGTCGCCATTGTCGCCCATGGCCCACAAGCTCCCGTCGCTCTTGAGGAAAAGACTGTGGTTTTCCTGCGCGGCCACGGCCACCACCCCGCCCGGAACAATTTTCTCCGGCACCAAATGCTCCTGCCGGGTGCCGTCGCCCAATTGGCCGAGATGGTTCCCGCCCATGCCCCAGAGACTGCCGTCGCTTTTGATAAAAAGACTGTACGCATCGCCCGCGGCGGCGGCGGTCACCCCGCTGTCCACCACGCAATAGGGTTCGAGCCGGTCGACCCGGGTGCCGTCGCCCAACTGACCCTCGCCGTTCCAACCCATGCTCCAGAGGCTGCCATCGCCCTTAACAAACAAACTGTGCCCGCCGCCCGCGGCCACGGCGGTCACCCGCACTGCCGGCAGCAAGGGCGTGGAGGACGGCGCGGCGACCAGCGGAAGCGCCGCAGCCGGAGGGGCAGCGACGACTGGCGCCGGCGCGGGCGCCAGCGTGAGCGGCTTGGACCGCGCCGGCTCCTGCGCCAACGCCGGAGACGCCGCCAGCGAAACCATGGCCAGGAACAACGCGCCCATCAAAATCTTATTCATTATCATAACGCAGGATAGTCAGAGGCCTGGCCTTGTTTTATCTCCGCGAGACCGGGACGGACCACAGAATTTTTTGCCGCCCCACTGACGGACGCAAGGTTAATCACGCCGCCTTGATTACCAAAAAATCATGGCGGGTGCCGCGGCAATCTGATAAGGCCCGTCTTCCTCTTCATGTGCGCCGCCACTGCATCAGTCACCGCCCCCACGTCGAGCCCCGCCGTGCCCGGGCCGCTCAAGGTCCTGGTCGTCGGCTCCGGCGCGCGGGAACACGCGCTGGTCAAAGCCTGCCGGCGCAGCCCGCTCGTGCGGGAGACGCTCGCCGCGCCCGGCAACGGCGGCATCGCCGCCGAGGCCCAGTGTTTCCCCGTCAAAGCCGACGATGTGCGCGGCTTGGTCAAGCTGGCCCAGGAACAAAAAGTGGACTTTGTCATCGTCGGGCCGGAAGTGCCGCTGTGTCTCGGGCTGGTGGACACATTGGGGCACGCGGGCATCGCCGCCTTCGGACCGAACCGCGTGGCCGCGAATCTCGAGGGCAACAAGGCCTTCACCAAGGAATTTCTGCTGCGCCATAAAATCCCGACCGCGTACGGCGAGACGTTTGACACCGTGGAGGCGGCCGTCCTTTACCTCGCGAAAAAATCCGCGCCCATCGTCGTCAAGGCCAGCGGGCTGGCGGCCGGCAAGGGTGTCACCGTCGCGGCCACGCGGGCGGAGGCCGAGGCCGCGGTGCGGGCATCCATCGATGAACAGGCCTTCGGTGCCAGCGGCGAGGAAGTGTTGATTGAAGATTACATGCCGGGCGAGGAAGCCTCAATGATGCTGCTTGTCAGTGGCGAAAAATACGTCGTGCTCCCCGCGAGCCAGGACCACAAGCGCGTGGGCGACGGCGACACCGGCCCCAACACCGGCGGCATGGGCGCGTACGCCCCGGCGGCGATTGTCGATGCGCCCATGCTCGATCGCGTCGAACGCGAAATCATCCGCCCCACGCTCGCCGCGCTCGCGAAGGAAAACATCGAATATCGCGGCGTCCTCTACATCGGCCTCATGCTGACCCCAGAAGGCCCCAAGGTCGTCGAGTTCAACGTCCGTTTCGGCGATCCCGAATGCCAAGTGCTTTTGCCGCTCCTCGAAACCGACCCGCTCCAGCTTTTGTGGGACTGCGCGCACGGTGCGCTGGACCCCGCGGCGGCGCGCGTGCGGGCGGATTTCGCCGCCACCGTCGTGCTGGCCGCACCGGGCTACCCGACTCAGCCCCGCGCCGGCGATGTCATCACCCTGCCCGACCCGGCCCGCCTTCCGGCGGGCGCGGATATTTTACATGCCGGCACGAAACGCCGCGAGGACGGCGCGTTGGTCACCAGCGGCGGCCGGGTCTTGTCCGTCACCGCCACGGCGGCGACGTTGCGGGCCGCGCTCGATGCAGCGTATGCCGCGTGCGCGCTGATTCAATTCGACGGCTGTCACTATCGGCGGGACATCGGCGCGCGCCAGTTGCAACGGGAAAAGTGATTCATAGATTGACCGCGAGGGGAAATTGACCCGAAATGGCGCGCCGATTCCACCTTGCCGGGGTTTATTCTCCCACCCCGCGACGCCGATGACTTTTCCCTCCCGCCACGCCTGCCTGCTATTTCTTCTGCTCGGAACGGGCGGAGCTTTGCACGCGTTGCCGCCGGGTGTGGACCCGGCGCTTTTCCCCGACGCCGCCGCCCGCCCGCCCGCGGAAATCGAACTCGCGGGCCTTTCCGTGCTATATCCCGGGCGCGTTTTGCGCGATGCGCCCTTTACTCCCGACGTCGGCAACGAGGGCCGCGCCCCGCAAGTTTGGGAACTCGGCCGCGGAGACCAGCCGCACTGGGTGACACTCGTGCGCGTGTACGACCTCGGCGCAGTCGGCCCGAAATTGGGCGAATGGCTGACGCGCACCAACGTCATTCTCGATTTGCGGTACGTCTCCGGCAATGCGACCGACGCGGAAACTTTTGCGGGCATTTTGGCCAAGGCCGGTCTCGCCTCGGTGCCGATGCAAGCCGCCGGAACCCTCACCGCGCCGGCGGAGTTGCCGCACGGCACTGTTGCCGAGGCGCATCCCCTGACCGCGCCGCCCGTCCTCGTTTTGACGAATGGCAAAACCGCCGGGCCCCTCGAAGCGTGGCTGGCCGCGTTTCAGGCGAAGGAAAGTCTCCTCGCCGTCGGCACGCCGACGGCCGGGCAACCGGGCGTTTACAAAACCGCGGAGGCCGCGTCGCCCTATTATGTGCTGGCGGGTGAATTGCAGCCCGGGGCGCGCTCCATCGCGGGCACGGGCCTGCAACCGCGCTTTCCCGTGGACGTGATGCCCGAGCAGAATTTTCGTGCGTATATGGATGTCGAACACGGCACCGAACCCGCGACGCTTTTGCGCCACGACACCTTGACGACCCAGGCCCAAATCGCCGCTCCGGCCAGTGCCACCGGCACGGGAGCCGCGCCCGTGTTACCGAAGGATGATTCCGGCGACCCGGTGTTGCAGCGCGCGGTGGACATCGTTGCCGCTTTACAACTACTGGGGCGGATGCCAGCATCGCCTCCGGCCCCTGCGGGAACCGCCACCGTGCCAGCTCCGAGCCCGTCGGCGCGCTCTGCGGTCAGCCCCAAACCTTAGGGATGGTGTATATTACGGTATGCCTGAGCGGAATCTCATCGTCTTTGTCTGCACGGCCAACATTTGCCGCAGCCCGATGGCGCAGCAATTGTTGCGGCACGCGCTCAAGGCGGAGCCCGCGCCGCTGAAGACCCTGAAGGTGGTTTCCGCCGGCATTTCGGCCTACGGCGGCGACCCGGCTTCGCCCAATTCCCAGCGCGTGCTCGAAAGCGTCGGCCTGGATTTGTCCGACCACGTCAGCCAGCGGTTGACGCAGGAAATGGTGGACCAGTCGTTCGCGATTTTCTGCATGACCACGATGCACAAGCTGCTCGCGGAAACCCAGTTCAACCCCACCTGCCGGCATTTGTACCTGATGCGCGAGTTTTTGTCCGGCGACGTGGACAAGGAAATCCCCGATCCTTATGGCCAGGACCGCGCCGCCTATGAAGCCGCCCGCGACGCCATGGTCGAGGCCGTGCCGTCCATCCTCACCTTTCTGCGCAAAAATCTTTTGCCGAATCCGCCCGGCGCAGCCAAAGGCCGTGCGTAAGTGGAAGGTGCGCTCCTGGCGCGTTTTCTCACGAGTCTGCCAGCGTGCGCGGCGCAGCCGCTTAAACCGAAAAATTTTAACTCCATGAAAATCTCCATCGGCTCCGACCACGGCGGCGTGGACCTCAAAGACGCCGTCGCCCAGGGGTTGCGCGTGGCCGGCCACGACGTGCTCGACCGCGGCACCCATTCCCACGATTCGGTGGATTACCCCGACTTTGCCATCGCGGTGTCCAAGGATGTCGTCAGCGGTACCGTCGAACGCGGAGTCGTGATTTGCACGACCGGCATCGGCGTGAGCATCGCGGCCAACAAAGTGCACGGCATCCGCGCGGCGGTGTGCCACAACGAGGATGCCGCGGAATTTTGCCGCCGGCACAACAACGCCAACGTCATCTGCTTCGGTCAGAAATACGACACGCCCTACATGGCCCTCAAGATGGCGGGGATTTTTCTCGCCACGGCCTTCGAAGGCGGCCGCCACGAACGGCGCGTGGACAAAATCGCGGCGGAGGAGAAGACCGGGACGTAACTGCGCTCAGAAGTTAAGGCTGTATTCAGCTTTGTCCGCGAAGCGTGGCAGCTCTGAACCCTTAAGTCTTGGCGGCGTAGTCCTTGTCCAACGCGGTGAGATACTTGCCGGGCCCGCTCGGGACATAACCACTGAGCACATTGAGCGGCTTTTCCGTGGGACTCAGCAAGACCGTGGTCGGGAAGCCTTCGTCCGGGGCGAACTTTTCCTTGAGCGCCATATTTTGCTGGGCCAGCGCCGCCGGCGGCGGAGTGCGGCGGGGAAAGTCCGCCAACACGAGCACATAGTGGCTGCGGGCATATTGGGCAAATTCCGCGGTGTTGAAGACGTCCTGGTCGAGTTTGAGGCACCATGGGCACCAGTCCGAGCCGGAAAAATTAAGGAGAATTTTCTTATTTTCCTTTTTGGCCTGAGCGACCGCTTCGGCATAATTGGTCTTCCATACCGGATTGGCCGTGGGCAAGGCCCGCACGGCGGTAACACCGCCTAAAGCGAGGACGGCTAGCGCCAGGCTGCAGCGGAAAAACAGGGTGACGCGTGACGGAGCATTAAACGAGAAGGTGTTCATGAGGAGTTAAGTGTGGTTTGACCATAGGAACCACCTCTCCCCCATCCTATTCCCATCGGACCGCCGCCCCTGCCGCTCCCAACGCCGAGAAAGCCTTTTTTGACCAATTTTTAATCATCCCCCGCCCAGCCGTCCTCGTCGCCAGGCATCGGGCGGCGGGGCGAATTACCTGGCGCGAAATCAAGTTGACCGCGGTAAAAGGGGCATCTTTCCTGCGAAGATGAAGAGCTTAAGGCAGAGCCACCGGAGCCCTTTGAGTCATTCACTCCTCGCGGGTCTGGCCGTCAGCGTGAGCGCCTGCCTTAATCTGAACGCGCAAGAAAATACCGCCACGGCACCGGTGATTTATCCGGTCACTAAAACCGAACTTGGTCCTGCGCCGGCACCCGAAAAAATTATCGCCAAAGCAGTTTCCCTAATTCCCGGCGGCTGCCGCGCTGCCCTGATAGTGACTGCGGGAAATCAAATGCAAGTGGTGGTCGAGGGCAAGGCTGGGCCGCCTTACGATAAAGTTTTTGACGATTCGCTTCATTTCAGCCCTGACGGCCAACGTTTGGCCTATGCGGGAAAAACAGGCGATCAGCGTTTCGTGAGTATTGATGGCGCCATCAGCGGGCCCTATGACGGAGTGCTCAAGGATAGCCCCGTCTTCAGTCCTGACAGCAAGCGCGTCGCTTATAGCTTTCTAAAAGGGGGCCGGCAATATGTGAGCCTTGACGGAGTGATTCAGCCCCCATCCGATGGGGTGGCTAATGATTCGCTCCAATTCGATCCAACCAGCCAACGATTTGCCTACGTGTTGGTCCAAAATCACCTCTGGCAGGTGATGATGGACGGCCACGCCGGTCCTGAGTTTGCCGATTTCAGCCCCACCTGCGGGCCGATTTTTAGCGCTGACGGCCGGCATTCGGCCTATCTGGCTTTCAACCCCGGCCATGCGGTCTTGGTGGTGGACAATGATATAAAATCGCTGGGTGATCTGAGGCCCTTTTCGTTAAAATACAGTTCGAATCAGAAATATCTTTCCTTCATCGCAAAAGACAATCAGGGCGTGTTCCAAGTCTATATTAACGACCGGGCCGGTCCCCTCCAATGGGGTGTCTTAACCGGAACCCCGCTTTACAGTCCGGACGGCAAGCATGTTTTTTACGCCTTTTGGAACGCCATGGCTTTCCAACCCGTAGTGGATGAAGTCGTCGGTTCCTTTCCAGAGAGTGACTATGAAAAGCTGGAGCCGAATTCAGTCGCCTTCAGTCCAGACAGCAAAGTATTGGCCTTTATTGGATACCACCACGGAATCTTGTCCCGCGGGAGCAACGAATTGACCGGTCAAACGGATGCCGCCTTTGGTAGTTTTACCGACGACAAATATCACCTGGTGACCACCCAGGTCGAAAGACCGCCGGAAGCCGATTTTAAATCCCTCGTGGGCGTCGAAGATTTGCCCTTTGACGGCCATTACGTCAACGACTCGCTGCGCTTCAGCCCCGACAGCAAGCGACTCGCGTTTATCGCCGAAAACGAGGGGCGGCAAACACTCTTCATCAACCATGAAAGCCGCCCGGTGGATGGAATTTACCTCCCCGACTCCCTGATCCTGACGGGAGACTCCGATGTGGCTTATGCGGCGCACAACGCAATTGAGCAATGGGTGGTAATGAACGGCGCGCGGGGCCCGGCTTTTGCGGCCATCGTGGCCGGACCAGTCGCACGCCAGGACGGCCAATGCGAATATCTGGCGATTGAAAAAAGTGGCGAGGCCTATAAACTCGTCCGGGTCGCAGCGTCATGGCCGCCCCTTGGTACACAATCTAATTCCACCGCAAAACCCTGACGTTTCCGGGAGCCGTGAGTCTGCGCAGAGTCTTTCCGCCGATTTTACTTTTCCTTTCGACTCCGGCCCGATTTCTTCTGAGACTAATTCTTTACGACCCTTCTCCATGCCCAACGTCGCCTCCACTTCCTTCCTCGCGCGCGAGTCGCTCGCCCAGCTCGATCCCGCCGTCCACGCTGCCGTCGTGCTGGAGACGGCGCGCCAGCAGTCGCACGTTGAGTTGATTGCCTCCGAGAATTTTGTCCCGCCGGCCATTCTCGAGGCCGCCGGCACCGTGTTGACCAACAAGTACGCCGAGGGCTACCCAGGCAAGCGTTACTACGGCGGCTGCCAGTACGTGGACATCGTCGAAGAACTGGCCATTGACCGCGCCAAAAAACTTTTCGGCGCCGAGCACGCGAACGTCCAGCCCCACTCCGGCAGCCAGGCGAATTTCGCCGTTTACTCCGCGTCCATCGAACCGGGTGACAAGTTGCTGACCATGAACCTCAGCGACGGCGGCCACCTCACCCACGGCAATCCGGCCAATTTCAGCGGCAAGCTTTACAAAATCGTCCACTACGGCGTCTCCGCTGAGGACGGCCGGATTGACTATCAGGACCTCGCGCGGCAGGCCGAGGTCGAGCGCCCGAAGATGATCACCGTCGGAGCCTCCGCCTACCCGCGCATCATCGATTTTGCGCGCATGGGCGAAATTGCCCGGAGCGTCGGCGCGCTCATGCTCGCGGACATCGCGCACATCGCCGGCCTCGTCGCCACTGGCGAGCACCCGAGCCCGTTTCCGCACGCGGATTTTGTCACCACCACGACGCACAAAACCCTGCGCGGCCCGCGCGGCGGTTTGATCATGTGCAAGGAAGCCTGGGCGAAAAAAATCGACTCGGCCGTATTCCCCGGCGGCCAGGGCGGCCCACTCATGCATATCATCGCGGCCAAGGCCGTGTGCTTTCAGGAAGCCGCGAAGCCGGCGTTCCGTCAGTACGCGAAGCAAGTGCGCGCGAACGCCGTGGCGCTCGCGGACGCCCTCACGAAGCGCGGCTACAAGCTCTCTTCAGGCGGCACCGACAACCACCTGCTGCTCATTGATTTGCGCAAGAGCCATCCCGACCTCACGGGCAAGGTGGCGCAGCAGGCGCTCGATTTGGCCAATATCACGACTAATCGCAACACCGTTCCTGGCGAAACCCGCAGCCCCTTCCAGACGAGCGGCGTCCGCCTCGGCACCCCGGCGGTCACCACGCGCGGCATGCTCGAGCCGGAGATGGAACTCATCGCGGAAGCGATTGATTTGGTGCTCGGCGGCCCGGCCGATTCCGAGCGCTTGGCCAAGGCGAAATCCATCGCGCTGGACCTCTGCGGGCGCTTTCCCCTGCCCTATTAAGGGCGCAACTATCTTCGGGCGGGATGAAATTCCTGTTGTCAATTTGCCATTTTCCCGTTTCATTTACCTGTTTTAAGGGATAGGCACAGGGGCAAACTCATCCCGTGCCGGTGCTCCCGGCCCCGCCTCCTCCACCCTTAAAACCTACTTCCCATGACCACCCCCACCCGCAAGACCCGCAAGGGCTTTACCCTCATCGAATTGCTCACGGTGATCGCCATCATCGGCATCCTGGCATCAATTCTGATTCCGACGATCGGCAAAGTAATTGATACCGCCAAGAAGACCGCGGCCTCAAGCAACGCCGGCCAAATCGCCAAAACTTATCTCAGCTATTCCAACGCCGGGAGCAACACCCGCAACATCCGCACCACCACCCAGGCCGGTTCCGCGGGCGGCGGTCGCTCCAACGGCGTGGCGAAGGACATCAACGATGTCGCCTTCATTCTCGCGCAAAAGGGCGGCCTGAATAACGCCAAGCTGTGGTTCATCACCTCGGACGACGCCCTCGCCGGTTCCCAGATCCCCAACGTCGTCATCCAGGGCGACACCAGCAGCGCCACCGAAGTTTCCAAGGACTTTGCGGACCTCACCAAGAGCTGGGCCTTCGTCATCGGCCTTTCCACCAATGCCCCGCCCAGCACGACCCCGGTCGACTGGACCTATGGTCTCGGCCATGACGGCGTGTGGGTCAAAGCTTCTCCGTGGCTCGGCACCGGCGGCCACATGGCCTTCCTCGACGGCCACGTGCAGTGGTTTGAAAAGATTTCGACCGAATCGGGTGGCGACAGCCTGACCACCTACCAAGGCAACCCGAACCCGGGTTCCAACACCGCCGATTACCAGCAGGCCATCAACTCCTCGGGTGGCAAGCCCGCGCAGGTGGTCAACGCCGACGGCAAAGGCACCTAGTCAGTCCCCATGTTTTTCCTCAAGCCCGGTTGCGGTTTCCGCGACCGGGCTTTTTGTTACATCAAATCCTGATAGAGCTGGGCATAGGCCGGCGCCTGCTTGGCCCAGCTCGAGTCGAGCGCGAGGCCCGTGGCGCGCACCCGTTCGCGGGCCGCTTTGTCCTCATGCAGGGCAAGGGCACGGGCCAGGCCTTCGCGCCAGCCGTCCGTGGTGGGCGCGAATAAAATACCGTTGCCGGCCGCCGGCTGATCCCGCACATCGACGATGACATCCGCCGGGCCACCCGTGCGCGCCATCACTGGAATGGCGCCGTAACGCAGGGCGCGCTGGGCGTGGTGCGGGCTCGGCTCCACGCGTGACGTGCCCAGGAAAAAGTCCGCCCCGGCCAGCGCCCGGTGCAGGGCGCCCACTTCGGGATTTTCGAGGAGCACCACCCGGCCGGGGCGCAGGCTCGCGAGCGCCCGCCAGGGCTCAAAATCGGACGGCGCGGCGGGCCCGAGCAAAACCAGCACAGTATCCTCCCGCAAAACCGGCAAAAGCTCGCGCGGGTCGCCGAGACCGAGAGCCGCAATGAAAGGCAGGTTGGCCGCCACCAGCGCGCCCGTGCGCAAGGTCGAATCCAGCCCCAGGCCCCGGCTCAAGGCCGCGCGGCATTGGGCCTTGCCCGCCGGTGCGCGCCCGTCAAATACCGCCGCCAGATAGCCGTCGTAAAAAGGGTTCCACTCGGTTTGGTCCACGCCTGTCAACAAGCCGCGCAAATCCTCGCGCCGCGTCGCCAGCACGCCGTCGAGGCCAAAGCTGTGCTCCGGTTCCAGGATTTCACGTGCCGCCGTCGGGCTGGGCGTGAGCAGAAAATCGGAAAAAAGAATGCCGCCCTTGAGATAATTGACCTGGCCGTAAAACTCGAGGCCGTCTTGCGCGAAGAATTCCTCGGGCAGATTGGTCAGCGGAAACGTGCGCCGCGGATAGATGCCCTGAAAGACGGGATTGTGCAGGGTGAGAAAGGTGCGCGCCGCCACCGTGATCTGGCGTTTGCGTTCCTCCACCCGCAGCAGCAGCGGCGCCAGCGCGGTGGGCCAGTCGTGGCAGTGCAGCACGTCCACCGGCGATTCAAAGCGGCAGAGCGCATCCACCACGGCTTTGCAAAAAATCAGGAAGCGGATGTCGCTGTCCTCGTATTCGCCGCCCGGCGGACCATAAGGGAAACTGCGGTCAAAGGATTCGTCGCGGCGCACGAGGTAAAGCGTGAGGTTCGCGCTGAGCGGCAGTTTTAGGGTTTCCGCCGACACCTGCCGATCGCCCAGATCAAGAGTGTGCTTGTACAACGGCTCGGCGTGCGCCGCGCGCGGGTCGGCCAGCACCTGCCGGTAGCCGGGGAGAAAAATCGCCACCTCGTGCCCGAGCCGCGACAGCTCCCGCGTCAAACCGCCCACGGCATCCGCCAAGTGCCCCACCGACACCCACGGGGCGAACTCACTGGCGGCATGGACGATTTTCACTGGACAAGACTGCGGAATTTAGCGCCAAGGGACGAGTCTAAAAGAAACTTGCGCTATTAATAATTCATCAACACCCAAGCCATTCTACCGCCGTTATTGCCCTCTGCCAATCGAGGTGAACTATTAACGAAAAACTTTCCGTCCGACGCTCAGGCTAAGGCCAGCCCTACCCCATCAGCCGCTCGACGGCTTCGAGGTAGCGCAACTGGGTCTGCTGGATCAATTCCGGCGGCAGGCGCGGGCCGGGGGCCGTCTTGGGCCAGTCCAGCGTCTCCAGATAATCGCGCACATATTGTTTATCAAAGGCATGCTGCGGGCGGCCCGGCGCGTAGTCCGCCGCCGGCCAGTAGCGCGAGGAATCGGGCGTAAGGGCCTCGTCGATGAGGAAAAGCTTGCCGGCCTCGTCCGTGCCGAATTCAAATTTCGTGTCGGCCAGCACCAGGCCCGCCCGCGCGGCCTCGCGCGCGCCCAATTCATAGAGGCGCAGGCTCAAATCGCGCACCTCGACATACCGGCGCGCGCCGAGCGTGGCGGTGGTTTGCGCCGCGGTGAGCGGCTCGTCGTGCCCGGCGTGGGCCTTGCTCGTCGGCGTAAAAAGCGGCTGCGGCAGGCGCTCGCTCTCGCGCAACCCGGGCGGCAGCCCCTGGTCAATCACGCGGCCAGTTTTCTGGTAATCCTTCCAGCCGCTGCCCGCCAGATAACCGCGCACCACCGCCTCCACCGGCAGCGGTTTGAGTTTGCGCACAATCATGGAGCGCGCCTGCAAGTGCGGCCAGTCTCGCAACCGGCGCGCGATTTCGCCGTCATGATCGGGAAAAAGATGATTCGGCGTCTGTGCCGCCAGCCGTTGAAACCACCAGAGGCTCAGTTGCGTCAGCAGCACGCCTTTGCCGGGAATGCCGTCCGGCAAAATCACGTCGAAGGCGGACAACCGATCCGTCGCGATGATGAGCAGGGCGTCGCCGGCGTCGAACAATTCACGAACCTTGCCGGAGCCGATTTTCGGAAACGGCAGGCCCTCGACGCGCGTGAGCGCCTCGGCCGGCAGGACGGCTTTGATGCGGGAGAGTTCCAAGCCCATAAAACGCCAGCCTTGCGCGCCGCCGGACATTTGTCTATCTTAACCTGTTACGGGGCTTCCGGCTCCGGTTCTTTGACATCCCCGGCGCGCGCACGCGTGGCCCGGGGCTTTGCCACAACGAGGGCCTCGTTGCCCTCTTTATTTTGAATTTTTGAATTTTCAATTTTGAATTTTTGCAAATCATTTTCCCCGGGGGTGTACCGGATTCGACCTTGGGACGACGAGTAGGGCGGCAGGCCAGAGATGGTGGTTGGCTCTGTCAAAAGTCCACCAAAAAGCTATTCGGCAACACTGAATACGCACTCGCTGCTTAAATTAGCGGTGACGCGCCTCCTGGAAACCTGCTAAGGGAAGGTGCGCCAACAGCAGGCATAGCTGCGCCGGAGTGCTCGGCGGTGCAGTCGTAAACTACCGGACACTCGGGACGGTTCAGCCTGCTTGGGGCGGGCCCGTTCCAAAATCAAATCACAAGCTAAGCCTGTAGAAACCCTATCCGAAATCCCGAGACACGCGGGTTCGACTCCCGCCACCTCCACTTCTTTATCAACGAGCTACGAAACTATTCTCAAGTCTGTATCACATTCTACTAGTCATGGGTAAGCCAAGGCCGTGGCCGGCTAAAATCCATCTAGGTGAGAATCGGTAACATTGCCCCCAGCAAATTCGATGTGCACATGACCGCGCTCGTAAAATCGGCCGGGTTGGCGACTGGCGCGAAAACTATTCCAACGCCATGCGGCACAGTTTCGGTTCCTATCATCTCGCCCGCGATTGTCGAACGCAGGCATACCCTGCTTGAAGCCCAACGGCCTCCACCTTAAGCCACGGCCAACCCTGCGCTTGCGATGCGAGGGGAATTCGATTTTGCTAGGGCGGTTGTGCCTGTAGTGATTGGCGTTACCCCGCCAGATTTTTCAATCCCCCATTCGGAAAAATTACCCCATGAATGCCTTCTCCACTCCCGTCCTTGGCCGTCTGGTGGCCATGGCCACACTCGCCCTGACGCAAACGGTTCCTCTGCTTCACGCCGCGGCTGCCGCGCCCGAAATCGTGGTCGCCAAACCCGCCGGGAATGCGCCGGTGACGGTGGTGGACGCGACCGCGAACGGTATCAATTATTACGTCCTTTCCAACGGCATCGTGACGGCGTGGATCAACAAAGCGACCGGCGACATGGAAGGATTGGACTATAAGGGCGTTGACCTCGCGGGGCACGACCAGCCGACGGTCGGCGTGGGGTCGTGGGAGCAAACTCCGGCCAACGCGGCGCAAATCGGCGGTTTGACGGACTCCATCACCATCGACCCGGCGAAAAACGGCGGCGAACGCGCGGAGGTTTCCGTCAAGGCGGTCACGGGCGGCCAAGTGGGGCTGACCCCGAACGCGCCCGGCGCGCCCGGCGGCGGCATGCACATGGACCTGGAAATCCGCTACTCCATCGGCCGCGGCGACAGCGGCGTTTACACTTATGCCATTTTCTCCCACCCGGCGGGTTACCCGGCGGGGGGCGTGGGCGCGGAGAGCCGCTACATTTTGCTGCTCAACCAATCCTTTGACTGGCTCTCCGCCGATGCCGATCGCAATTTGCTGGCCGCCGGCCCCTTGAATTGGGGCACCGGCGTGGTGGTCCATGCGAAGGAACAGCGCATCATGAGCCAGGGGCCGTATAAAAACTCCGTCGAACACAAATATTCTTACAACGGCGTCCAATTCAAAATCCCGGCCTACGGTTGGTCGAGCACGAAGGAGCACGTCGGCGTCTGGTTCATCAATCCGACCACGGAATATCTGAGCGGCGGCGCGACCAAGCTGGAATTGCAAACCCACTATGGCGACAACGGCAATCCGGATCCCATCATCCTGGATTACTGGAAAGGCAGCCATTATGGGCGCAACACCACGCTCAATGTGGCCGCCAATGAAAATTGGAGCCATGTCGTCGGCCCGATTTTTGTTTACGTCAATTCCTTGGACAGCTTCAAGACGCCCTCGCAAACGGACCTGGACACCCTCGCAGCCTCCCTGGGCGACCCGACGGTGCCGGCGGCGTGGAAGGATAACGCGACCGCTTTGTTTCAGAACGCCCTCGAACAGGCCAAGCGGGAAAAGGCCAAGTGGCCGTATGAGTGGGTGAATGGCGTGGATTATCCGCACAAGGACCAGCGCGGCAGCGTCTCGGGCCAACTCGTGCTCAAGGACGTGTATGCGCCCAAAGGCATCTCCACCAAGATGCCGCACCTGACGGTCGGCCTCGCCGCGCCAGAACCGTCGGACAATGACACCAACGCCGGCGCTAACTTTGGCTCGGAGGCGAGCTGGGTGACGGATGGCAAAAATTACCAATTCTGGGCCACCGGCACCGACGACGGCAAATTCACCATCGATAAAGCCCGCCCCGGCAACTACACCCTGCACGCCTTTGCCGACGGAGTATTGGGCGAATTCGCGCGCACCAATATCACCATTGAACCCGGGAAGAACGTCGATTTGGGCCAGCTCGAATGGAAACCCATTCGGTACGGCTCGCAAGTGTGGGAAATTGGCTACCCTGACCGCAGTGCGCGAGAATTTTTCAAAGGTGACGGCGACAATTATTGGCTGTGGGGCTGGCCGGTGCGTTATCCGCTGCTGTTCCCGAATGACCTTACTTACACGGTGGGCAAAAGCGACCCGAAGAAGGATTGGTTCTTCGAGGAAGTGCCCCATGCGACGGTTGACCCCTCCGTATTTTTGAATCCTGCGGCCAAAGACCCCGCCAACCAACGCTTCGGGTGGGTAAAGTCATTTCCGCAAGGCTCCCCGGATCCGTGGCGTTCCTGGAGTCAGGGCCGGGCGACCACCTGGACCATCAAATTCAATTTGGACAAAGCGCCCCAAGGCTCTGCGACGTTCCGTATCGCCTTGTCCGGTGCCGACGGCGCGGGCGGCACGACTGTGGGAGTCAATGGCGAGAATGTCGGCCGGGTCACTCCCTTCAGCACCAACGCCCTGCGCTACAACACGGATCAAGGCGTCTGGCAGGAACGGGATGTGCCGTTTGACGCCGCACTGCTCAAGGCGGGCGAAAATGAAATTACCATCACCGTTCCGGCGGGCGACCTCGACAGCGGCCTCGTGTATGATTACCTGCGCTTGGAGTTGAACGAGTATTACAAACTCGACGGTACGCCTTTGACTCCGCCCAAGACGTAGGCGCAAGTTTCGGTCAGGCGATGGCCGTCATCTTGGCTACGTTACACGAGGCCAAGGAAATCTAAATAATGGTGTAATTTGAGGACCGCTTCCGTAGCGCGGTGGTTAAGTCCCGGCCTGCTTTTCCAGTTTTTGCATGGCCGCCTTTTGCCAAAGTTCTTGAACCGCCCGAGAGGGCCCTGCTGCCGCATCGTTTGCAAATCCGGCGTTTGCCCGTTAAGCTCTGGTCAGCGTGCAGGCGGCGCGCGGCCCGGAATGTCTTTTCTTGAATATCTTTTGCTCGCGAGCGGTTCGCTGTTCGTCATCGTCGATCCCATTGCGGCGGTGCCGGCGTTTATCGCCATGACGCCCGAAACCGCGCCGGCCGGGCGCATCCGCATGGCCAAATTGACCGCGTGCGTGATGGCGGGCACCCTCGTGGTGTTTGCCTTTGCCGGGCGGTGGATTTTCCGTTTTCTCGGCATCACCATGCCGGCCTTCCAAATCGCGGCCAGCATCGTGCTCCTGCTGGTCGCGCTGGACATGTTGCGCGCACAGCGTTCCCGGGTGCAGGAAACCCGCGAGGAAACGGCGGCGGGCGCGGCGAAACTCGACATTGCGGTCACACCCCTCGCCATTCCGATGCTCGCCGGTCCTGGCGCGATCTCCACGTCGATTGTGCTGCAAAATCAGGCGCAAGGCTGGGCCCAGCAAGTGGCACTTTGCGTCAGCATCCTGTTGGTGGCCCTGGCAACGTATGCGGTACTGCGGATCTCGGCCCGCGGCATGCAATGGCTGAGCCCCATCGCGCTCAGCATCACCACGCGCATCATGGGCCTGCTGCTGGCCGCCGTGGCCGTCCAATTCATGGACAACGGTCTGCTGGCCTTTCGCAACGAATGGCTGGCCGGCGCGGGCGGCTGAAAAAGCCGGCGACGAAATTTATTTCTTCGCCAGCGCCGCGGCAATCGCGGGATCCAGCGCAGGGCCGCGCGGGCTCACCGCGATGATCGCGCCCGTGCCGTCGAGCAGATACGACGCCGGAATGCCCATGATGCCGTACTTGACCGCCAGCTCGTTGTCCCACCGCTTGCCGTCGTAGAATTGCGGCCAGGGCATTTTGTTGGTCTTGATATAATCGAGCAGCGGGGCTTTGTCTTTGTCGTCGAGGCTGATGCCGATGATGTCAAAGCCTTTGGCGTGGTATTTGTTGTAGGCGGCGATGACGTTGGGCATTTCCATCACGCACGGGCCGCACCAGGTGGCCCAAAAATCCACCAGCACGACTTTGCCTTTTTCATTCGCGAGCGACAGCGGCTTGCCGTCGAGATCCTTCACGGCGAAGTCGGGAAATTTTGCACCCACCACAAGGGACTTCTGAATCTTATCGGAGTCCGCTTGGCGTTGGAGTTGCGAGATGGCTTCGTCCATTTCCTTGGCCGTGGCGGTGTTGGGCAGGTCGGTCTTGATTTGCTTGAAGATGGCGAGCGCCTTGTCGGTGTTGTTGAAAAGCTGCATGTACACGATGGCCTTGAAAACGAGGATCTGGGCGGCGTCTTCACTTTGGTCGGTCTTGTACTGCGCATACAGGTCATCGATCGCCTTCAATTCGTCCGCGAACACTTTTTCATCCTGTGGGCCGGGCTGCATTTTCGCCTGAATTTTGGCCAAAATCGCGCGGATTTTATCGGCCACCGCCGTGGAGGGCTCGGCCGACGGGAGCGCCGCCGACGGCGCTGTATTCGTCTGGCTGGCAGCCGCCGCTTGGGCCTGCGCCGACGCGGGCAACAGGGCGGAAAAGCCCACGAAACAGAGGGCGGCAGACGTAATAAACGGGAGAAGTTTCTTCATGGGAAATCGGGTGAGCCAGTCATTATCTAGATTCACGCAGGGGCGGCAATCGTAATTCATCTAGCAGCGTCTTTAAGACACCGCGCGGGACGCAAAGTTCACCGCTAAGCGGGTTTTACCCACCGCTCCCGCCGCACATCCTGCTTGTCATGCGCGAAAAGGACGTTACTAACAGCGGTCAATGTCCACCACTGCCGCGCCGCTTTTCCCTTGGTTGCAAGAGCGTTCCGCCGGCATTCTATTGCACCCCACCTCGCTGCCCGGCGGTTTTGGCATCGGCAATTTCGGCGCGGAGGCCCGGCGCTTTATTGACTTTCTGGCGGATTCGCATGTCCGCTACTGGCAAATGTGCCCGCTCGGGCCGACCGGCTATGGCGATTCGCCCTACCAGTGCTTTTCCGCCTTTGCCGGCAATCCCTACCTCATTGACCTCCAACCGTTGATTGAGGCCGGGTTGTTGCAAGAAGCGGAAACCACCGCGTTGCGTGCGTTGCCACAGACACATGTGGATTTCGGCGGGCTCTACAAAAATTTCTGGCCGCTGCTGCGCACGGTGTTCGACCGGTTTAAAAAGAATCCCGCGGCCCTCGCCAGCCTGGGCGATTTTCAGAAATTCAAGGAGCGCAACCACGCCTGGCTGTATCCGTACGCGGTGTTCTCCGCGCTCAAGCAGCATTGCGGCGGACGCTTGTGGCTCGAATGGCCCGCGGAATTTCGCAGCTACGCCGCGGCCCTCAGCCGCCCGCTGCCGGCGGAGGTGACCGAAGGCATCGCCGCGCAGGAGTTTTACCAGTTTCTTTTCTTCGCCCAATGGCGGCAGTTGCGCGAACACGCCGCGAGCAAGGGCATCGGCATCATTGGCGACATCCCCATCTTTGTCGCGCTCGACAGCGCGGACGTCTGGTCGCACCCGGAAATTTTCCAGCTCGACCAGCAGACGGGCCGGCCCATGAAAGTCGCCGGCGTGCCGCCCGACTATTTTTCCCCGCTCGGCCAGCTCTGGGGCAACCCGCTGTACAACTGGGACGCCCTGCGCGCGCGCCGTTACGATTGGTGGATCGAGCGCTTTCGCGCCAATTTCGAGATGTACGATATCATCCGCCTCGACCACTTCCGCGGCTTCGACGCGTACTGGGCCGTGCCCGCCGGAGCGCCGGATGCCCGCAAAGGCTCGTGGGAGCCGGGCCCAGGCCTCGCGTTTTTCCAGGCCTTGCACGAAAAAATGCCCGGGGCGCGCATCATCGCCGAGGATTTGGGCCTGATTACGGACAGTGTCATCGCGCTCCTCGAAGCCACCGGGCTGCCCGGCATGGCGGTGCTGCAATTTGCCTTCGGCAGCGGCTCGGACAATTTTTATCTGCCGCACAACGTCAAGACCAACGCCGTCATCTACTCCGGCACGCACGACAACGACACCTCCCTCGGCTGGTACCGCAGCGCCGGCACCCTGGTGCAGGACGAGTTTCGCCGCTACCTGCGTTCCGGCGGCGACGCCCCGCACTGGGACCTCATCCACGCCGCCTACAAATCCGTGTGCCGGCTCGCAATAGTTCCCCTGCAGGATGTTTTCGGCCTCGGCAGCGAAGCGCGTTTCAACACGCCCGGCCACGCCACCGGCAACTGGCAATGGCGGTTCAACAATGCGCAACTCGATTACGCCTGGGGCAGCCTCGCCGGTCACCTCCGCGATTTGTCGGACAATTCCGGCCGCCCGGGCCCGCATCCCGCGCTCGCCCAGCGGCCCAAGAGCGCGGGGATGTGAGGAAGGGAAGACTAGTCAGCAGAAGTAGTGACGCAGTCGCGAGAAAGGTATATTCGAGCAAGTTGAACGTGCAGGAGATTTTCTTGTCCAAGCCTACATGCGAACAGGGGCCAAGCACAGCTTTGCTGCCATGGTTTGGACGGTGATCCTCTTAACCTATTGCGGCTGCGCACAGCAAAATTCAGCTCCACCCCATCCCTCCTTGCCGTTGTCAGGTGGTCCGTCTGCGCTGCCTTATGCAGACATCAATAACCCGGGTGCTGCACCACGGGAACCACCGCCAGCAGGGGTGCGTTATCTCGCCCTGGCCGATTCCCTGGAGAAACTGCGCGAGCAAACCCAGCCTGACTTGGCCTGGGTGGATGATGATGGCGTTGCCATTTTCTGTTGGGTGAAATTGACGCCGGATGGGAAATCGGCCGTCTTCACCCTCGATCAGGCACATCAAGTCCTCCAAGACGGCCGCCTTCAATGGGGCTTTTTCGATCCAACCGTCCTGGACAAAGTGGCCTTCAATACCCCGCTCCGCCAATACTTCGTGCTCAAATTTGTCCGCGCCGAAATCAAATATCCGGACGACCATTACGACGGCAACAATAGCTCGGCTGATCTTCTGTCCACGGATGCAAACGGCGCCGCGGTCTATAAAATTACCTACTGCTCGGAAGGAGGCGCAGGATCCTCGCAAGAGCGGGTCCGAACCTATCTGATTTATTCCTCCCCCTCGGGCAAACTTGCCCTGGCGACCACGGATTTGGGCCACACCGGCAATTACCCGCATACGTGGCAAGGTAGTTTCGATCAATTCGAATTTGACCTCCACTGGCAACCCACGGCCTCCTCCGCTTCGTTCGAGGCCAAAGTACGCACCATAACGGTGGATGCTGTCGCCGCGCAAGATCCCCGCTTGAATTGGCCGGATCTTGTGCGTTATCAGAACGGGATTTTGAGCGGACCTTTTCCCATGAAACTCAAAATGGATCCAGTCGAGTATGTCGATGCTGATGGCAATGTTACCTTGGCTGCCTTGGCCAACTCATTGGTCTTTTATAAAGGTGGTCCAGAGGTGGATGATTTACTAAACTCGGCGGATCGGGGCACGGCGAAAATAAGGGCAGCCCAAGTGGTCCTCGCGAAACTGCAGCGGCTAAATCCCGCCCTAAATCCTCTATCCGCGGTGCCCGCCGGCACGCATATCGTCTTGCCTTCAAACGTCGATTGACGCCCGTTGATGAAGGGAAATCCAGGCCGGATTCTGCAACTCACGCTCGCCTGCATTTTTTCGTTGTTAAAACGAAATTACGATAAGTTAGTAGAAACCCGCAATTTGGGAAAGCAGTGCGGCCCCGGCATCTTCGAGCAGGTAGTGGCCGGCGTCGGGACATTCACGCACGGCGGCGCGCGGAAAACGCCGGCGCCATTCGGCCAGGTACGCGGGCGTGAAGCAAAAATCCTGCATCCCCCAGGCGAGCAGCATCGGTTTGTCGCGCAATTTTTCGAGCCCGGCCTCCACGGTTTGTAACGTGCCGCGGCTGGGGTGGTTCGTCTCCAACGGAATGTCCTGCACGAAGCGCAGCACCGCCACGCGGTCGGCCCACGAACGGTACGGCCAGAGAAAACCGCGCCGCACGGCGGACGGGAGCGGCTTCGTCACCGCCATGTGTGCGGCCGGCCCGGCGAAACCATTCAGGCCGCGCACGAGCAACGGGCCCACCACCGGCCAGCGGCAGACACGAATGCGCGCCGGACACGGGCCCTGAAAGGCCGCGGTATTCATCACCACCAATTTCCCCACCCGTTCGGCGATTTGCGCCGCGACGCCGAGGCCGATGGCGCCGCCCCAATCGTGCACGATAAAATGGATCACCGGCTGTTTTATTGTCGCCACCAGACGCGCGAGATTCTCGATGTGGTCCGCGAGCCGGTAGGGAAAATCCTGCGGCTTGTCCGACAAGCCGCAGCCGAGGTGATCGGGCGCCACGACGCGGAAACGCGGCGCGAGCGTCTTGATCACGTCGCGATAAAAAAATGACCAGGTGGGATTGCCGTGCACGCAAACCACGGCAGCCGGGGCGTCGCGCGGGCCTTCATCCACGTAATGCAGGCGACCGCCCGGCGTCTCCAGCCAATGGGACGCAAACGGGTACAAGGGCCGCACGTCAGGCGGCAGTTCTGGGGCGGACATGAGGGAAAGAGCAAATTCGGATTTTTAAGAAAGAGTTTTTGGACAGAATTAACAGCATTTCAGAAATTAAGAATTTCAAAAATGGTGATTTCTCCCGAGACCCAAAATTTTTAATCAATCATTCCGCAAATTCTATTAATTCTGTTAATTCTGTCAAAAAAGACGGTCGACTTGATTCAGTCTAAGCGCTCTTCCCCCACTCCAGCGCGGCCATCAGGCAACTTAATCCGCTGCCGATGCCGAGCAACGCCACCCGGCTGCCGGGCACCACGCGTTTTTCCTCCACGGCGCGCGCGAGCGTGATGGGCAGCGACACCGAACCGACGTTGCCCAGCCAGGGAAAAGTGGAGAAGTCCTTCGCCTCGTCGAGACCCAGACGTTGAAAAAGCTGGCGCTGGTGCGCGCGGCCCACCTGGTGGCAAATCACGGTGTCCGCCGTGGTTTCGTTCCAACCGGTTTCGGCCTTGAATCGCGTCCAGCACCGCGCGGCCACTTCGACGCCCGCTTCCAGCAAGCCTTCGCTATCGGTCTGCATGTCGAGGCCGCCGCCGTCCTTGGCCGTGTCGCCTTCGCACAAATGCGAGGCCGTGGTGTCGGTCTCGACGACACTCGCGAGCAGTCGCGGCGAGCCCGGCGGCGCGAGGTCCGCATGGGTGACGAGCGCGGCCACCGCGCCCGCGCCGATGGTGAGATTCGCGAAGTAGGCTTTGATTTGCTGGCGGTCGAGCGTGCCGTCGTTGAGCCGCGCAATCGTGCCCTCGACGAGGGGCCGGCCATTTTCCCCGGAAACCAGCAGGGCGCGCCGAATCTGGCCGGACTCAATCATCGCCCCCGCCACCGCGAGCGCATTCACAAAGCCGAGACACGCGTTCGACAAATCAAAAATCTGCGTGCGCGGGCCGAGGCCCAACTCGCGATGCACGTAGGCCGCCGTGGCGGGCTCGAGCCGGTCGCGGCAGACAGCGCAATGCGCCAGCAAATCAATGTCGTCCGCCATCACGCCCGTCTGCTCGAGCAGCCGCCGGCCCGCTGCGGCCGAAGCCTGCGAGGGCGCGAAACCCGGCGGCCAAAAACGCCGCTCGCGAATGCCGGTCATCAATTCAAGTCGGCCTTCCGGCAGGCGCAGGCGCTGGTAGAGCGGTGCCAGGCGCGCTTCCAGCGCGGCGGAAGTCCACGGTTCCGGCGGCAAGGCGTAGGCGAGCGCTTCGAGGGCGACGGAGGAAAATTTCATGACTCGATCGCCGCCCCCGGAGGCCGGGTGGCCGCGCGCACCACTTCGCGGTCGAAATAATTCAAATCCAGCCCGGCATTGACGACGAGACCCTGGCCGTTGATGCCACTGGCCTGCGGGCTGAGCAGGAACACGACGGCATCGGCCACCTCGCGCGTTTCCAGCGCCCGTTTGCGGTAGGTGAGTTTTTCAGCGAATAAATAATGCTCCAAATAGCCCGGAATGCCCGCCGACGCGCTCGTCTTCAGCGGGCCGGCGTTCACGGTGTTGAAGCGCACCTCCGTGTCGGCGCTGAACGATTTCGCGAGAAAACGGATGGCGGATTCCAGTGCCGCCTTGATCGGCCCCATGTAACCGTAATTCTCCGTCGTCACCTGCGAGGAGATGCTGAGCGCCACGACGGAAGCGTCGTGCTTCAGATGCGGCTTGCACACGCGCGCCAGTTCGACCAGCGAGAAACACGAAATGCTCATTGCCTGGAGAAAGTCCTCGCGCCGCGTGTCGTGAAAAGGCCGCGGGCCCGCGCTGAAATTCGCCCACGCGATGGAATGCACAAACCCGTCGTAGGGACCGTGCGCCCCGAGCGCTGCACCGAGCGTCTCAATTTGCGCCGGTTGCTCGACGTCACACACCAGCACCACCCGTCCCGGCAGCAATTTCTCCACGGAGGCCTGGCGCGCCGGTGAGCGCACACTGTAAATCACCTTGGCGCCCTGCGCCTCCAACGCCTGGGCCACATGCCAGGCCACGCTCTTTTTGTTCGCCACGCCGGTGACGAGATAGGTGCGGCCTTGGAGATCGAGGGCGGACATGAGGCGGAGAGTTTAGACAGAATTGACAGAATTAACAGAATAAGAATTCAGTTCTCGGTCAGAGGAAAGCAAAGTGGCCGGGCCGTTTTAGTCGAAGAATAAATAGTCCGTTTCCAGAAATAATTCAGTAAATTCTGTTAATTCTGTCCAAAAATCAACTCACTCCGCTTCGCCGGCGGGCAGGAGCGCGAGCGCGAATTCGAGGGCGAGCACGGGCTTGCCGTCTTTGCGCACGACTCCGCGCAGGAAATGAAATTTTTGGATGGTTTCTTTTTCGGTGATCTCGATTTCGACGGTGTCGCCGGGGCGCACCATGCGCTTGAACTTGGCCTCGCCAATGCGCGAGAGCACGGGCGTCAGCCCCGCGGTGGGCCCGCCTTGCGTCTCCATTTTTTTCACCAAGTGCACGGCGGCGGCTTGAAAGCACGCCTCGCACAGGATGACGCCGGGCGTGATCGGATTGCCGGGGTAATGGCCCGCAAAATAAAATTCCTCGGCGCGAAAGGTGCGCCGCGCCACCAAGCCGTCGGGCCGCGACTCCACGATTTCGTCGAGAAACAAGAACGGCGGGCGATGCGGTATCGTGCGTTGGATTTCGTTCATGTAGGGTTGCTGCTTAACACAATTTTAGTCGGCGCGGGAGCGTACAATTACAGTTTCTTTTCATATTCCCGATGGGTTCCAATCCAAAACCAACGCAAGGTTTCTCCTTCGAGAGAGGCCAAGGCCCGGTAGTCCTGCCCGATGCGCACCGACCAGTAGGCTCCGACTTTCTTGAACTGGAGCGAGGGATGCCGGGGATTACTCTGCCATAGTGCAAAATTCTTGAACGCCAGTTCCTGAATTTCGACGGGCAAGGCGGCCAGGGACTCACGAAAAGCGGCGTTGACGGAGGAATTCATCGAGCGGTTGATCCGGTTGGCCGGCGCTGCGGGCCTGCGCCCGTTGATAAAGTGCATCCAGCCGCCCTGATTTTGCGTCTTGCGCAAGTTGCCGGTCAAAGTCCGTCTCCCGCTGGCGGTCAAACCATTTGGCCAGCGATTCGAAATCGCTTTTCGGCAGCTTCAAGATTGCGCTCTCAATTTCTTGAACGGTACTCATGGTGGCATTATGTCCCGGACGGGCGCCCCTTTCAAGCCACATTCTGGCGCACGGAAAGGTAGGTATCCATCTTGCTTGCCGTGATGACCCCGTAATTAATCGTGCCCAGCCAGCCGGACATGATGATGCCGACCGAGCCGGCGTGGTAAAGCCCCGGCACCTGGTCGGGCAATTCCATCGAAACTTTCAGGCCCTCGAATTTCGTGCCGAACGAGGTGCCGTCGTAATGCCGCACGTAGCGCCGGACCGTGCGGGGCGTCGCGGCCTCGAGCCAGTCGATTTTTTCGCGCACGCCGGGAATGAAGCGTTCCAGACCCTGCACCGATTCCTCGATGATGCGGGCCTTGTGGTGCGCGTAACCGGCGTCGTCGAGGTTGTGCCAGTCCGGCCAGCGCGCGTTGATGGACGCCACGACCGCGTAGCGTTGCTCCTTTTGCTGCGGGCGCGTGTCGGGATAATACACTGAATACGTGCGGCTGGTGGTGTGAAAGTCGGTCAGCTCTTCGCTGCTGAAAACCGGGGCGTCCGAGGTGAAAACCAAGTCGCCGATGTGCGGGATGGACTCGCCGGCGCGGATGCCCATGTACACCTGGCAGGAGCTGGTGTTGATGCGCACGGCCTCGGCCTCGGCGGCGTAAGCCGGCGGCAGGTGTTCGCGGCCTACGAGTTCGAACAGCGTGTTCTTGACGTTGGCGTTCGAGAGGACCGCGCGGCAGCGAATCTCGCGCCCGTTCACCATCACCCCGCGCACACGCGGGCGGCCCTCGGCGTCGGGCTCCGTCAACACGCGCTCAACCAGGCAGCGCTGGCGCAGATCCGCGCCGTTTTTCTGCAATTCCTCGCCCATGAGCTTGATGAGCAAATCCGTGCCCCCGCGGAAAATATACACGCCCTTGCTCATGAAATTGGAAAACACGATGCCGTAGGTGATGGCCGGATCATCGAGCGTCGAGCCGTTGGCATAGGCGATGGGCTCGAGCAGCAGGCGGTGCACATCGCCGCGGCCGGGGAAAAATTCCTCGAACAACTCGCGCGTGGTGCGCTGGTCGCGGTCGTAGTAATTCATGCGCCGCAGGTGGTCGAAAAAACCGTTCACGCGCGCGGGCTCGACGCCAAATTTCTCGCTCAACAGGCGCGTGAAATCGTCGCGGTCGAACGTGGTCTGGAGGTTGAACTGCGGGTTCACGAACCGGATGTCCGTCAACTGCCCGATGCGGTCGGCAATTTCCTTCGTCCAATACTTGCGGCAGGATTTAATCATGCCCACGGGAAAGCCGTGCAGCGAAATGTCGAAAATATGGCCGCGCTTACGCGTGAACCACGTGGCTAGCCCGCCGAACTGGTAGTGATGTTCGAGTAGCAACACCGAGTGCCCGAGTTTGGCCAGGTAGTTCGCGCCCGTAAGCCCGCCCAGCCCGCTGCCGATGACAACGACATCGTACGCGTCGCGAACGCCTTTAAGAAAGTCTCTGGCCATGGGCGGTGTAAAGCCGGGAACCAGGCGGGCCGAACCACGGCCGCGCCGCCGGCACCCGTGCAAAGCAAAGTCATTACCCAGCCCGCGCCCCCGAGGCAAGACGGGAGTAAGGCGGCAAGCAGGCGAAAGTAAAACGCAGGCACGATGCCTGCTGGAATTCATCTTTCAAAACTTGCGTATGGTTGAGTTTTAACTCAATAAACTCAACCATACGCAAGTTTATAAAAGTGGCCTTATGCTGGAGCTTGTCAAGCAAAATGGGAAACGCTTCCGCTGTGCGCCAGGGAGCCCACCCCACACCATGACTGCAAGCTCGACTGGGCGGGCGGTCCGACTACGATGCCCTACCCTGCATCGCGCATGACCAACCGCTTCTACAACGAATTCGATTTCGCCCTGCTTGACCCCAGCCGCCCGCGCGGCACCCGTGAGGAAGGCGACCCGCGCTCGCCGTTTGCAGTGGACCGCGACCGGGTGATTTTTTCCTCGGTCTTCCGCCGCCTGCAATCGAAGACCCAGGTCTTCCAATCCGGCGAGTATGATTTCTACCGCACGCGCCTGACACACTCCATCGAGGTCGCGCGCATCGGGCGCTCCATCGCGGAATTTCTCAACGCCCGCGGCGCACCGCTGGGCCCGGATTTTTTTGTGGACCCGGATCTCGTCGAAGCCGTCGGCCTCGCGCACGACCTGGGGCACCCGCCGTTTGGCCACATCGGCGAGCGGCGGCTGCATGTGCTGATGGAAAAATGGGGCGGCTTCGAGGGCAATGCGCAAACGCTGCGCCTCCTCACCGAACGCTTTTACGAACGCCCGCGCCAGGCCCGCGGCATGAATCCCACCCGCGCCTTTCTCGACGGCGTCCTCAAGTACAAGGCTCTCCGGCGCGAGTTCCGCCTCGGGAAAAAAAAGCCGTTTCACCATTTCCTCTACGACGACCAAAAACCCCTGCGCGACTTCGCGCTCGCCGGCGCCCGCCTGCCCGCCAGCCCGGAGAAAATCAACGAAAGCAAGAGCCTCGAATGCCAGCTCATGGACTGGGCCGACGACACCGCGTATTCGCTGCATGATATTCTCGACGGCGTGAAGGCCCGCTTCATCACTGTCGAAGTCGTCGAGCATTGGAGCGCGGGCCAGCCGCTGACGCCCGCCGCGCAAAAATGGCTCGACCAGTTGCTCAAACTCATCCGCGAGGAAAACCTCGAGCCCGCGTTCAACGCGAAAATCGGCCAGTTCATCCGCGCCTGCCGCCTCGTGCCTCGCGAACACCCGCTGGCCCGACGCACGCAGCGTTACGCGTGGAATCTGCAGGTACACCCGGATATCAAGGCGGAGGCGGAGTTTTATCAAAAACTCGCGGTGGACGTCATCTTCCGCTCGCCGAGCATTCAGCAAATCGAATTCAAGGGCGGCCAGATACTGGATCGGCTCTTTGCAGCGTTGCACGACAACTATATTAAAAAGAGTGAGCGCCCGCTCGATCTGCTGCCCGCGCGCTGGAATGCCGCCTTGCGGGCCGAAAAAAAGCCCGCGGCCCGCGCGCGCCTCGTGTGCGACTTCCTTTCCGAACTCACCGACGGCGCGGCCATCCGCCTCTACCGCCGCCTCTTCGACCCCGCCTTCGGCTCCATCACCGATTTGACTTAATGCGAAAATGGCATCCTTTTAGCTTTTCTAACGGTTTTATCCATCCCTTCACAATCCTCCTTCGCCATGCCTATCCGCGCCCTGGCCGCCACGGCTGCCCACAAACCCCTCGAACCCTTCTCCTACGATCCGGGCCCGCTCGGTGAGGGCCTCGTGGAAATCGCCGTCACCCATTGCGGCCTTTGCCATTCCGACCTTTCGATGCTCAACAACGATTGGGGCATGTCGGCCTACCCATTCGTGCCCGGCCATGAAGTCTGCGGCACCGTCGCCGCCGTGGGCGCCGGAGTCGCGACTGTCGATGTAGGCCAGCGTGTGGGTCTCGGCTGGTTTTCGCAGAGCTGCATGACCTGCCACCAGTGTATGACGGGCAATCACAATCTGTGCCCGACGGTCGAACAAACCATCGTGCACCGGTTCGGCGGCTTCGCCAACCGCGTGCGCTGCCACCATGCCTGGTGCCTGCCCCTGCCCGCAACGCTCGACCCCGCGAAGTCCGGGCCGCTGTTTTGCGGCGGCATCACCGTCTTCAACCCCATCGTACAATACGGCGTGCAACCGACGCACCGCGTGGGCGTGGTCGGCATCGGCGGCCTCGGCCACCTGGCCGTGCAGTTCCTCAACAAATGGGGCTGCGAAGTCGTCGCGTTCACTTCGAGCGACAGCAAGAAAGAGGAAGCCAAGCAACTCGGTGCGCACCAGACGGTAAATTCGCGCACCGACGCCGAGGTCGCCCAGCTCAAGGGCTCGCTCGATTTTATTCTCGTCACGGCCAACGTGCCGCTGAATTGGGAAGCCTATATCGCCGCGCTGGCGCCCAAGGGAAAATTGCATTTCGTGGGCGCCGTGCCCGCACCCATCTCCGTCGGCGCCTTTTCCCTGATTGGCGGGCAAAAAAGCATCTCCGGCTCGCCGCTGGGCAGCCCGGCCACCACCGGCGACATGCTGAACTTTTGCGCGCGCCACAAAATCGCGCCGGTGTGCGAGACGTTCAAGATGTCGCAGGCCAACGAAGCCCTCGCGCGCCTGGAATCCGGGAAAGCCCGCTTCCGCATCGTGCTGGAAAACGATTTGGGGTGAGGCGACCTCTCAAATCACGCGGGAACCAAAAAGGCCTCCAACGGCTGCTCTTTTCGGAATGAACTCACATTCTGAATCGTGAAGCCGATGATCTTTCCCGTCGTATCCACCCGCTCCATGACGGCGTCATGCGCGGTCTCTTTGAGATAGCCAGCCTCTTCCGAAAAGCGGACCTCGAGGAAATCCGCTTCGGCGTCGAACCAAACTTTTATTTTATCGGCCATAGGTCTGCGCCCGGCTTGGGTTTGTCAGTTAAGTAAGCAGTAACCACAAATGCGTCGGTTGCCAAGTATTTTACCACCACGCACAGCCACTTGGCCCCCACAACGGTTTGCAGCTGAAATTCATAAAACAGCCGAACCGCCGGATCGGAACGGGAAAGGCGCACAAGCTGGGGAAGCAGCAAAACGTGCTCGATCGCCGCCATCATCTGCTGCATTTCGGGATGCTCAAGAATATGGACCCAGCGTTCTTCCGTGACCCGAATCTGATTCCCGAAACAATCCTTCAGCAAGTTTTTCATGGGTGGCTGCATTTCGCTCGCGTTAGAATTAGCTATATATTTCTGAGTTTGGCAGCCGTAACTCAACCCCGCGGGTGGGCGTTCTTGTGCGCCTCCTGCAAGCGCGCGATGCCGACGTGCGTGTACACCTGCGTGGTCGAAAGGCGCGCGTGGCCGAGCATTTCCTGCACGGAGCGCAGGTCCGCGCCGTGATTGAGCAGGTGCGTGGCAAAGGAGTGGCGCAATTTGTGCGGAGACAAATCGAGGGGCAGGCCCGCCAGTTGCAGGCATTTTTTCAAGCGCAACTGCACCCACCGCGGAGTCAGCGGCCGGCCGTTGGCTTTGGTCAACACGCGCGTGGTGTGGCCGGCACCGGGCGCAAAATCTGCCCGGTGCGCGCGCAGGGCCTCGGTCGCCATTTCGCCGAGCGGGCACAGGCGTTCCTTGCGACCCTTGCCGACGATGCGCGCCAGGCCGTGATCCAAATCGATTTGCCCGTAAGTCAGGTTCGTCAATTCACTCACGCGCAGGCCCGCGCCGTACAAGACCTCGAGCATGAGGCGGTCGCGGCTGCGGACAAACGCCCGGGCCGCCTTGCCCTCCTCCGGTTCGTTCTCCGCCAGTTGGTCGGGCACGGCCAGGAGCGTGCGCATTTGCGCCTCCGTGAGAAATTGCGGCAGCGAGCGGTCGAGCTTGGGCAGGGACAATCCCAGCCACGGGCTGCCTGCGGCCAGATGCCGCCGCTGGAGAAATTTATAAAATGCCCGCAGCGCCGCCACGTGCAGATGGACGGTGCGCCGGTCGAGCCGCCGTTGGCTTTCGATGACGAAACTGCGCGCCTGCAACCGCGTCACTTTTTCCGGGGCGACGGCTCCACGCTCGGCCCGGCCCAGCCAGGCAAAAAAAGCGCGAATGGCTTGGTTGTAATTGCGTGCGGTGTTAGGCGACAACCGCCGCTCGCCGCGCAATTCTTCGAGAAACGCCTCCAGGTGCGGCACGGCGGTCTCGTTGCCGTGCGCTGCGGGAGAGGCGGGACTGGTCATCACGCCAGCCTACCGGAAAACGAGCCGGGAGGGAGCAGAAAAAACGCCATTCCCGCGAGGCGGATTGGCCTCCACATTGGAAAAAGGCACTGAATTACTGCGCCGGGGAAACGCGGTAGAGCACAGCCCCGTGGGAATTGACGGTCGCCACCACGGCGTCGGCCATCGTTCCGAGGTCTTTGTGGTTCCACAAGTCGCGGACGGTGACAGGCCCTTTCAGGCCAAGTTCTTCCAGCGACACCTTGATCGCCACGGGGTCGGTTGTTTGCACAACCGGCGTCGCCGCCGCAGGGGGAGTGCCGGGCGCAGCCGCTACCGCAGCGCCGGCGGGCCCGTTCAAAGCGACGGTCACGGCATCCGAATCCGTCGCCAAGGCCACGCCATTGGCCGGCGCAGCCGGAGCCCCAGCGCGACGGCCCCCGCGACCGGCGCCGGGAGCCGGTGCCGGCGAAGTATTGAAGAGCGCCACATATTTGTCCTTCGAATTCGGCACCTCGGCCACCCAGGCGACCTTGTTGTCCGCGTTGAACACCTGTTTGTTGTTGAGAGAATTTTTGTCCACGGCGATCACTTCGTCGTTGGCCAGCAAGGACAGCGTGAAGGCATCATTCTGGGGCAGATTGCCGCCAAACATGAGCGGGGACTTCGCGATCGACCAGAGCGACATCAGCGTGTACTCCTCGTCGGGCGTGAAGGCGGATTTATTATCCGGTGATTTCCAGACCTTGATGTGCCCGAAGGGAATCATGTCCGCATCGGGCCAGTGGCCGGGACCGCGGAAGGGCGTCACATTGTTCGTCCGCGCAAACTGCGCGTACAACGCGGGCCAGTTGTCCCAAAAATCACCGCTGATGCGCCACATGTTCGCGTTCGCGGCCACGAGGTCGTTGGAACCGCCGCCGGGCGAGATGGAAAACACGATGGGCCGGCCGGATTTGTCGATGGCCTTGCGAATGGCCTCGATTTCGGCGTTGTGACCCGAGAGGTCATCCACCTTCACGAAATCCAGCCCCCAGGAGGCCATGAGCGCAAAAACGGAATCGTAATACTCCTGCGCGCCGGGCTTGGTCATGTCGACCCCGTACATGTCGTTGTTCCAGCCGCACACATTATTACGGTCCACGATGTCCTGCGCATGATAGGCCGTGCCGAGGATGGGCGCGTTGTCGCGGTCCACCGCCTGGCGCGGTATGCCGCGCATCAAATGCAGGCCAAACTTCAGGCCCTTGGCGTGGATGTAGTCCGCGATGGGCTTGAACGAGCCCGTGTCCGCCGTCAATGGGAACCGATTGGGCGCGGGATGCAGGCGGCCATTGGCATCCGAGACCAGCGCGGCGCCGCGCCGGTAGGTTTCCGTGTGCGCCAGCGGCTCGTACCATTGAATATCAATGACCACGTACTGCCAGCCGTGGGCCTTGAGGTTTTTATCCATGTAGTCCGCGTTCGCCAGCGCGTCGTCCTGCCAAATGCCCGCACCGTAGCAATCCCACGAATTCCAACCCATCGGCGGCGTGGGCGCCCACTCGAGGTGCGCCGTCGCATTGAACGGCGGGGGCGGCGTGGCGGACGTCGCGGCAGGATTCGGCCAGACATAGGGGCCTGCCGCCGCCTTGGCGGCCACGGCCGCCGAGACCGGGTCGGTGCCCGCGGGCGTGGCTGGCACGGGCAGCGGACCGGCGGGACCGCCCCGGCCGCCGCGGCCGCCGAAACCGCCGCGGGCTGCCGCGCCGGCTGCGGCGGGAGTAGTGGAAGCCGCGGCCGGAATCGCGGGAGCGGGGGTGTTTTGGGCCCACGCCAAAAGAGAGGTGAGGCCGAGCAACGCCGCGCTCAAACCAACCGGGGATTTAATTTTCATGGGGAAACAGGAGGAGGAATTGGAAAACTTTGGCTTACTTGGTCGGCGCAGCGGCGGGCGTGATCGCGGGAGTGCTGGCCGCGGGAGTGGCCGGCGCCGGAGCGGTTTTTTGCAAGTCGCGGTCCATCGCCGCGCCATCAAAGGGAATCACAACCACCTTGCTGCCGTGGCCGTCATTGGTGCGATCCGCGTTTTTCGGCACATCGATGACCGCGAGGGTGAAGGCCTTGACGTGGCCGTCCTCGATGTACACGCCCGGACGCTCCATGTTGTTCCAGTGGTTCACGGTGCCGTCCGTGTAACGCAGGAAGTCCGTGGTGGGGTCGTAGGCCAGCCCTTGAAACTGCCAGTTGGTGATGCCGTCCTTGGACGTGATATGATAAGCCTTCCGCGGCCGCCAGCCATTGACGACGATGTGATAGAGCCCGCCGCTATACCACACCACCGGATCCTCCAGCGTGTCCAGCGGCAGCCCTTCCACCGCCTTGTAAACGCTCGGCCCCATGACTTTGTAGGGTCCCAGGATGCTATCCTTGCTGATTAAAATCTGGCCGGAGCGCGGCACAATTTCAAAGCCGCCG
>Ga0265320_10000065_pt1 | contig 95299 bp, 83 predicted proteins | sample 4827metaG_FD_202087 | JGI IMG/M metagenome (GOLD analysis project Ga0265320, IMG submission 202087) | Rhizosphere microbial communities from Carex aquatilis grown in University of Washington, Seatle, WA, United States - 4-8-27 metaG | ecosystem: Host-associated > Plants > Roots > Rhizosphere >...
CGTTCGTGCATGACCACGCCGCCGTTGGCGTATTGAATCCATTCGTCGAGCGGATGGCGGAGGGCGATTTGCGCGGCGAGGCCGCAGAGGATAAGGCCGGCGAGCATCCAACCGAAGAGGTTGAGGCTGAGGCCGGAGTGGTCGCGCTGGCGGCGTTCCTGGCGGGCCTGCCAGGCAATGGAAAAACAGCCGAGGCCGCCCAGGACGGCGGCCAGCACGCGGTAACCGGGGTCGCCGACGACTTCGATGCTGACGCCGAGCAGAATCGCCGCGATTAAAAAGAGCGAGCCTTCACCGGACGCCCAGCGCCAGCCGCGCTGGCGCACGAGCCAGGCGATAAGCCCGAGCGCGGCGCCAAGCCAGAGCAGCGCAAACGCGCACCATTGCGCCGGGTGGGGGAACGAGGCGAAAAATTTCGGGTTGCCGGTGGGTATGGCCCAGAGCATTTTATCCGCGCCCGAGGCGAACTGCACCAGGCCAAGGAGCGCCAGGCCGCCCGCGCCCAAACTGAGCGCAGCCCAGGTGCGCGCAAAGACGAGGCGGCTTTTGCACATAAGCAGGGCGTTGAGGCAGGTGGCGAAAATCCCGGCGGCGAGAAGCGCGGCCAGCCCTGAGGTTTTGAGCGGCCCGCCGACGGGCATCCATTCCGAGGGCAACGGGAGCAATTCCCAGGATTTGGTCGTGCCGTCGCTGGTGGTGTGATAGGCGGGGTAAAAATGCCCGGCAATCAAACAGCCGATGACCAGCCACGCCGGCAGCATCCAGAGGAGATAACGCCCGGTGAGCGCGAGCAGTGAGCCAGGGTAGCTTTCGCGATTGGCGAAGAGCAGGGCGACGCCGATGAGGCTGAGGACGGCGACGACGCCTTCGATGATGGGGGCGTTGCCGCCCGCGCCGATGGCGGCGATGAGGCCGAGGCCCACCCAGTGCACGCGGAAGGCGAGTTCGGGGTAGGATTCGGCCGCGCTTGGGCCATGATGTTCGTCTTCAAACACGTGGAGTGGCGGGTGGGCGGGGCGTCAGGCCGGGGTGGGAGTGGAAGGGTGGGCGGGCAGAAGGCTGAGGCGGAAATGTTCGAGCGCATCCCAATAGCCTGCGGGGTCAGTCTCAAGAATATTGTTGTGATGGGCGCCTTTTACCCAGAGGTGGCGCTTTGGCCCGGGGTGGGCGGCGTAGAGTTTTTTGCCGTGGGAGAAAGGCACGGTGAAATCCTGGGTGGCGTGAATAGAGAGCAGGGGGACGCGCAGGTGGCGCATTTTTTCGAGATTGTTAAAGCGATCCCAGGGCAGAAGGGTGATATAGGTGACGACACGGAAGGCGCTCATGAACGCGCCTTCGAGGATGAGGCCGGCGACGGGTTCGCGGCTGGCGAGGGCGACGGCGGGGCCGGTGCCGAGGGAGAGGCCGTAGAGGACGATTTGCCGGGGTGCGTAACCTTTGATTTGGGTGAGGTAGGCGTAGGCGGAGGCGAGGGCGGCGTGGCAACCGGCTTCGCTCGGCGTCCCGGTGCTGGTGCCGTAGCCGGGGTAATCGTAGGCGAAGACGGCCCAGCCGTGGCTTTGGTAAAGGCGGAGGCGTTCATCGGTGGTGCCGAGGTCCTGGCGGTTGCCATGATTAAAGAGGAGGACGTGCGAGGCGGCGGGGTTCGGCAGGAAGACGGCGGTGATGTTGTTGCCGTCGGGCGAGGGGAGCTTGGGCTGGTCGGGGGCGTCTTGATAACTCGACGGCGGAGCGGGGAAAATGATGGAGTCCGCCACGAGCCAGGCAAACACGACGAGGCCGACGTAGGCGGCCGCGAAGGCGGCGAGTATCGTGAAAATCCAAGGCAACATGCGCGCAGCATAACGCGGGCGGCGCTCTTTTGCCGATAATAAATCCATGCGCGCAAAAGAAATTTCACATTGAATTCCACGAGGCCGGATGAACCCGCCAAAATTATTCGCGTAATATATCGTCGAGATCCAGCCACGCCGCGAGGGGAAGTTCTTCCGGGCGGGCGCGGGCGTCGAGGCCGTGGGCGGGCAGGCCATCCAGCCAGGCATTCAAAGAAAGTCGTTCAGTCCGCCGCACGAGGGCGCCAAGTTGTTTGCGGCGGTGGGTGAAGAATTCGCGGATGAGTTTTTTCGTGGCGGGGCGAAATGCGCGGGCATCCGCGCGGCGGCGGAGGCCGAGGAGCACGGAGTCCACTTTGGGCACGGGGTAAAAACACTGGCGCGAGACGGGGTGGCTGTCCGCGCGTGCGAAGGCGGCTTCGGTGAAAATGGAAATCGCGCCGCGGTCGGCGGCACCGGGCAGGGCGGTGAAGCGCGCGGCGGCTTCGCGCTGGAGCATCAGCACGACGCGCTCGGGCAATGGGCCGGAGAGCAGTGAATCGAGCCATGGCGTGCTGACCGCATAGGGCAGATTGGCGACGACTTTGTAGGTGCCGCCGGTGGATGCCGGGTGATCGGCGGGCAACCCCGCGCGCGGGTGTGCGACGGCGTCGCCCTCGAGCAAATGAAATTTTTCGGGAAACCTGGGCAACAGCGTCTCGCGCAAATTTTGGTCGAGGTGGCGGTCGACCTCGACGGAGAAGACCTCCGCGCCGGCGGTGAGCAAGGCGTCAGTCAGGGTGCCGAGGCCCGCGCCGATTTCCACCGCGACATCGCCTTCCCTGATTTCGGCGAGGGCGAGGGACTTGCGGACGAGATTGCCCTCGATGAGAAAATTTTGCCCGAGGTTTTTGCGCGGCACGATGCCCAGTTGCGCGAGCACGGCGCGGGTCTGGGTGGAGGTTAAAGGCATAAGGAAGAATTAAGAATTAAGAAGTATGAATTATAAAGGGGGGCCAAGAGTGCGGACCATTTTTAATTTCATAATTTTAACTTTTTAATTTTGAATCAGGCTTCGCTCAATTCCTTCAATAACTTTTCCGGGTCGTCGGCTTTCATCAAGGCCTCGCCGACGAGGATGGCGCGGGCGCCGGCGGCGCGGACGCGGGCGGCGTCTTCGGCGGTGTGGATGCCGCTTTCGCTGACGGCCAGCGCGGTGGGGGGGATGAGAGGGAGTAGTTTTTCCGAGATGGCGAGGTTGGTCTTGAACTCGACCGTGGTGAGGTCGCGGTTGTTGACGCCAATAAGTTTCGCGCCGTGGTGGTAGGCGCGCTCGAGTTCGCGCTCCTCGTGAATTTCAAAGAGCGAGTCGAGGCCGGCGATGGTGGCGGACTCGTAAAGTTGCTTGATGGTGTCGTCGTCGAGGGCGCGGACGATGATGAGGATGGCGCGGGCGCCGGCTTCGGCGGCTTCGATAATCTGCAGCGGGTGCAGCATGAAGTCCTTGCGCAGGCAGGGGACGTGGCGGTTGGTGGTCACCTCGAATTCAACGACATCCCAGAGGTCGCGGAGGGAGCCGCCGAAATACTTTTCATCGGTGAGGACGGAAATCGCATCGGCCCCAGCGTTGGTGTAGCGACGGGCCTGCTCGACGGCGTCGGCCCCGGCCTTGATGTCGCCGGCGGAGGGCGAGCGGCGCTTGATTTCGGCGATGACGCCGAGGCGGCCCGGCTGGTTGAGGGCTTGCGCGAAACCCGGCCCGGGGCGCTTGGACTCACCGAGGCGGGCCAGCTCACGCTCGCGCACCGGGCGCAGGCGCGGCTCGATTTCGCGGCGCTTGTGGGCCATAATCTCCGCCAGTTTGTCCATGGGCAGGGATTTTTATACGGAAATCGGGGCGATGGACAGAATTTTATCCGTGCCATCCGTGCAAACTGTGATAAAAGAGAAGCAACCCATGAGTGCGATTGACGACTTGCGTGAAACCATGGCGCGATTGCGCGGCCCCAGCGGCTGCCCCTGGGACATCGAGCAAACGCATCAGAGCATTTGCGATTGCCTGGTGGAGGAAGTCGCCGAATTGCTTGATGCGATTGACCGCGGCGATTTTCCGCACATGCGCGAGGAATTGGGCGATCTGCTTCTGCACGTCGTGATGCACGCGCAAATGGCGTCGGAGGCCGGGCATTTTAATTTTGAGGACGTGGCGCGGGAGATAAACGACAAGCTCATCCGCCGCCATCCGCACGTGTTTGGCACGATGAATTTGCCAACGACGGAGGCGGTGCTGCACCAATGGGACGCCATCAAGGCGGCGGAAAAGAAAAACGGCCCGGCGCCGGAGGGTCTGTTCAAACGCCTGCCGCCGCAACTGTCCGCGCTGCTTTACGCCCGCGAGGTATATAAACAGATAGAGAAGAAACAACTGCCCGCCGCCGGAGTGGTGGACAAAGAAGCCATCGCCGCCCAGGCCAAGGGCTTGGATGAAAAAATTGCAGGCAAAAAACTTTTCGAACTTAGCGCCGCCTGCCGCCAAGCGGGTATAGATCCCGAATCCGCATTGCGCCGCCATACGCAGGCAGTGACAGATGCGGTGGAAGACGTGGCCCATGCCCATGCCTCGTGAGGAGGAAAGATTTGAGATGCTGGCCGTCGACACATCTGGCGGCCCGTTGCTGGTCCCCTGTGAAATCCGCCGTTCGCCGCGCCTGCGCCGCATTCGCCTGAGCCTCGGCCGGCGCAACCAGGCGGTTTTGCAGGTGCCGTTGCGCGCGAGTGTGCGGGATGCGCTGGGTTTTCTGCGCACGCAGGGCGACTGGCTGCAGAAACAACTGCAAAAGACCCCGCCGCCGGTAACCTTGGCTTCGCATTTGGCGAAGCACCCGCGCCTCAGTGCCGGCGGGCGGGTGATTGCCGTGACGCTTAACTTCACCCAAGCGAAGCCGTTTTTTGTGTATTCGGCGGCGGCGGAAGCCGCGGAGTTTCGCCATCCGCCCGGTGAAGGCGGGGAAGCGGCGCTGCACCGGCTCTTGCGCGAGTTTGCCGAGCAAGTCCTGCCGCCCCGCACGCAGGAACTCTCGCAACGGCATCGTTTAAGCGTGCGGCGGGTGAGTGTGCGCGACCAAGGTTCGCGCTGGGGGTCGTGCTCGGGGCGCGGCACGGTGTCGCTGAATTGGCGGTTGGTGCTGCTGCCGGTGGCGCTGCATGATTATGTCATCCTGCACGAACTGGCGCACCTGACCGAAATGAACCATTCAGCGGCCTACTGGGACTTGCTGCGTTCGTATGACCCGCAGACGGATGCCCACGACCGGGAACTGACGCGCGTGTCCCGCGAGCTAATGCGCCTGGGTCGCCGGTAATGGCAGTCTCTCCGCGCCGCATTTTAGAAAAGGTAATGGGCGGCATTATCAGGGCAGTGGGCGGTTTTCCGAGGGAGGGAGCAATATTTCACCCGCGCCACGCTGAAACACCACGGATATCGACACCCCAAGTGCTTTTTGGTGTTGCGTTGCAGGGAATACTTCTGATTTCTACTCACGTTTAACCTGCTTATCGGCTCATGGCTCGCGTACGTATGAATCGCAAAGAATTTTTGACGGGGTTGGGGGTTGCGGCGGCGGCTTGTCTGCCCCGCCCGGCGGCCGCCGCGACGGCGCAGACCGGGACGTCCGCCAAGCCAGGGAAATCGAACGCGGCCAACTTGCCGGTGAAAGCCCGCCCGGCCACCCGCATTGTGGCCCTCCGCGGCCCGAGCGTTTAAATCCACCCCTTTTGACCATCCACCCAGTCCGCCACCCCGACCCCTTTTCATGGCCAACGTCTTTCCCAAATGGTCCAATCTCGTGCCGATCAAGGTGGTGATCGCGCTCTTTTTGACCGTCTCCGCCGCCACGGCTGGCGCTTGGTATTACTTCTCCCCGAATTACACAAAAGTCGGTTACATGCCGACGCAGCCGGTGCCCTACAGCCATGCCCTGCACGTCGGCCAGCTCGGCCTCGATTGCCGCATGTGCCACACCTTCGTCGACCGCTCCGCCCACGCCAACATCCCCGGCCCCAGCGTGTGCATGAACTGCCACAGCCCGGATTTGGGCAATATTTTGAGCGACAGCCCGCGCCTGGCCCCCATCCGCGAGAGTTTTGCCAGCGGCCAGCCGGTGCCATGGATAAAAATCCACAACGAGCCGGACTACGTTTACTTCAACCACGCGGTCCATGTGAACCGCGGGGTTTCCTGCGTCGAGTGCCATGGCCAGATTAATGAGATGGACACGGTGGCCGAAGCCAAGCCGCTCGGCATGACCTTCTGCCTGAATTGCCATCGCAACCCCGAACAGGCCGTGCGCCCGCTGGACAAGGTTTTCGACCTGACCTGGAAGGCCGACAGCGCGGCGGCGCAGACGGACGAAGGCACCAAGTTTGTCCACGACTGGAAGGTGCTCCCGCCGCAAAGCTGCTCCGGCTGCCACCGTTAATAAAAATACCCAGTACGCCCACATCTTTTCCATGAAACTCAAAATCAACCATCCCGCGCCGAGCCAGCGCGAAGCGTCCGGGCCGCGCTATTGGCGCAGCCTCGACGAGTTGTCGGCCACGCCGGCGTTCAAGGATTGGTTGGAGAAGGAGTTTCCGGCGGGAGCCTCGATGCTCGAAGGTAATGAGCGGCGCGGATTTTTGAAGATCATGGCGGCTTCGTTCGGTTTGGCCGGATTGGGCATGGCGGGTTGCCGCCAGCAGACCCGCCACTTGCTGCCGTACTCGAAGCAGCCCGACCGGGTGATACCCGGCGTGCCGGTGTTCTACGCGTCCTCGCTCCCCGGCGCCGATGAGCATATTCCACTGATTGTCGAGACCCACGACGCACGTCCGACCAAGATTGAAGGCAATCCGAGCTACGCAGCCACCGGCGGCTCGACGAATGTCTACGCCCAGTCGAGTGTGCTCGACCTCTATGACCCGGACCGCGCCCAGCGCAGTAGCGCGGCGAACGGCGTGCCGCTCTCGGGCGCGCAAGTGTCCGACGTGTTGAAAAAACTGGCGACGGATTACACCGCCACGGGTGGCGAAGGCTTGTATTTTCTGGCGGACAAGAGCAATTCGCCCACGCGGGCCAAGCTCGTGCAAAAGATAATGGCCAAGTATCCCAAGGCCACCTGGGCGGAATACGAGGCGATTGACCAGACCAACCCCGAGCGCGCCGCCATGGCGATTCTGGGCACCGCCGCCCGCCCGGTTTATGATTTTTCAAAGGTAACGCGCGTGTTGGCGCTCGACAGCGATTTTCTGCACAGTGAACCGGGCAGTCTCGGTTATGCGAAGGGCTTTGCGAAGTCCCGCCGGATTCAGAATGGAACGGATGCGGATCCGGAGAAGATGATCCGGCTTTATTCGATTGAGAGCAATTTCTCCCTCACCGGGGCGAATGCCGACCACCGCCTGCGTGTCCCGACGGCCCACATCGCGGGCGTCACGGCCCTGCTGGCCTTGGAAATTCTGGGCCGGACCAAAATCGGACTATCCGATTCGACCAAGGATGCGCTTACGCGAGCCAGCGCGGGAGTCAAGGCGGACCCAAAATGGATTTCAGAATGCGCAAAGGACCTCTTAACCACCTTTACGACTGGGACTTCGGCGATCATCGCCGGGCCGCATTTGCCGGTGGAATTGCACGAGCTGGTGTTGCTCTTGAATGTCGCGCTCCAAAATGTCGGCAGATCGGTCAAGTTGTGCGCCCTGCCGGACCGTCCTGCGGCCGCGACGATTACGGATGTGTCCAAGGCGATTACCGCCGGATCGGTCAAAACCCTTTTCATTCTGAACGGCAACCCCGCGTATAATGCGCCGGGCGACCTCGCGTTCGCGGGCCAGTTGGCGAAGCTCAAGGCGGCGAAGGGCCAAATCATTCGTTATGGCTATTATGGACGGCAGACGGATGAGACCTCCGCGCTGGCCGACACGTTTATTGCCGGCTTGCACTATTTGGAGAGCTGGGGCGACGGCCTGACGTGGGACGGCATTCATGTCCCGGTGCAGCCGATGATTCAGCCGTTGTTCGAAGGTCTGGGCGAAATTGATCTGCTGGCCACGCTGGCGGGCGATGCGAAGCCCGACGCTTACGGTTATGTGCATGACACTTTTGCGGCGATGCACCCCGGCAAGTCTTTCGAGGAATGGCTGGCAGTCGGCGTGGTGGGCGATGGTTTTTCGGCGGTTTCGGACCGCCCGGCCTATGATTCCGACCGCGTGAGCAAGGTCTTTGCCGACGCGGCAAAATTCACCGCGCCGGTGGTGGACGACACGCATTTGGAAGTGCGCTTCATTCCGGGCATCGCTTGGGATGGCCGGTTTGCGAACAATGGCTGGTTGCAGGAGTGCCCGGATCCGATGACCAAGCTCACTTGGGACAACGCAATTTTCATCAGCCCGAAACTCGCCAAGCAAAAATATCCGGAACTGCTGCCCGGTGGCACGCTGATGAGCAGCATCGGTCAGGCGCGGAAGAACGATAACAACTTTGTCACCGGCCGCGAAATCGCCCGCGTCGCCGAAGTCACGGTCAACGGTCGGACGATCAAAGGCCCGGTCAGCATTCTGCCCGGACTCGCCGATAACACACTCGTCATCCCGCTGGGATACGGACGCAAGCTCGCGGGCAGTATTGGCGGACAGGTCGGCTTTGATGCTTTCCCGCTGCTTGATTCCACTGCCACCATGACGGGCAGCGCCACGGGGGCCACTTTCAAGCTGACCGACGACACCCACCGTCTCGCCAATGTGCAGGAGCACTGGGCCATGGAGGGCCGCGCGATCATCCGCGAAGCCAGCGTGGACGACTACAAGGCGCACCCCGAATTTGTGAAGGAAATGGACGTCGAGGCGCACTCGCCACCCATTTACGGCAAGGACAAGGATATGAACGCGCAGGACAAGGCCGTCCTGATTCCGCGCGGCCAGTCGCTCTACGACACGCATCCGAACAATGCGCCCGCGCCGAACGTCGCCGTGTGGAACACGGAAGAAGGCAAAAAAGATTTCCCGACGCCGCAGCAATGGGGCATGAGCATTGATTTGAACACCTGCCTCGGTTGCACCGCGTGCCTCGTGGCGTGCCAGGCGGAAAACAACATTCCGATCGTGGGCAAGGATCAGGTCATGCGCGGCCGCGAGATGCACTGGATCCGCCTCGACCGTTATTTTGCCAGCGGCCCGGTCAAGGGCAAGAATGGCGAGGACATTTTCACCGACACCGACGAGCTGCCGGAAGACCCGCAGGTGAATTTCCAAAGCGTCGCGTGCCAGCACTGCGAACTCGCCCCGTGCGAGAACGTATGCCCGTTCATGGCCACGCTGCACGACGACTCGGGCCTGAACACGATGGCCTACAACCGCTGCGTCGGCACCAAATATTGCGCGAACAATTGCCCGTACAAAGTCCGCCGCTTTAATTTCTTCGACTGGAACAAGCGCGAAGTGGGCGAGTTTTACAAAGGCCCCCTCGGCCCGGATTTCTACGACACCGACGCGAGCCAGCTCACGCGGATGCAGAAGAACCCCGATGTGTCCGTGCGCATGCGCGGCGTCATGGAAAAGTGCACCTATTGTGTGCAGCGCATTGAGGCCGCGAAAATTACTGCGCGCGTCAAGGCGCGGGATTCGGGCGACACCAAGGTGGCGGACGGCGCACTGGTGCCGGCCTGCGCCCAAGCCTGCCCGACGGACTCGATAGTCTTTGGCGACGTTTCCGACGCGACCAGCGCGGTCTCGCAGGCCAAGGCGTCTGACCGCAACTACGCGGTGTTTGGCTACCTCAACATCCGCCCGCGCACGACCTACCTGGCCAAGATTCGCAATCCCAACCCGGCCATCACCGGGCCGGGCGAGAGCGAGCAGCCGTTGTCGCGCCAGGAATATGACGTGCGCTACGGCCACAAAGCCGAAGGCGCAGCCGTGCACCCCGCGGGCGCGCCGAAGTCCTGATCCCTCCGTTTCCCACTCAATTTCCACCCTCCATGTCGCACGCAGCCGATTCTTCCGCGGACCGCCCGGCCGTCCTCGCCAAGGTCAAGCCCTTGACGTCGCTGCCGCGTCGGCCGCTGGTGCTGAATAACCGTGACTTCCATTGGGTCACGGAAAAAATCTGCCGCATCGTGGAGGACCCCGCCCCGACCTGGTGGTGGGTGTGCTTCCTTATTTCGGCCTCCGTCGCCAGTTTCCTCGGCATTGGTTTGCTGTGGCTGGTTTCAACCGGCGTCGGGGTCTGGGGGCTGCGTTCGCCGGAGTTCTGGGGCTGGGACATCGTGAATTTCGTGTGGTGGATCGGTATCGGCCACGCCGGGACGTTGATTTCCGCCGTCTTGTGCCTGTTGCGGCAGAAGTGGCGCACGGCGATCAACCGTTCTTCCGAGGCGATGACGATTTTCGCCGTGATGTGCGCGGGTGTCTTCCCCCTGTTCCACGTCGGGCGCGTGTGGTTTGCGTGGTGGCTGTTCCCGATTCCGAATTCGCAATCCACCTGGCCGAATTTCCGCAGCCCGCTCGAGTGGGACGTGTTTGCCGTCTCGACATATTTCACGGTTTCCGTGCTGTTTTGGTATATGGGCATGGTGCCCGACCTCGGCACGCTGCGCGACCGCGCGGTGAAGACCTGGCGCAAATATTTTTACGGCATCCTGGCGCTGGGCTGGCGCAATTCGACGCGCCACTGGCGCAATTACGAGATGGCCTACCTCATTCTCGCGGGCCTCTCGACCCCGCTGGTCTTGTCGGTGCACACCATCGTGTCTTTCGACTTTGCGGCGTCGCTGATTCCCGGCTGGCATACGACGATCTTCCCGCCCTATTTCGTGGCTGGCGCGATCTTCTCGGGTTTCGGCATGGTGCTGACGCTGGTGCTGCCGCTGCGCTCGATGTTCAAGCTGCACGACCTGATCACCCAGTATCACATCGACTGCATGTGCAAGATCATCCTGGCGACGGGCAGCATGGTGGGCTACGCGTATTCGATGGAGTTCTTCATCGCGTGGTATGGCGGCAACATTTACGAAGGCTTTGCGTTCATCAACCGCGCCTTCGGCCAGTATGGCTGGGCCTACTGGATCATGATTTCGTGCAACGTCATTTCGCCGCAATTGTTCTGGTTCCGCAAGGTGCGCGAGAATACCGCGCTGGTGTTCATCATCGTGCTCTTCGTCAACTGCGGCATGTGGTTTGAGCGCTTCGTCATCATCGTGACCTCGCTCGCCAATGACTTCCTGCCCTCGAGCTGGGGCTACTTCTCGCCGAGCATCGTGGACATCTTCACCTTCTTCGGCACGATGGGCTTCTTCAGCACGCTCTTTCTGCTCTTTGTGCGCTTCCTGCCGATGCTGCCCATCGCGGAAATCAAGCACGTCATGCCGGCCGCCGACCCCCACGTCCACCCCGCGCATGACGACGCACCCGCCCCGGTGGCGCTGGCGGCGAAAGGAGGCCATTCATGAGCGAGGAAATTTTTGGCATCATGGCGGAATTCAAAACCCCCCATGACATTTACGAAGCCTCGGCCAAGTTGCGCGACGCCGGCTTCAAGAAATGGGACACGTTCACCCCCTTCCCGGTGCACGGGCTGGAGAAGCAGATGGGCATCGGCCGCTCCCATGTGCCGTGGATAGTTCTGCTCGGCGGCATCACCGGCTTCTTCACCGGGGTGGCATTCACCTGGTATATGAACGGGTTTGATTATCCCCTGGTGGTGGGTGGCAAGCCCTACTGGAGCATCATCTTTCCGTTCCCGGTGCTCTACGAGTGCACGATTTTGTTCTCGGCCTTTGGCGCATTCTTCGGCCAGTTCCTGCTCAATGGCCTGCCGCGGCACTACCACCCGGTCTTCAACAGCGAGCAGTTCGAGCGCAGTTCCGACAACGCCTTTGTCGTCGTCATCGAGGCGGCCGACCCTCTCTACGACGAGTCCAAGACCCGCGCCCTGCTCGAGCAAGTCGGCGCTTACAACATCCACCTGGTGAACAAATAACATGCGCTACTTCCTCGCCATATTTGTTTTCAGCCTCGTGACGGTCGTCTCGGTGTTCGGTTTCCGCGGCAGCAAATCCAGCCGCGACCCGCTGTTCATTTTCCCGGACATGGAGTGGCAGGTCAAATACGCGCCCCAGGGCGAAAACCAATTTTTCTCCGATGCGCGCGACGACCGCCCCTTCCCGACGGGCACGGTGCAGCGCGGATACGGCTGGGCCATGCGCGAAGTGTTTTCCCCCGCCTTCGCCTACGCGCCGACGCAAAACCCCGCGCTCTATTCGGCCCGCGACTCCAAGGGCGATTTTTATCAGGGCTTTCCGGTGCACGTGACGGCGGACTTCATCGAGCTGGGCCACCAGAAGTTCAATATTTTCTGCGCGGTGTGCCACGGCATCACCGGCAACGGCAGCGGCGTCACCAAGATTGGCTACAAGATGACGACCGTGCGCGACCTGACTGACGACTACACGCGCGCCAAGGCCGAGGGCGACATTTTCACGACCATCACCTACGGCCACGGCAAAATGGGCCCGTATGGCGACCGCCTGACGCCGGTCGAGCGCTGGGCGGTGGTCTCCTACGTGCGCTCACTGCAACTGGCTGGCAGCGCCACGCCGGACAACGTGCCGCAAGCTGAACGCGCCAAACTCGGCCTATGAACTCTTCCACCGCCACGCCCTCCCTGTCGAACTCCTCCGCCTCCGGCAGCGCGGGAGGTTCGCTTGCCCAACGCGCCCTGATTGTTGGGCTGGTTGGCGTCGCCATCGCCTTGGGCGGGCTTTTCTTTGGCGGCAGCGCGGCGGATCCCGTGCGTCCGTTCATCGGCTACCTGATTGGGTTCGGCTTCTGGTTTTCGATGTCGATTGGGATGATGATGCTGGTCATCATGTTTTACCTGTTTGATGCCGGCTGGCCCATCGTGATTCGCCGCCAATTGGAGCACGGTCTGGCGGCCATTCCGTGGCTGGCGCTCTGTTTTGTCCCGCTGCTGTTGCTCGCCCTCGGCTTGTTTCCCGGCAAGGCGCACGGGCTGCTCTGGCAATGGCTCGACCCATCGCAGCCCCTGATTGGCAAGCCCGGTGAAACCATCGCCGAAGACCCGCTCTTCATTCACAAGGCCGGCTTCCTCAGTCTGCCGTTCTTCCTCGTGCGCCTGGCGATTTACCTGACGGTGTTCTGGGGCTTGTCGGTGGCGTTCCGCAAGAACTCCTTTGCCATGGATCGCGACCCGCGTCCGGAATATGTCCACCGCTGCCGGAAGTTCGCCGCCATCGGTGTGTTCTGTGTCGCGCTCTCGCTGACGTTTGCGGCCTTCGACTTTTTCATGAGCCTGTCCTACACGTGGTTCTCGACGATGTATGGGGTGTGGTTTTTTGCGACGTCGATGCGCTGCGGCATCGCCGGCACGATTTTGATTTGCTTCTACATGAGCGCGAAGCCCGGCCGCCCGCTCTATGGCATCTACAACCGCGCACATCAATACCTGCTCGGCTGCCTGGCGCTGACTTTCACGGTCTTTTACGCTTACGTCACCTTTTGCCAATACTTCCTCATCTACAACGCGAACATCCCCGAGGAAACCTTCTGGTATAACGTGCGCGAGATGACGGCCAGTTGGGCGCACAACTCCTGGTGGTGGGTCAGCCTGGCGATTATTTTCGGCTATTTCTTCATTCCGTTCTTCTTTCTGCTGAATTACCACACCAAGGTTTCGCGCCGCGTGCTCCCCTGTGTCGCCGCCTGGGTGCTGTGTTTCCATATCGTGGATCTTTATTTCAACGTTCTGCCCGGCAGGATTGCGGACGACAGCAAGGACAACCCGCTGCATTACGTGATCCGCGAGTTTCATCCGCAAATTTGGGACCTCGCCGCCCTGATTGGCATCGGCGGCATTTGCGTGTGGGCGTTCCTGCGTTCACAGTCCAAGGCCGAGGCCATTCCCATCCACGACCCGCGCATTGAGGAGTCGCTGAACTATCATGAGTGATCACGACGAGACCCCTTCCAAGGTGACGCTGCCCCGGTGGTTTTTTTCCGCGGCGGGCGTGTTCGGCAGCATCGTCATCATCATGGTGGTGCTGGCGGTGGCCTACAATTTCTCGCGTCCGGTCGCAACGGTGGACGCGGACATCGTGGCGCAGCGCAAGAAGACCCTGGCCGATGTGCAGGCCACGCAGTCCGACCTTTACAACAATTATTCGTGGGTGGACCAAAAAAAGAACATCGTCCGGATTCCGGTTGCCGAAGCCGTGAAGCTTGAGGCCGCCAAGCTGGATGCCGCCACCCGCGGCGAACCGGAACCGCCCGCGCGCCTCTCTCTCGCCGCGTCGCCGGCCGGCTTCACCCCGCCCGCGCCGCCACCACCTGCCGCCACGGCTCCCGCCGCTGGCACGGCTCCGGCCGCCGCATCCGCCGCCGCCGCCACGGCGCGCTAAATTTTCATCTAATGTTTTGCACGCGATTTCCGCGTCCGCATGTGCCCTTGCGAATCACTGGTTAAGGAAGTTGACCCGCGCACCGATTCCACCCAATCGGAGCCGGTTCTGCTTGGCCAGATTGACGCCTCCCTGCGCGGGCCGGTGGCGCTGTTTTTCTGGAAGGCGCTCGGCTGGCTGCTGGTGGGCACAGTGTTGGCCCTCATTTCTGCGATCAAGCTGGCGAACCCGGAGTTTCTCGCCGGGCATGAATTTCTGACTTATGGGCGGGTGTTTGCGGCGGCGATGGATTCGCTGATCTATGGCTGGGGCTGTCAGGCCGCGTTTGCCGTCGCGCTGTGGTTGATGGCCCGCCTCTGCCGCACCCAAGTCAAACACCTCGGGGTGTTGTATGTCGCGTGGGCGTTTTGGAATCTGGCGGTGTTCTGGGGAGTGGTGGACATTTTTCTCGCGGGGCCGACCTCCATGCCGGGCTTGGATTTGCCCCCGCAGGCGGCGCCGCTGATGGGCTTCAGCTATGTGATGATTGCGATGTGGGCGGTCCTTTGCTTTCACTACCGTGCGCCGGGCCCGGTGTATGTTTCGCAATGGTTCCTGCTGGCGGCGTTGCTATTGTTTCCCTGGATTGGCTTTACGGCGGAATGGGCCATTTTCTTTGCGCCCGCGCGCGGGGTCGTGCAATCGCTGGTCAACGTCTGGTATGTCAACAGCCTGCTCTGGCTGTGGTTTGCGCCAGTGGCGCTCGCGGTGATCTATTATCTCCTCCCCAAAATACTTGGCCGCCCGATTTTCGGCTATTATCTTTCGGTCATGGTGTTTTGGACGCTGATTGCGTTCGGCGGCTGGGCTGGCCCGCATTATTTGGTCTATGGCCCGGTGCCGGCCTGGGTGCAGTCGGTCGGCATCGTCGGCAATGTGATGCTGGTGGTGCCCGTGCTGGTCGCCTCGCTCAATCTGCTTATCACGGCGGCGCGTAATCCGCAGGACGTGTGGCAAAGCCCGGTGCTGCGCTTCGCGGTGTTTGGGGCGTTGGCGCTGGCGTTCGCCGGTTTCATCGGTGCGTGGGCATCGTCGCGCGACATCGGCTTGGTGGTCAACCTCACGCAATTCACCCTTGGCCACGCGCTCAACTTGTTTTACGCGTTTTTCTCGATGGCGATGTTTGCCGCGATGTATTACATCATCCCGCGGGTGCTGGGGCGCGAATGGCCCTCGGCGATACTCATCAAGACGCATTTTTGGTCCTCGGCCCTCGGCAGCGCCGCATTGGTCTTCGCGTTATATTTCTTTGGCTGGCGGCAGGGGATGGCGATGGACAATCCCGAGGTCGATTTTATTTCCATCGTCAAGGCGGGCGGCTTTTTGAACGAAGTGCGCATCACCGCGGTGGCGCTGATCGCCATCGGCCAGTTGGTGTTAATGGTTAACTTTGGCTGGATGGCCGCCGGAGCCGTCTGCGAATGTGGTTGTTCCTGTTTGGCGCGGCTGGGCTTGTTCCCGGCGGGAGGAAAGGCGCGATGAAAAATCTTTCCGTGCTTTATTGCGGCATCCTTGCGGTGCTGATTGCTCCGTGGTGCGGGTTGATTCTCGCCTCGAACGTGCAGTATGGCGGTCTCCAGCCCGGGGCCACCGAGGACGGCGACCCGGTTTACCCGAAGCCCGCTTCCGGCATCGCCGAGCAGGGCCGCCAGGTTTACATCGAGATGGGCTGCGTCTATTGCCATACCCAGCAGCCGCGGCCCGCGAGCGCCGAGGTAATGCTTGTTCAGACGGTCAAAACCAAGGAAGGCCCCAAGATTGAGCCGGTGTTCCTCAGCCCCGACATCGCGCGCGCCTGGGCCAAGCGCGGAGCCGTCGCCCGCGATTACATTTACCAATCGCGTCCGCTGCTGGGCTTTATGCGCATCGGGCCGGATTTGGCGGACGTCGGCGCGCATCCGATTGCCGCCGCCGATTCGGACTGGCTCTACCTGCATCTTTACGATCCGCAAATTAAAAGCCCCGGCTCGGTGATGCCACCGTTCCGCTTTCTCTTCACCCTGCAAAAAATCGGCGATCAGCCCACGCCCGCGGCGCTCAAACTGCCGGACTCCGAGCCGTTGCGCGCGCCCGCCGGCTATGAAATCGTGCCCACCGGGCGCGCCAAGGCGCTCGTCGCCTATCTGCGTAGTTTGAACATGGACTACGAACTGCCCGAAGTGGCCTACCCGTAAGCCCACCATGAGCGATTCCACCTCCAGTTCCCCGTCCCCCACCGACCCGCGACCCGCGCCGGGCGGCCTGGCCGGCGGCGCGGACAGCATGGGCGACCAGGCGTTGCAGACGCTGCACGCCAAGTTGCTGCGCGACAAGGAGGAGCCCAACGAAGGGTTTTCGTTGATTCCGATTTTCCTGATTTTCCTTGGTTGCGTGCTGGTGTATGTCAACGGCATCTACCTTGCGACGCATTCCGGCGCTTTCCACGGTGACGTGTTCAATGACCATTGGGTCCCCGGCGGCAACGGCCCGGCGGTGCTGGACATGAACAAGCTCGGCGCGCGGGTGTTCAAGGACAATTGCGCGACTTGCCACCAGCCCGACGGTATGGGCAAGGAAGGCGCGTATCCGCCCCTGGCCGGTTCGCCCTGGCCCGTCGGCAACCCCGCGCGCGCAATCAAAATCATTCTGGCGGGCATGAGCGGCCCCATCACCGTGCTCGGCCATAGCGTGCCCAATGGCGCGATGACGCCCGTGGGCGCGACTTTGCCCGATTTGCAAATTGCCGCGGTGCTCACGTATGTGCGTGACACATGGGGCAATAATGACACCGAAGTGGACCCGGCGCTGGTCTCGCAAATTCGCGCCGACCTCGGCAAGCGCGGACCCTGGACGCCGGAAGAAATTTTGCAGATCCATCCGTTGGGCGATTACAAACCACCCGCGCCCCCGGCGCCCCCGGCGGCGACAGATGCCCCCGCGCCCGCCGCGGCATCGGCGGCAAAGTAGCTTCCAGGGATTACGACTGCGATTGGCTTTGCCCGCTATTTTCGACGGGAGTGGTGTAATTTCCGTGGTTGTCGCCAATGCCGTTGAGGCCCTGGCGGCGGAGGGAGACGATGACTTGCAGGCGCTGGTCGTGCGCGCCTTTGTAAGTGCCGCGCATCGGCGCGACATCGTGGTAATCGCGGCCGACCGCCGTCACTACGTGGCGCTCGCCCGCCGTTTGGTTGTTCGTCGGGTCGAGGCCAAACCATGCGCCACCGGGCAAATAGACTTCAATCCAGGCATGGCTGGCCGCCGCGCCGACAAGGGCGGGGTCGATTTTTTCCGGGTCGTAATGCTCGATGTAGCCGCTGACGTAGCGGGCGGGCAACCCGGCGGTGCGCACGATGGAGAGCATCAAGTGCGCGAAGTCCTGGCACACCCCGCTGCGCTGCTTGATGACTTTTTCAAGGGGGGTGCTGATGTCCGTCACGCCCGGCCGGTAGGCGAATTCGCGGTAGATGTAATGGTTAAGCGCCAGTAGCGATTCGCCGAGCAATGCGCCCGGTTCGAAGAACCGCTGCTTGAGCGGGCGGAGCACATCGCCGAGCGGCACCGTGCTGCTGGGCTGGAGAAAATCAAAGAGCCGATACATCTGGCTGTGGACGATTTGGCGCGTGTCGGCGATGTTCACTGCGAGCGGTTCGCTGTAATCCGGCGCGGGAAAGGTTTCAACTTCGGCGCTGGCCTCCACCGCCAGTCGCTGATGGCGGAAGGGCACCGAGAAGAACTCCACATGGTTGCCAAAATAATCCACATAGTCGTCCACCGGCACGCGCGGCTCGATGGTGAGGTGGCGCTGGAGAATTTTTTGCGTCTGGGTATCGCGTGGCCAGACGCGCAGCTCGGCAAAGCACTCCGAGGCAGGCGCGACGTAGGCGTATTCAGTGCGATGGGTGACGCGGAAGCGCATGGCGCGGTTGGGCTGGGTGGGACCTAGTGGAAATCGATGGTGGTTTGCTCGTCTTTGGCGAAGGTATGCTGGTGGCTGAAGTAAGTGTCTTCGAGGCGCTGGTGCAAGGCCTCGATTTGATGGCGCAAATCGCCGAGCAAGTCACTGTGGTCCGTCGCGAGGACTTGCGCCGGGTCAAGATCCTGGCACACGGCTTCGAGCCGGGCGAGTTCCTCGATCAGCGGATTGGCGGGGCCGAGGTCGCGGTGCGTTTGCAGATTGGCGAGGGCGTGGCGTAAATGAATGAGGCAATGGGCGACGGAACTGGGGTTGCCGGAGTTGCCAATCAGCAGGGACACCACGCGGCCGAGATAGGCGCGCGAACGGTAGGTGCGCCGGTAGGCGTCCAGAGAGCAAAGCAGGCGCAGGAGCGCAATCAGGTCCGTCTCTTGCTCGAGGCGGCCCAAGAGTTGGCGGCCCTCGGGGCCGACGAGCGCCTGGAGGATGGCGAGCGTGTCGATGGCGCGTTCGAGCCAGCCGCCAATGCGGAAAAATTGCCACGCTTCATCGTGGAGCATGGTGCGTTCGGCCGCGCCGCTGGCGCGCTGGGTTTCCTCGACGACAATTTGGCAAATTTCCCGCAGCCGCGCGCGGGAGGCGTTTTTGGGCCGGGCGCCGACATCCAGCAATTTTAGCCCGAGCTGATTGAGGGCCTGCCACAACTCGGGGGTGACAATGTCGCGGATGCCCGAGGCGTTGTTGATGGCCGCGCGCACGCAGGCGTGGACGGAGGCGGGCAGCGCGCGATCGAGCACGAGGGCGCGCGTCAAATCCGGCAAGTCGGCCGGCGGCTCGATGTTGGTGCGCGCCCATTGGTCGGCGGAGACGGCGACGGCGCGCCACAGGGGCCAGTAGAGGCGTTGGGCTTCCGTCCCGAGCGAGTCCCAGCGCAGGGCTTCGAGCGTATTGAGTTGGCGGGCGATGTTTTCGGCGCGCTCGAGGTAGCGGCCCATCCAATACATCGTCTCAGCGACGCGGCTGCCGATGGAAAATTCCTCGCCCGCGGCTTCCGGCTCCGCGGCGGCGGCGGCAAAAGTGGTGGCATTGCCGGAGCCTTCGGTGGAGACCCAGGTGTCCTTGATGCCGCCGGTCATGATGGTCAGGCGTTGGACCTCATGGCGGCCGAGGGCCTGGCGCGTCAAACCGCCGGGCAGCACGACGGGGGTCTCGCCGAGCAGCACGAAGGCGCGCAAAAAGACACTGCGCGATACGAATTCACCCTCGTGAAAACGGGGTGCGTGACTCGGGGCGAGGGTGGGCTGGGCCACCAGCAGGTCGGGATGGCGATCGAGCGCCTCGCGCAAGTCGCGCGAGCCGGAAAGGTCGAGCTGTTTGCCGTAATATTTCTGCATCGTGTTCAAGTCGTGGATGGGCTTGAGCACCATGCTGGCGAGGTTGTGCCGCACATGGGCGGCCTGGTCCACGTCGCGGCAGGTGAAGGTCGGGACGGTTTTGAGCAGCGGTTTTTCGCGCAGATAGTAGAGGATGATTTGATCAGAGTAGCGGAGGATGGCGCGGTTGTCGGCCACGCCGCTCCCGATGGCGTTGACGACGGCCAGGTTGCCCTTGCGCACGCAGTTGACCAGCCCCGGCACGCCTTGGAAACGCGACTGGCCGAAGGCAATCGGATCAATCGAGGAGCTTTCGATGCGGCGGTAAATCACATCCACTTGTTCGAGGCCACGGATGGTTTTCAGAAAAACGCGGCTTTCGCGCACCAGCAAATCGCCGGGCTGCACCATGGCGATGCCGAGGCTGCGCGCGAGAAAGCTTTCCTCGAAGTAGGACTGGTTGTCCTCGCCGCGGCACAGCAGAACGGCGTGCGGGTTGGGCCGGGGCGACTGCGCGCGCAGCATTTCCGCCAGTTGCGCGGCAAAGGGCGCGACGGGCGCCACATCCACGGTCGCGAACAATTCCGGAAAGGCCTGCGCCAGCATTCGGCGCGATTGCAGGACGTAGGCGATGCCAAAGGGCGTGGAAAAATGGTTTTCGAGCACCTGCCAGCCGCCGGCGGCATCGCGCACCAAATCCATCGCCACCACCGGCGCGTAAAGGTTGTGTCGAATGGGCAGCCCGATGAGCTGGCGGTGGAACGCCGGGTCGCTCAGGACGATTTCATGGGGCACGGCGCGGTCGTGCAAAATGCGCTGAGGGCCGTAAATGTCGCCAATATACGCGTTGAAGGCGCGCGCGCGCTGAATCAAACCGCGTTCGAGCAGCGACCATTCCGCAGCCGCAATCACACGTGGCAGCAGATCCAGCCGCCATTCGTGGTCGTCAATCGGCTGGTCATCCACCACGGCGAAGTGCGCGCCGAGTTCGCGGGCGGCGCGGGTGAGGCGGGCGCTGCGGGCCATCAACTCGCCGCGGCTGAAACGATCCAGCGTGGAAAACAGGCGGGCGACGTCGGCGCGCGGCTGGCCGGGCGACATCCACATTTCGTCGCGCAACGGCTGGTAGCCGGCGAAGAGATCGCGGGAGTTGTCGGGGCGGCGCGGCACGGCGGCAATCAGAGGGTCGGCACGGCGGCGATCAGCTGGCGCGTGTAGGCGTGCTGCGGGTGGGTGTAGATTTCGTCGGCCGACGCGGCTTCGACGATTTTACCGCCGGTCATCACCAGCACCTCGTCGCTGACGTGTTCCACGACGGCGAGGTCGTGCGCGATGAAAAGATAGGTGAGGCCGAGTTGCACCTGCAAGTCGTGGAGGAGATTCACGATTTGCGCCTGCACGGAAACGTCGAGCGCACTGACCGGCTCGTCGCACACAATGAACTCCGGCTCCACCGCGAGGGCGCGGGCGATGCCGATGCGCTGGCGCTGGCCGCCGGAAAATTCGTGGGGGTAGCGGTGGCGGTGGGCGGCTTCGAGGCCCACGAGGCGCAGCAGCTCGGCCACGCGGGACTCGCGCTCCGCCTTGGTTTTTTGCGGAAAATGGATTTCGAGCGGCTCGGAGAGAATTTGGAAAATCGTCAGGCGCGGGTTCAGCGAATTGAACGGGTCCTGAAAAATCATCTGGATTTTTTTGCGAAAGGGAAAAAATTCGTGCTCGGTACGGCCGGTCAACTCGACGCCGCCATATCTGATGGAGCCGCTGGTGATGGGCGCGAGGCGGGTCAACGCGCGGCCGATGGTGGTTTTGCCGCTGCCGCTTTCACCCACCAGCCCGACGGTGGTGCCGCGGGGCACGCGAAACGACACGCCGTCGACCGCGCGCACCACGTCGCGATGGCGGCCAAAGACACCGCCGCGCAAGGGGTAATGCACATGTAAATCAGTGACTTCGAGCAGGGTTTCCATGGCGGGAAAGGGAATCAAACCGCAGCGGCCTGGGCCGCTTCGATTTTCGAGTAATCAATCGTGGTGAGGCGTTCCTGGTGGTGGCCGAGACGCGGGATGCAGGCGATGAGCGCCTGCGTGTAGGGATGCCGGGGTGAGCGCAGGACTTGTGACACCGGCCCGGCTTCGACGATTTGACCGCGGAACATCACGATCACGTCGTCGGCAAAACCCGCCACGACGGCGAAATTGTGGGTGATGAGGATGATGGACATGCGGTGTCGGGCGCGCACGTCGCGCAGCAGGTCGAGAATCTGTTTCTGGATGGTGACATCAAGCGCGGTGGTCGGCTCGTCGGCGACGAGGACATGGGGTTCGCAGGCGAGGGCCATGGCAATCATGACGCGTTGCTGCATGCCGCCGCTCAGCTCGTGTGGGTAGGCGCGCGCGCGTTTTTCCGGATCGCGAATGCCGACATCGCGCAACGCGGCCACGACGCGCGCCTGGACATCTTTGACGTCGGGCAAGTGCAACTTGACCGCTTCCGCAATCTGCCAGCCGACGGAAAACACCGGGTTGAGCGAACTACCCGGCTCCTGGAAAATGTAGGCGATTTCCTTGCCGCGAATTTTTTGCAACTCGCGCGGCGGGGTGGTGAGCACGTCCTTGCCGCGATACAGCACCTTTCCACTGAAGGTGCAGGCGGGCGGAGGCGGGAGCAGCCGGGTCAACGCCAGCGCGGTCACGGATTTGCCGCTGCCGCTTTCGCCCACGACCGCGAGGGTGCGGCCCTCGTGCAACTGGAAGGAAATGCCCTTGACGGCCTCGACGACATGCTCGCGGCCGTGGAAGTTGATGCGCAAGTTCTCGACTTGCAGGAGCGGTGTGGTTGCGGAATTGGGCACGGGAATCAGCGGGTTTTCATTTTGGGGTCCACGATATCGCGGAGGGCGTCGCCCAGCAAATTAAATGACACGACAGTGACAAAAATGGCCAAGCCGGGCAAGAGCATCCACCAGAAGTTGAGCATCATCACTTTCATATCCTGGGCCTGCGCAAGCATCAACCCCCAGGAGGCCGAAGGTTCTTGAATGCCCAGGCCGAGGAATGACAGCGCGGCCTCGCCGAGGATGTAGCCGGGAATGGACAAGGTGGCTGCGACAAGCAAATACCCGGCCAAATTGGGCAGGAAGTGTTTGAAGAGAATCTTCCCCGTGCTCTGCCCCAGGCATTCCGCCGCGGTGACGAACGGCCGCTCGCGCAGGGAGAGGCTCATGCCGCGCAAGACGCGCGCGGGGCCGGCCCACCGTATCAGCGAGAGAATGACGATGATCATCAAATACATTTCGGACGATCCGAAATAAGGCGCCAACGCCGCGCGCAGGGCCATCAGCAGATAAAGCGTGGGCATCGCCATCAGGAACTCCACCGCGCGCATGGCGAAAAAATCAAAACTCCCGCCAAAGTAGCCGGCCAGTCCGCCGATGAGGAAACCCATCACGAGGGTGATGCCGACGCCCACCAGCCCGATGGTCAGCGAAATGCGCGCGCCGTAGAGCAGGCGGGAAAACATGTCCCGGCCCGTCGAATCGCTTCCCAACAAATAAAGCGGATAGTCGCGGGGATCGGCGGCGGGTCCAAACTGGGCCGGGAGGGCGGCTTGGTCAACGACCAGCAGGTGACGATCGGTTTCCAGCCCGCCCAGCATTTTTTCCACAAAATTATGCGGGCGGGTGGGCTGGGCGAGCTCCTGTTCTTCGTCGTCGCTGAGGAAATAGCCCAGCAGATTATATTTGAAGCCATGGCCAAAAACTTTCAAGGGCACAAGACTTCCGGAATTTTCCTGGTAGTGGGCGGTCGGCGGATCGATATTGGTGTAGGTCGGCGCCCACCAACGGCCGGCCTGCCAGAGGATGCGGCTGGGCGGGTGGAAGGTGTTTTTCAAATTAATCAGCCCGATGGACTGGGGGGAAAGCGTTTCCGCAAAAAAGGCCATGAAATAGAGCGACGCCAAGACGAGGGCGGCGACCGCAATCAAGGGATGCCGCGGCAGGCTGTGCAGCAGCTTTTTGAGCGTGGGCAGGGAAAACTTCAGGAACATTCCCGCGGCGAGAATCAAAAACACCGCTCCGGCCATTTCCAGCCGGCCAAACACCAGGCTCAGTTTTTCGGTGTCATCCCACGGTAGCGCGTTGACGCCGAGGGCCACCAAAAGCAATACCGCCACCGCCGTGAGGAAGGCGAGATTGGCGCCCCGGTGTTTCACTCCCGAGCCAGTCTGCATTTTTTCCAGCCGGATGCGTGGGTCCGACAGGGCGAGCAGGATGTCGGCCAGTAGGTTGCCCAGCACCAGCATGACGGAGCCGACCAGCACCGAGGCCATGACCACAAATTCGTCGTGCCGCAAAAACGCGTCATATATTAACCGACCCAGGCCGGGGTAACTCATCACGATTTCGACGAGCAACGCGCCGGAGAGCAAATTGCCGATGGAAAGGCCGAACGTGGTGATGAGCGGGTTGATGGCGTTGCGCAGCACGTGCACAAACATGATGCGGCCCTCGGGGACGCCCTTGGCGCGGGCGGTGGTCACAAATTCCGCCCGCAGATAATCCAGCGTGCTCATGCGCATGACACGCATCATTTCGGCGACGCTGCCGGCGCCCAGCACGATGGTCGGCAGCACCAAATGCCAGCCGTAGTCCCAGAGGCGCGCTCCGGCCGGAAAAAAATCGGCGTCGTAGGAGGACCGCCCACCGATGGGCAACAGGCCGGTCTTGGCCGCGGGAATAATCAGCAACAACCCGAGAAAATATTCCGGAAAGGACAACGCGCCGTAGGCCAGCATGGACGTGAAACGGTCAATCCAGGAATTCTGCCGGATGGCCGCGAGCACGCCCAGCGGCACCGCCAGAATCCACGCCAGCAACAACGACGAGAATTCCAGCGCCATGGTGGCGGGCACGCGTTGGAGCAAGAGGCTGGTCACCGGCACCCGATATTCAAAGGATTCGCCCAAGCTCGGCGCGCCGAATTTCACCCCCCAGGTGAATTGGCCCTTTTCATCGACAAACTTCACCGGCGAAACCGTGTTCACCCAATATAAAAAGCGCACATAGACCGGATTGGCGTTGCCGTTCGCGTCTTTGTAGCCGTATTGGCGTTCGAGCTGGGCGATCAGCGCCGGGGATATGTCCTTGCGGGCGCGGTATTCGTCCAGGGCATTGCCCGGCGCGAGGCTCATGAGGAAAAACACCAGAATGCTGATCAGCACGAGCAGCGGAATCATGGCCAGCAAACGGCGGATGATGAAAGTCAGCATGGCTATTTTGGGTTCGCCGGGTCGGTCCACAACTCTTCCAGATTCCAGATGATGGAACCGGAAGGGGGAACGCGCACATTCTGCCACTTGTTTTTGATGGCTTCGTATTGGTTGGGGGCCACGATGAAGAACAGGGGGCACTCGTCGGCCAGGATGTCCTGAATTTGCCAGTAAATTTTTTTGCGCTCGGCCGGGTCGAAAGTGCGCTCCGAGGCGTCGACCAGGTCGTCAATTTGCTTTTCCCATGGAGTCGCGGGGGAGGGTTCCTGAGGATACCATTGATGGTTTTGGCCGTTGCTGCGCAAGAGCGACTTGTTGCCGGAGGGGTCAGTTTCGCCCTGCGGCGAACCCCAGCCAATCAGCGCCATTTCGTAATCAAAGGAGTTGGTGATTTTTTGCAGCACGAGTGAAAAATCCACGAAGGTCATTTTCAACTCGATGCCGAGATCCTTGAGATTTTGTTTGAGGATGGTGGATATGTCCTTGGGCCGGCGGCCGCCTTCGTAAAGCATCAAAGTGATTTCGACCTTGTGGCCATCCTTGTCCACGAGGTCGCCTTGGTCGTCGCGCTTGAAGCCGGCTTCAGTCAACAACGCCTTGGCCTTGGCGGGGTCGTAATCATATTGGGGCAGGTTGGGGTTATGCCAATGCGGATTGCCTTGGTTGATGAGCGAATCGGCCGCCTGGGCCATGCCGAAGTAAACACCGTTGACGACCCCGGCGCGGTCAAACGCATACATCACCGCCTGGCGGAAACGCTTGTCCGAAAACCAGGCGAGTTTATACGGTTCGACAAAGGGTTTGCCGTTCTTGTCTTTGCCAGGGTTGAGATTAAGCCAGTAAAACAAGGCATCGGGCCGCAAGCCGATATTGTGGATGGTGAAATCATAGGTTTTCTCCGTTTTTTTCACCCACGCCAGGTCGGTGCCGGGAATGCCCGGATTCCACGATGCCTCCGCTTGCCCGGTCGCGAAATTCATGATCTCCTGCTCGGCGGTGGCCACTTTTTGGACAATGAAGAAATCCACATAGGGCAGGCGCTGCCCGGCGGAATCCGCGCGCCAGTAATAGGGGTTGGGCGCATACACCACGCGTTCCGCCGGCTTGAAGGACTTGATGACAAACGGCCCGGTGCCCACTAGCTCCTCCGGATGGTCAATGGCCGTTTGGGTGGACCATTGCTTGAGCAGCGAGCCGTCCTTGAACGCTGTTTCGAGTTTATGTTTGGGCAGGATGTAAATGTTGTTCAGGTCGTTGATAAACGGCGAATAAACCACCGGGGTGGTGATTTCGACCGTGTGATCGTCCAATTTGCGGTAATGCGGGATTTGGCCATCAAAGGAAAACTGATCATACATTTCGTTGGAGTAGAGCGGCTCCATTTTTCCCGTGGCGGGGTTGGTTTTCTGGGTGAAGACGCAATCGAGGGTGAAAATCACATCGTCGGCGTTGAAGGGAACGCCATCGCTCCATTTGATGCCCTGCCGCAAATGGAAAGTGTAGGTCTTTTTGTCGTCGCCAATGTCCCAGGATTTGGCCAAGCCGGGAACGTTGGCGGCCGTCATCGGGTCATAGTTGACCAGCGGCGATTGGAAATAGGTATTTGCCAATTGCGAACTTTGGTCCGCCGGCACCAGGAAGTTAAACGTCTTCGGCTCATCAATGTCCACAATCACAAACGTGCCACCGTATTTACCCGGGGGAGTCTGGGAAATATCGACTTCCTCTCCGGTGCCGGGCTTGAGGCCGTGAGTTGCGACGGGCGGCGGCTTGCACCCGCCGAGCCATAAACCAGCCAGTGCCAGCCCGAACCCAATGCAAAATTGGCGGCCAAACTGGCCGCCGAGGGAGGGAGTAGGGCGAGGGTGGCGGGACATGATGCGGGGACTCTCGACCAGGCGCGTGTGATTACACGAAAGTTTCGCAGCTAATCAACAAAACATCGCGCGGTCGAGGCTGGGTTTTGGCTGGCTGGGAGATGGGCGTTAGGCGTAATGTTGGGGTAACTATCAACCTGATAGTCTCCCACTCCCCATGAAATCCCCATCCCGCCTCTCGTTGTCTCTCTTTGCCGCCGCCCTTGCTTTGCCGGCGTTTGCCCAAACCGCTCCCGCCGCCAAGCCCTACAAAATTCTCGCCACGACGCAAATTCCCGCCGCTGGCGGAATTGACTATATCGCGGCGGACAGCGTCAACCGCCGGGTTTATAGCGCATCCGGCAGTGTGGTCAGCGTGTTCGACCTCGACACTTACAAGCAGGTGGGCAGCTTGCCCAATGCGTCCGGCCATGGTGTGGCGCTCGACCCGGAAAACCACCGGGGCCTCGTCTCCGGTGCCAACGCGGTCTATTTTGATACTCAGACCCTCCAGCCGATTTCAACCGTAGCCGCACGCGGGGCCGACGGTTATCTCTTCGACGCTTTTACCCACCACTTCTATATTCTCACCCACGGCAAGCCCAACCTGTATATCATTGACTCCAAGGATGGCTCGCTCGTCACCACGGTGGACGGAATTGGCAAGGACGGGGCCAGCGCCGCGATTGAACAAGGGGCCACCGACAATCAGGGGCATCTCTATTTTGACGTCGAGAGCCAGAATTGCATCGCCGTGGTGGACGCCAAGACCTTCAAGGTAACCGCCGAATACGATTTGGGCGAGAAGGGCCTCGGGCCGGCGGGTTTGGCCATTGACGCCAAGAACCACATTCTCTTCGCCATGTGCCGTGGGGCGGGTGGCCGCGGCGCGCCTGCGGGTGCGGCGGCTGGCAGCGGGCCGACCTGTGTCATCCTCAGCGCCACGGACGGTAAAATCATCACCACCCTGCCGCTCGCCGGTGGCAGCGACGGCGCGGTCTTTAACCCGAATACCATGGAGGCCATTAGTTCCTCCGGTGGCGGCAACGGTACCCTGTCCTTTATCAAGGAAAACAGCCCCACCGATTTTGTGGTCGAAGACACCGTGACCACCAAATCCGGCGCCAAGTGCTGCACGTTGGATACCAAGACCAACAACATCATTGTGCATACCTTGGAGCGCGCTCCGGCTCCCGCTGCGCCCGCGGCTTCGGCGGCCTCGGCACCGATGGCGGCTTCCGCGGCACCCGCTCCGGCGGCGGCCTCGGCTTCCGCATCAGACGCGGCAGGGTCGGCTGGTCGTGGCGGACGTCGCGGTGGCGGCGGTGGTCGCGGTAACGGCGGCCCCCAGAACTTGGACGTGATTTTCGTGGGTCGCTAGGCGCTACGGAGCGGGAAGATTCGCCACGCGGATGACGAGCGCGGTCGTATTGTCACGACCGTCTTTCTCCAGCGACGCGTCCACCAGGCGCTCCGCGAGGTTGTCTTGGGTCTTTGCGGATTCCAGCGGACGCAATAGCTCGGTTATCTGCTGGTCGTAGAGACCTTCCGTCAGGCCATCGGAGCAGATCAGGAACATGTCGCCCGGCTCGTAGGCGACCGCGCCGACCTGTGGTTCGACGAACTGGTTTTCGCCACCCAGCGCCTTTTGCAGCACATTGCGTCGCGGGTGGTGGCGGGCTTCGCGTTCGTTCAACATCCCGCGGCGAAAGAGCCAGCCGACATGGGTGTCGTCGTGGCTGAGTTGCTTGAGGACGCCGGTCCGCGCCGGCAAATAATAAATCCGGCTGTCGCCCACATGGCCGAAGTGCATCCATTGCGGGGTGAACCAGCACAGGCTGAGCGTCGTTTCCATGCCGGCGCATTCCTCGTAGCTTTTGCCGAGGAGCGCTAGCGCCTGGTGAATTTGGCCGAACAATTCATTGAGCACATCTTCGAAGCCGGTGGTCAGGCCGGTGGCGGAATGGCGGAATTCGCGGGGGAGCAGGGTGGTGATTTTTTCGACGGCAATCCGGCTGGCGACCTCGCCGGCCTTGGCGCCGCCCATGCCATCGCACACGGCGAAGGCGAGGTCGGCGGTCTTCGTCGAGGCATCCCCGAATTTGCCCAGGCGATGGACTTCGCGGGCGTCAAATTGCAGCCCGAGAAAGGCGTCCTCATTGTTGGGGCGCACTTTGCCGCGATCTGTCCGGCCAAACCATTGGAGGAGGAAGGGGGTGGGTGGGGAATGTTCCATGGCGGCGGGGGGTGGCTAGGCGAAACCCGGCAGGATGGTGGACAGCTCAAAATCAATCACGCAAAATCGCCCGTCAGATTGCCGGTAGGTCACATTGCGGATGTCGGGATCGTCGTGGCGGACGCCGAATTTCTCAAGCTCGTCGAACAATTCCTTGAGCCGCGGGGCGTCCAGATGTTCAACCCGGCTGCCGCAGTTGCTGGTGACGATGCGCAGGGCTTCGGGGTCGGCTTCGAGTAAGCGGGGCACAAACGAGCACTGGCGCGTGGCCAAGAAACGAAGCACCCGCACCTCGTTTTCATAGCGTTCTTGAGCATTCGACCCATGATAGGTCTTAAACACCCGCCCATCATAGGAGAGGCGGACGGTCGAGCGCAGGGTGTCCTTAACTAGCTCCATTCGGTAAAGCCCGGGTGACGGCAGGGCTGGATTGGGCGTTAGTGTGCCTGATTTAAATTGGAATGGAAAGCTGCTTTGCGCCCACCCCTTTGGCCTACTGCGGGAAAATCAACGGCCAACGGTCGCTGACTTCGTATTCAACCGATGAATTTTAGCGCTTTTAGCATCTTTTTATTGTTAAAATGGCATCCTACATGCTAAGAGGACTGGCTCTGGGCATTGCTACCATTCATGCTCGGCGACGGTTTGTGTGACAACGCGAACCAACATCCAACAAAACTCATAATACAACCCTACCATGGCCAAATATAAACTCGAATACATCTGGTTGGACGGCTACGAACCCGTCGCCAACCTGCGTGGCAAAACCCAGTTGAAGGACTATAGCAGCTTTCCCAAGCTCGAAGAACTACCCATGTGGGGCTTTGACGGGAGTTCCACCCGCCAGGCCGAGGGGAAAAGTTCCGATTGCATGTTAAAGCCCGTGGCCGTCTATCCGGATTCAACCAAAAAGAACGGCGTGCTGGTCATGTGCGAAGTGATGATGCCGGACTGCAAAACCCCGCATCCGTCCAATGCCCGTGCGACTGTCCTCGACGATCCCGGTGCTTGGTTTGGCTTTGAGCAGGAATATTTCCTTTACCGCGACGGCGCGCCCCTCGGCTTTCCCCCGGGCGGTGGTTTCCCGCCCCCGCAGGGCGAATACTACACGGGCGTCGGCTACAAAAACGTCGGCGAAGTCGCCCGCGAGATTGTGGACACACACCTGGACCTCTGTTTGGACGCCGGCATCAACCACGAAGGCATCAACGCCGAAGTGGCCAAGGGCCAGTGGGAATTCCAAATTTTTGGCAAAGGCTCGAAAAGCGCCGCCGACCAAATGTGGATGGCCCGCTATATCCTGATGCGCCTGTGCGAAAAATACAAAGTGGACGTCGTCTGGCATTGCAAGCCGCTCGGCAAGGACGTGGACTGGAACGGCTCCGGCATGCACTCCAACTTCTCGACCACGCATATGCGCGAAGTCGGCGGCAAGGCGTATTTCGAGGCCCTCATGGCGGCGTTCGACAAATACAAGAACGAGCATATCGCCGTCTACGGCCCGGACAATCACCTGCGCCTCACCGGATTGCACGAAACGCAGTCCATCGACAAATTCAACTACGGCATTGCGAACCGTGGCGCGTCCGTCCGCGTCCCGCACAGCTTTGTCAACAACGGCTACAAGGGCTATCTGGAAGATCGCCGCCCGAACTCGCAGGGCGATCCCTATAAAATTGCCAGCCGCATCCTGCAGACCATCGCCACGGTCCCGACGAAATAGGGCCGCAGCCGAAAGGTCGAATGGAGCAGTTTACCGAGCCGCCTCGGGAGTCTTCACGGATTCCCGGGGCGGTTTTTTTTTGCGCCCAAACTTAGTGCCCGCCTTCGAGGTCGCCGGGTTTGAGCAACGGGGCGAAGACGGATTTGTTGGAGCCTTTCATATAGGCTTCCTTCGGCTCAATGGTGCCGTCCTTGACGCGGGCCATCAGGCTGCTGTCCATGGAGATCATGCCGTCGGCGAAGCCACTTTCAATGATGTTGCGAATATTGGCAATCTGGCCCATGCGGATGGTGTTCGGCAGCGCCTCGTGCGCGAGCAGGATTTCGTGGACGGCGCAGCGGCCCTTGGGCTTGCGTTTGCAGAGCAACTGGGCGACCACGCCCGCGAGGCAGCCTGCGAGCATCACGCGCACCTGGTTTTGCTCGTCGGCGGGAAAAGTGTTGATGATGCGGTCAATCGTCTTGGGCGCGTTGTTGGTGTGCAGGGTGCCGAAGACGAGCATGCCCATGGAGGCGCAACCCAGCGCGAGCTTGATGGTTTCCAACTCGCGCATTTCGCCGAGCAGCAGGATGTCCGGGTCGTGGCGCATGGCGCCCTTGAGCGCGGCGGCGAAGGACTGCGTATGCTCGCCGACTTCGCGGTGGACGATGACGGATTTTTTGACTGGGTGGACGAACTCGATGGGGTCCTCAATTGTGATGATATGCTTGGCGAGGTTCGTGTTGATGTAGTCGATCATCGCCGCCAGCGTGGTGGACTTGCCGCTGCCGGTCGGCCCGGTGACGACGACGAGGCCCTGATCGAGGTGGCAGAGTTTTTTCAGCGCCTCGGGCAATTTTAAATCCTCGAAGGACAGGATTTTCGCGGGAATCTGCCGGAAAACGGCCGCCTGGCCCCAGTGATTATATAAATAATTCCCGCGGAAGCGCGCGAGGCCCGGCACTTCGTGGGCGAGGTCGAGGTCGCGGCGCTCGAGAAAATCATTCCAGCGGCGCTCGGGGACGATTTCCTTGAGCAGCGTCTCCATCGTGGCCGCGTCAATCGGCGTATCGCCGATGGCTTGGAGCGTGCCGGACGCGCGCGCCTTTGGCGGCAGGCCGACGGTGAGATGCAGGTCGGAGCCGCCTTTTTCAAGCAGCGTGCGCAGGAGTTGGTCAATGGCGGCCATGGGCTTAGAAAGCGGTTGCGACTCTACTTCAAGTAACCACGCTCGCGTGCAAACTCTACGAAGGGACGGCGGCGGCGGTTGGCGGGGTCGGCTTTCGCTTTGCGCAACGCTTTTAGGCAGGCATAATCGTCAAGCTCTTCCTCCATCTTTTTAAAACGGGCATAGGAGATAACGGCGAAGGCCTTGCGGCCGTTTTGTTCTATGATTTGGGCGGTAGTGTTCATGGCAAATTAACGGTAGACGTCGCGGCGGTGCAGGACGCGGTGAATAACTACGATTCCGTTGGCGACTTCAAATAATACACGCCAGTCGCCGACACGCAACCGATAATCGGGCGTAAAGTTGGTCAAGCGTTTCACGTCGCCTTGCAGGTCATGGGTAAGTGCGGCAATACGTTTGCTGATACGCGCGGCGTCCTTGGCCGGAATTACGTCGAAGTCACGTTGCGCCTTGTCTAGAATTTCAAGGTGAAAGGTCATCTGGACTAAAAACTAGCTATAATCCCAATCTTTAAGAAGCGCACGGATTGTCTTGTCGCTGCGCGCTTTTTTTCCGCTTGGCAGCGTTATGCTAACGCAGCCTTCCGGTAACTTTAACATTTTGGCGACTTTCCACTCAATGGAGCCGATCCGGGCGTCGGTGCGTGCCGCAAATTTCCGACGCGCATCATATTTGCTTTTTTGATGTTTCATGGTGGTCACGCAATTTTTTCCCGCAGGACGCGGTTGGTGATGTTGGTGAGGGCGACTTCGGAGGTGATTTTACGCTCCTGCCAGAGGGAGAAGACGACATTGTCCATCAGGCACATGCCTTCGCGCGTGCCGGTTTCCATTGTGTTGCGCAGGCCGGAGGATTTGTTTTCCTTGATCATGGCCCCGATGGCGGTGTTGCTGACGAGGATTTCGCAGGCGAGCACGAGGCCGCCGTCGCGACTAGGCAGGAGGCGCTGGCAGACGATGCCGCGCAGGCTTTCCGCGACGCTCGCGCGAATCTGCGTCTGCTGCGCGGGGGCGAAGACATCGAGCAGGCGGTTGAGCGTGGTGGTGGCGTCGCTGGTGTGCATCGTGCCGATGACGAGGTGGCCGGTTTCCGAGGCGCTGATGGCCATCTCAATGGTTTCGAGGTCGCGTAGTTCGCCGATGACGATGATGTCCGGGTCTTCGCGCAGGGCACCTTTGAGCGCCGAGAAAAAAGTGTTGGTGTGCGAGCCGACTTCGCGCTGCGTGACATTACAACCCTTGGCGGATTGCACGACCTCAATCGGGTCCTCGACGGTGATGATGTGGTCGGTGCGGGTTTCGTTGAGGTGGGCGACAATCGAGGCGAGCGTGGTGGTCTTGCCGGAGCCGACCGGGCCGGTGATGAGGATGAGGCCGTTGTGGTAAGAGAGCATCTTCATCAGCGTCGGCAGATGCGCGGCGTAGCCGAGGTCGGACAGCGAGCGGGTTTCCGCGGGCACCATGCGGTAGGCGCCGGCGGCGCCGTTTTTGTGGAACATCAAATTGACGCGGTAGCGGTCCGAGCCGCCGAGGGATAGTGCGTAGTCGAAGTCCTTGCGTTCAAAGTAAGTTTTTTTCTGATCATCTTTGAGCAGCGAAGTGTTGAGGCGCACGGCGTCCTCGGCGGTGAGCGTGTGCGGGGAAAGGAAAGCGAGCGCGCGGTTTTTGCGGATAAACGGGCGCGAACCGGTCGAGAGGTGAAGGTCGCTGGCGCCGTGGCGCGCGGTGGTGCGGAGGAGTTCGCGCATCCCGGCGGCGAGCGAGGGTTCGTCCATCATGGCCACTTGATCGAAGGGAAATTTGGGGGCGGGGCCGACGCCGCCGGTGGCCGATTTACCGGCCAAAGCAGCCGTGGAAGCTTCTTCGACTTCTTCTTCCTCCGGCTCAAACGGGTCGGCGGCGGGCGGGCCTTTTTCGCTCTTGGTCATGGCGAGGTCCGCCAGTTTTTCCAGCATCTCGACATTGTCGGTGATGCCGTCGTCGAGCAGTTTTTGGGCGAAGGCGACCAACTCGGCGCTCTCGCCCACCGCGGCGCGAATGGCGACCGCCTGCTCGCGGGTGAAAAGGGCCTGGCCAAGGCCGAGTTTGACGAACCAAAGTATGGCGGGTTGCATGGGGGCGGCGGGAGCGCGCTGCCGATATTGGCAGAAAAATACAGACGGCCAAGCGCAAAGGCTGATCCGTGAAAAAATTTGCCGGGACCTGGAACCCGCGTCACGGTTTGGTGTCAGGGGCACGGAGAAAATGAAAAATTGCCAGCGCTGGCCGCTTTCTGAGGGTTTTTTGATCGGCAACAACCTTGACGATGTTGGCGCCAGTGATAGCCTCATGGGTGTTGGCATCGGTTCTGCTTTTTCATAGTCCACCCACCCACCTTTTCTCCATCGATGAAAGAGCAGAATAAGATCTTAAACCGGGAAATTACCGACCCGAACGTTTATTTCAACCGGCGGAATTTTATGAAGGCCGGGGTGGTGGCCGCGAGTGTTGCAGCGACCGGTTTGGCCTATCGAAAACTCAATCGCGTGGGCGCGGCGGGTAGTGGCGCGGAAGCGGTGGAGACGCCCGTGCTCGAGGGTTTGACGAAATCCGCCGCGTCGAGCGACGTTGCCACCGGTTTTCACGCCGCAGACGCGCAGACGCCGATTGAATACGTCACGCACTACAATAATTTCTACGAGTTTACGACGGACAAGGAATCGGTCGCGGATATGTCGACCAAATTTCAAACCAAAGGCTGGCAGGTCTCGGTGGAGGGGCTGGTGCGCAAGCCGAAGATTTATGACATCGACGATTTGCTGAAAATCAGCCCGCCGGAAGAGCGCGTCTACCGCATGCGCTGCGTGGAGGGTTGGTCGATGGTGATTCCGTGGGCGGGTTATTCTCTTTCAAAACTGCTCGAACAAGTCGAGCCGCTCAGTGACGCCAAATATGTCGCCTTCGAATCGCTGCTGGATCCGACGCGCCTGCCGGGCCAGAGCACGGCGGTGCTCAACTGGCCCTATGTCGAAGGGCTGCGGATGGATGAGGCGATGCACCCGCTGACACTGCTCGCGAGCGGCTTGTATGGCCGCGCGCTGCCCCCGCAGGACGGCGCGCCGATCCGGCTGGTGACGCCGTGGAAATACGGCTTCAAGGGCATCAAATGCATCGTAAAAATCAAACTGGTGGACAAGCAGCCGCCCACGACATGGAATTCGGCCGCGCCGAACGAATATGGTTTTTACGCCAACGTGAATCCACAGGTTGACCACCCGCGCTGGAGCCAGGCGACCGAGCAGCGCATCGGCGAGTCCGGCCGCCGCCCGACGCTGATGTTCAACGGCTACGCGGAACAGGTGGGCGCAATGTATGCCGGGATGGACTTGCGCAGCAATTTCTGACCCGCAGCGAACCACCATGAAAGACATTCGCTTCGCCAAATTTTTGGTGTTCATCAATGGCGGCGTGCCGCTGGCGTTGCTGGCGTGGGACGCCTCGCAGCACCAACTCGGGGCCAACCCGGTGAATTTCGCCATCCTCACCACGGGGATGCTCACGCTGGTCTTTTTAATGCTGACATTGCTGGTTACGCCGCTGCGCAAAATCACCGGCTGGAACTGGCTGATTTTCTCGCGGCGCACGTTCGGGCTTTACGCTTTTTTCTACGGATGCGCGCACTTCCTCATCTTTTTCGCCTGCGACCGTTCGTTCAGCGTCTCCAGCACGGTGTCGGAGATGTTCAAACGCAACTATCTCTTTGTGGGCATCACGGCGTTGCTCCTGATGGTGCCGCTGGCAGTGACCTCGACGAACGCGATGATCAAACGCCTTGGCGGCCCACGCTGGCGGGCGTTGCACAAGCTGGTTTACGTCGTGGCGATACTCGGGGTGATACACTTTTACATGCAGAAAAAATCGAAGGCCGACTTGGAGTTGCCCCTGGCCTTTGCGGCCACCCTGGCGGTTTTGCTGGGCTATCGCTTTGTTGCCTCCCGCCGCCGTCCTGAGCTGGCGCAGGCGATGGTCATGCCCGCCAAACCGAAACTTTGGAGCGGCCCCCTGCGGGTGGCGCGCATCACCGAGGAGACGCCCGAAGTGCGCACATTTCGCTTCATGTCTCCCGACGGCTCGCCGTTGCCGTTTGCGCACAGTCCCGGCCAATACCTGATCATTTCACCGCTAATCCATGGCAAAAAGGTCAACCGCACTTACACGATTGCCTCGTCACCGACGCAGACCGCCTATTGCGAAATCACGGTCAAGCGCGAGGAGGGCGGCCATGTATCGCGCCACCTTCATGAAATGCTGCGCGAAGGCGACATGGTGAATATTTCCGCGCCCGCCGGGCGTTTCACGTTCAACGGCATGGAGGCCTCGAGCATCGTGCTCATTGCCGGCGGCGTGGGCATCACCCCGCTCATGTCCATCCTGCGTTATTTGACGGACCGGCGTTGGCCCGGTGACATTCATTTTGTTTACACCGCCAAGACGCCCGATGACATCATTTTCCGCCGGGAACTGGATGACCTGCAAAAGCGCTTTTCCAATTTGCGTCTGCATGTGACACTCACGCGAATTGAGGGCCACGACTGGGTCGGGCGCAAGGGCCGCATCACGGGCGAGTTGCTCAAGGAAGCCATCCCCGACCTCGCCCGGCATCCGGTTTATATTTGCGGGCCGGCCTCGATGATGGAGCCGACGATGCAGTTGCTGCGCGACTTGGGCGTCCCGGCCGGGCAAATCAAATCGGAGGCGTTCGTCGCGGCCAAGCGCGCGGAAACCGCAACCAGCGATTCCGTGCCGGCCATTGCGGCTGCAATTGCCGCGACACCCACCGGTGGCGACCCGACTCTCACCTTTGGCCGCTCCGCGAAATCGGTCCCCTTGGTGCCGGACAATACCCTGCTCGAAATTTCCGAAGACGCCGGGGTCAATATTGACTTTGAATGCCGCTCCGGGATTTGCGGACGCTGCAAGACGAAGCTCCTCGCCGGCAGCGTGACGATGGAAGTCCAGGACGCCCTCGATGAGGAGGACAAGTCGAACAATGTGATTTTGATGTGCCAGGCCAAGGCCACGGAACACGTGACGGTGGAAGCGTAAGCGGATATTTGGCAACCGATTGACCATCGCAGGGATTGATAGGTATTGCCTTGGATCCCGCCTGCCCCACATTATGAGGGCTACCCCTCCTGCTATGAAGAAGCCGTTTGCCGGTCGATTGAAGCAGTCGTTTTTCTATTTCATCGTTGCGCTGCTGCCAATCGGGCGAAGCACAATGTTGGCCCAATCCCCCAGCGACTCGGCTACCCCGGGTCTGGCTGTGCTGGATGCCGCCGGGAATTCCGTGGAGGCGCGGGGAATAGCCTTGGTGGATTGGGACGGTTACATCGCCAATCCGGCGGTGAAACTGACTTTTTCACCGACCGCGGAAATTACACGCTTTCCCGCCACGGTGACCTTGTCAGCCAAGGAGCCACGGATGTATTTCGATCTGCCTTCGGCCATCGACGCGGATGGCCCATCAAAGACAATCACTTTCGCAAATGCAAGATCCAAGGTCGTGGTCTATTTGTCGATTTTTCCAGACCGGGAAGGCAAGGACGAGCGTGCCTTGCTGCACTACCAAATTGTCGATGCCGACGGCACGGCCCGGGATGGAAGCATCAACGTGCATGTTTTTGACCAGGATGAAAATCGCCCCAGTACATTCAAAGTGTATACTGATTTCTCCTACGATGAGGCGGGTTTTTTTAAGGATCCCGAGCGGCGTCAGATCGTGCAGCAGGCGGCGGACGACTGGGCCTACTTCATCGATGACATGGATTTGGACTTGGTGCCGGCATTCAGCGAAAAGGTGAATATTTTCCCGTCGAGCACCGATTTTTCCAATTCCACCCTGAAGTCGGCGCCCGTGAGCTACAAGGGCTTTTTGGTCGAGCTGTACGGGGTGGACCTGCCCGAACTTCGATCGGGCGGGTCAGCCTCGAACCAGTCATTCCAAACCAGTCGCGGGGTTAAGCTGCCGCTGCGGCGCTCGGGTAATGTGGCGATTGAGACCAAAGGCAACTACAACACTTTGGGTTGGCTGCCGACGATCAAAGACTCCGAATGGTGGAAGGCGGACAATCTCAGCGAGCATCCCGCCGATCTCTATTCCATCGTCCATCGCCAGATTGAATTATCACTCGGCTTTAGTCCCGATTACCCCAAAGCCAATTCCGCCCGCAATCGCGGCCACATTCAAAGTCCCGAGTTGCTCGCTTATCACAAACAATATCCCAAGGTTGATAGCTCCAACCAATTAACCGGGGAGATTGACGACGCCAGTCTCCACGGCGTTTTTGGCAGTGAATACAAGGGGAAAACACCGGAGGGGCGCTGGCTCATCACCAAGCTGGATGTGCTTTGCCTGGAGGCCATCGGTTACAAAATTCGTCACACGTTTGATTTGTCGATAAAAACCGATCCGTTGGCCGCCGGTCACTTGCATATTCCTTACGCCACAACATTACAGGGCAAGGGCGGACTCCCTTGGTATATTTGGTCAATGGAGAGTGGGGCGCTGCCCGGGGGGTTGGTGCTGGATGCGGACACGGGCGTCATTTCCGGGCAGCCGGCCAAGGCCGGGTCATACACGTTCACCGTGCGTTTGACCGACTCCAGTGAGAAGAAAACGTCCGTGGTGTCGGCACCGCTGACGATGGTCATCCATTAGCGCCTGCAGCTACCGCTGCTGCTCGTTGTTTTCGGGGATGCCGGGTTCGTCCAGCAACTGGATGACGGTGGCGGGGCCGAGGTCGGCGGGCGGCGTCCAGGAGCGCAAGGCCCAGACAATTTTTTTGTCCGGGGTGACTTCGAGGACTTGCACGGTGGTGGGCCATTTATTGGGGGCTTTGTTGCCCTTGGCATCCAGCACGGCATTCGGGCACCAATTACTCATGACCGTGTTGCCGTTGGCGAGGCGGTTGGCTTCCTGCATGCAAAAGAGGGTGATGTCGGGGCAGTCCTTCTGGTTGAATTCCCAGACGGTTTCGCCCTTGGGGTTCACCTCGCGCACGAATGAGCTGTGGCTGGCGATGAGCGTGTTGCCGTTGTCGAGGCGGACGGCGTCCCAGGGGATTTCGCACGGCACCGACCAAATTTCCTTCCCGTTCATGTCGTATTCAACGACTTTGTCCAAGTCGTGCTGGGCGGCGAGGATGGTGCCGGCCTTGGTGATATGAACGCGGCGGAACTGGGTGTGGACGGTCTTGGGGTCGCCGTTGGTCGGGAGGACGACTTCCTTTTCGGTTTGTCCGGTCTTGATATTGATGATGCGCAGGGTGGCCGGAAAACCGTTTTGCACCATCATCACGCGGTCGAGGCCGATGGGCTGTACAATGTGGACTTCGAATCCCTTGGGGGCGTCGTAATTCCAGATGAGTTTCTTGTCCGGCGTGATTTCGCCCGCGCCGGTTTTGCGCGCGAACACGACGTTGCCGTTCGAGAGCAGGGTGGCGTCGCTCAATTCCTGGAGGGTTTTCGAGGCGTCGTAAGTGGGGATGTCATAGGACCAGACGACTTTGCCGTCGCGCACGATGAACATGGTCTGGACGGGCTTGGGGTAATTATACTGGCCGGCGTAGAAAAACGGGTGCTGGTTCAGCCCTTTGCCGGGCAGCACGGCGGGCGCGTAGGTTTCCGGCACGACGACGGCTGCGGTGGCGGCCGGGGCGGCGGGTTTGGCGCTGCCCGCAGGCGCGGCGGGAGCATCGGCAGCGTGAGTGGAGAGGGAAGTGAGCACGCCAAGGGCGACGCCAAATATCCTGAGGCAGTTATTAGAATTCATGGGTGGGGTAAAATAGGGGAGTTTACTTGGATGCGCCAGAACCCGGGGCGGATTTTTTGTCGGCGAGGAAGCCACCGGCTTTGAGCCAGTTGATCATCAGCCCGGGCCATTCGCCGAGCAAGGGGTCGCCGGGGGACATGCTCGTGCCGTGCTCGCCATAATTATAAAAATGAACTTCCGTGGGTATGCCGGCGGCGCGCAGGGCGTTCCAGGCATTGACCTCAGCGCTGAGGTGGCTGCCGTCCTCGATGGTATTAAACATGAAAGTCGGCGGCGCGCTGGCCGGGTCGCGCGGGGTGCGCCCGCCGTAAATGAGAGCGATAAAATTGGGCCGGGTGGAGAAACGGTCGAGCGGGTCGGCGGCGACCGGGTCGCCGGGAACCACGCCGTTGTAGAAAGCGTCGCCTTCCAGTTCCGCGCCGGCGGAAAAGCCAATAGTACCAACGCGGTCGGGGGAGATTTTGAAATCGGCGGCGTGGGCGCGGACGTAGCGGATGGCACGGTTGGCGTCGAGGACGGAGATGTTATTGCGGTAATTGGGCTGGATGCGGTAGCGCAAAACAAAGCCGGAGATGCCATGCGCGTTGAGAAAGCGGGCAATCTGCACGCCTTCATGATCGGCCACACGGTTGGTGAAGGCGCCGCCGGGGAGAATAAGGAAGGCCGCGCCGGTATTATTATTGGCGGGGGCGGGGAAGCAATAGACGGCGGGCTTGTCCTCGTCGGTAAAGTTGCCGTTGGCATCGGGTACGGCGTTGGGCGCGCCCTCGGGCCAGAGAAGGACCGGCTCGGGGATGCCGGGTATGGGGTTGGGCGTGTTTTTAACCTGTTCGGCGTAGATGGCTTGCGCTTCGGCGTTGCCGGGGCCGCCGCGTCCCCCCGCCCGTCCTTGGGCGAAGGCACTAGCCGTGAGGGCGAGAAAGAGGCCGCCGGCCGACACAGTTTTAAAAAGATGGATTAAACGGAAGTTCATGGGGCGAAAATGGAGGTGGGAAATTGCTTGGTGGGGGCGTTATTTGCTGAACACCTCAATTTTAAAGTCCGAATTGCCCTCGGGCTTGATGTCAATGACGAGGTCGTCCTTGTCGCCGGGGTGGACTTTGGTGTAGGAATGCTGGTCGTCAATGCTCGGGGAGAGATTGCGCGAGTGGCCAAAGGCCGGATCACGAATCAAATCCGCGCTGAAAGAATTACTGAGCCAGCGGTTGGCGTTCTGGCGGACATCGACTTTATAGTGTCCGGGCACCGGGCCTTGGTTGGCGGGCAGGGCGAACGAGCCGATGGCGACGCCTTGGGTGGAATTGAAAACGTGCGCGATGATGGGGCCGGCGCCGATTTGGTCGATGGGCGTGAAAATCAGATAACCATGCGGCAGCGGCCGGCCGTCGAGTTGCACCGAGCCGCGAATGGCGACGCGGGGCTGGTCAGTGAGAAAGCCATAGGCGCGCACCCAGTTATAAAACAAGTCCGGCCAGCTTCCACTAACGGGGCCATTCGGCGCGAAGTCGGCTTCGGCTTTGGGGAAAAAATGCGCTTCGACGGGGACTTTGGAGCGCGGGTTGCGCAGCGTATTCCAAAGGTCAATCATGCCCGCGAGGTTGTCCGCGTTGTTGGTCGAGCCGACGAGGAAAGTCGGCGGCGGCAGTGAGGCATCGGGTGGGAGAGCACCGCCCCCATCAATCAAGACCAGGAAATCGGGACGCGCCGAAACGCGGTCAAGCGGATTGGCGGAGTCCGTTGACGGTGGAGTTGCCGCTGCGGCATTCTCGGCTTGAGTGGCACCGGGGCCAAACCCCATCACGCCTATGCGATTGGCGGAAAGGTGAAAATCGGCGGCATGAGTGCGCAGGTATTTCAAAGCGCGAGGCACCGCGTCATCGGGCGGGTTGCTGGGATAACCCGCAGCACCACGGTTACGGAGGACAAATGCGGCGATTCCGCGAGCATTCAGCCACTGGGCAAGGGAGAGATACTCCGGGTCAAAGTTCTGGCTGGAGGAAAGTTCGCCGGGGGCAATCAAAATTCCCGCTCCGGTATTATTTGTTGCCGGAGGCAAAAGTGGAAAGATGGCGGGTTGAAGTTCTTCATTCGGGCTGCTTGCGCCTCCAGCGGACGGGGGTAGCAACACCGGGGCGGGCACGGCAAGCGGCGTGGCGGCTTTCAAGGCGGTCGCGGAAAAAGCGAGCACCAGCAGCAACTTCAGCCAAGGTATAAATGGTCTCCGGGAGACGAGGGGCATGGCGGGGAAATTAAACGGAAAATTAACCGAAGCAATGCCGAACCCATGCATGGATGGAGATGGTGACACCTATCGCTATGGGGTCATCAAATTGGGCAACTTTCCGTCCGGCAGGTTTTTTTCCGCGGGATGCGCGATGGGGTATTTACCTACCTAACATAAACGATTAGTTTTATTTATACATCGGACGAATTTCGATTTTCTGAGGGTAATAACCTACTCTATACCCGGTTAATGGATGAATGAATAACCTGTTGTAAATTAGGTATTAGCCGGTGAAAAATTTGGGGCTATTTTCGCTTGTCTATGGGTATGGTTGCTGCTTCAGTCCGGGCGCTTTCCCTCATTGCTCCGGGACTATCGCCAACATTAACGCTTTTTCTATGAACCAATCGATCAATCTCCTCCGTCCTCGCTCCGTGCTGGCTGCGGGTAAGAATGTGCTGCTTTTGGCGGCTTTGATGCTGCCGGCCATGGCCCAGGCGCAAATCGCCGTGCAAACTGGCGGTTCCCAAACCGTGAACGGTGGTGGTGGCAGCATTGATGGCGGCGGTCAGGCGGGCTACTTTGTCCAAGCCGGCAGCTTGTCCATCAGCAATGCCACGCTGACAAATTTTAATACGGTGGGCGGTTCCGGCAGTGGCGGTGGCGCGGGGATGGGCGGCGCGATTTTCGTGAATACCGGAGCCACGGTTACGCTTAATAGTGTCAATTTAATCCGCAATTTTGCCCAAGGCGGCCAAGGTGGGGTGGGGAATGTCGGCGGGAGCTTGAACAGCCTTAATTCCCGCATCTCAATCACCAATGGATCAGCCGGGGCAAAAGGCGCTGATTTCAATGACCTCGGACAATTTATCAATGATGGTGACGGCGGCAATGGCCGGCCGGGACTTAATGGCGCCAACGGGGTGACTGGTTTGGGCGGCAACGGCGGCAACGGTGGCAATGGCAGTGCGGGCTGGGCGATTAATCCGATTCTGATCTACAATGCGCTGACAAAAACCATCGAGGCGGTTAATGCGGATGCGGCAGCGGCGGAGGAAGACGCGAAGGCGATTGAAGAAGATGCGGCGGCGACGGAAGAAGATGCGAAAGCCGCCGAGGAAGATGCGATTGCGATTGAGGAAGATGCCTTTGCGGTGGAATCCGATGCCGCGGCTGCCGAGGCCTTGGTGCCCCTTCCGGGCGTGGGCGGCGGCATTCCCGGCCCGGTGGTGGTGGAAGACCCGACCTTGGCGGCGGGCTTGGCGGTTGAAGGCATAACCCAAGACGCCGAGGCCATCACGGAAACCGCGAAGGCGCTGACCGAGGATTCGCAGGCGGTGACTGCGGACGCGGTGGCCGCGACAGAAGATGCGCAGGCTTTCACGAAGGACCAACAGGCTGAGCAGGCGGATGGTGAAGCCACCCAAGCGCAAACTGATTTGGCATTGTGGAATGCCGCACTCGTGCTCGGAGTCCATGGCAACGGCGGTGACGGCGGCCAAGGCGCCCAAGGCGGCACGGGCGGCGACTTTTTTGGCGGTGGCAATGGTGGTGCGGGTGGCACGGCGGGTGCGGCGGGCCTCCCGGGAGGAAATCAGAGTACCGTTGGGCCAATTGCCGGTGCCGGTGGCAATGGCGGCAATGGTGGCATTGGCGGTTTTGGCGGCGGCGGTGGCGCTGGTGGCATCGCTGGCAATGGTTCCGCGGTGGGCGGCGGCAGTTCAGGGGGGGTGGGTGGTTTTGGCGGTGGAACGGGCGCGAATGGCGCGGGCCAGGGCGGGTTCACGGGTGGTGGTTCAGGTGGCGACGCCATGGGCGGCGCCATCTTCGTGCGCAACGGCGCAACGTTGATTCTCACGGGGAATATGATTTTTGATGGCAATGCCCTTGTGCCGGGTGCGGGGCAAGTTGCCCAACCCGACGGTTCCGTCGTTGGCGGCTCCATTGGCAGCACCTCAGGGACTGATCTCTTTATGATGACGGGTTCCAACGTGGTCCTTGATCCGGGCGCGGGCAACACCATCATTTTCGATGGCAATCCGGCAGGTACATCAATCGCGGACGACAGTGGCTTGGGCAACATCCCATTAGGCTCAGGTGCGGGACTCACGATCAAGAGCGGCTTGGTGTATTTTAACGGAACCACCAACACGTATACTGGGGAGACCACCATCCAGGGCGGCGTGCTGCAGGCGCAGGACACTTCGGGAATTAATTTTGAAAGCCGCATTAATCTGGCGGGCGGCATACTCGAGTCCAATGGCACCTTCGTGCGTTACCTCGGAACGCACAGCATTGACGTGGAATGGACCGCTTCAGGTGGCTTTGCCGCGGCCGGGGGAAATTTGTCGGTAACGTTGGGCAATGGCTTTACCCCCACGGTCCAGTGGGCGACCGGGAGCTTTGTGCCGAACAACAGCAACCTGGTCTTTGGGGCTCCGAATGCGGATAGCACGGTCTTCTTCGAGAACAACATCAATTTGGCTGGCGCGAGCCGCACGGTGCTCGTGACCGACAATGGAAACTTTACCGACCCGGCGCAGATTGACGGCGTCATCTCCAACGGTGGGTTGATCGTCAATGACGCCAGCCACGACGGCATCCTCATCCTGAACGGCAACAATACCTACACCGGCGACACGACCATCTATAACGGCACGTTGCAGTTGGGGGCGACCGGTTCAATTGCCAGCGGCAGTAATTTGACGGTGGATGGCGCAAATACGACCTTCGACCTCGGCGGCAACCATAGCGACACCGTGGGCATCGTCACGCTGTCCAATGGCGCGAGCATCACCGGCACGGGCACGTCGGCTCTCACCAGCACGACCGAATTCGATTTGATGAACGGCACGGTCACGGCGATTCTCGCCGGCACGGGTATCCCGTTGAACAAGACCACCAGCGACACGGTGACCCTCTTTGGCGCGAACACTTTCACAGGTAACACGTCGGTCACGGCGGGCACCCTGGCCCTGGGCAATTCCCTGGCCATCCAGAATAGCACGCTGAATATCACGGGCGGCTGCCTGACCTTCGTCAATGAAATCACGAATGCGACTTTCGGCGCGCTGGCGGGCAATATCGGGATTTTGCTGGAAAACGATGCTTCCGCGGCGGTGGCCCTGACGGCGGGCGGCGACAATGCCAGCACCGTTTATAGCGGCACGCTGAGCGGGAATGGCTCGCTGACCAAAGCCGGCACCGGCAACTTGTCGCTGACGGGCACGAACACCTACGCCGGCGCCACTGAAGTCAGCGCCGGAACCCTGGCCCTTTCGGGTGGCAGCGCGCTCAATGATAATTCTCCAGTCACGGTGGATGCGGCGGGCAACCTGGTGGTGAACACCAGCGAGGAAATCGGCTCGCTGGCGGGCAGCGCGGGCGGCACGGTAGTGTTGGGCAGCAGCGTGCTGCTGACCATTAACAATTCCGCGAACACCACGTTCTCGGGCGTCATCAGCGGGGCCACGGGCAATGTGACCAAGATCAACACCGGCACTTTGACCCTGGACGGTGCGAACACTTACGCGGGCGACACGGTGGTGAAGGCGGGCACGCTGGCAGAAAGCTCGAACGGTTCCATTTCCGATAGCAGCAACCTGACGGTGAACGGCACGGCGGCGACCTTTGACCTGGGCAGCAACCACAGCGACACGGTCGGAATCGTGACCCTCATCAACGGCACCATCAACGGCACGGGCAGCTCGGCGCTCACCAGCACGACGGTGTTCAATGTCATGAACGGCACGGTCAACGCCATTCTGGCGGGTAGCTCCATTCCCTTGAACAAGACGACCAGCGGCACGGTAACGCTGTCGGGGAATAATACTTATACGGGCCTGACCAACATCACGACGGGCACGTTGTTCCTGACCAGCACGGGTTCGATTGCGAATGGCAGCAATGTGACGGTCAATGGCACGACGGCGGTGTTGGATCTCGGCGCCAACCACGCCACGGACACGGTGGGCATTGTGACGCTGCAAAACGGCGGCTTCATCAACGGCACGGGCAGCTCGGCCTTGGGCAGCACGACGGAATTCGATGTGATGAACGGCACCGTCAATGCGATCTTGGCGGGTTCTGGCATTCCGTTGAACAAGACGACGAGCGACACGGTGACGCTTTCCGGTAATAACACCTACACGGGCCTGACCAACATCACGGCGGGCCGGTTGTTCTTGAGCAGCACCGGTTCGATTGCCAACGGGAGCAATGTGACGGTCAACGGCACGACGTCGATTTTGGATGTCGGCTCCAATCACGCCACGGACACCGTGGGCATCGTGACGCTGCAAAACGGCGGCTTCATCAACGGTACGGGCAGCTCGGCCTTGGGCAGCACGACGGAATTCGACGTGATGAACGGCACCGTCAATGCGATCCTGGCGGGCACTTCTCCGCTGAACAAGACGACGAGCGACACGGTGACGCTGTCGGGCAACAACACTTATACGGGTTTGACCAACATCACGGCGGGCCGGTTGTTCTTGAGCAGCACCGGTTCAATTGCCAACGGCAGCAACGTGACGGTTAACGGCACGACAGCGGTGTTGGACCTCGGCTCCAATCACGCCACGGACACGGTGGGCATTGTGACGCTGCAAAACGGCGGCTTCATCAACGGCACGGGCAGCTCGGCACTCGGCAGCACGACGGAATTTGATTTGATGAACGGCACGGTCAACGCGATTCTGACCGGCACGTCACCGTTGAACAAAACGACCACCGACACGGTCACGCTCTCGGCCACCAACACCTACACGGGTCTGACGAACGTCACGGCGGGCACGCTGTTCCTGACCTCGTCCGGTTCAATTGCGAGTGGCAGCAACGTGACCGTGAACGGCACCACGGCGGTCTTGGAACTTGGTTCGAACCACGCCACCGACACGGTGGGCATCGTAACGCTGCAAAATGGCGGCGTGATCAACGGCACGGGCAGCTCGGCCTTGAACAGCACGACCGAGTTCGATGTGATGAATGGCACGGTTAATGCCATCCTGACCGGCTCTTCGCCCTTGAACAAGACGACGAACGACACGGTCACGCTTTCGGCCACCAACACCTACACGGGTTTGACGAACATCACGGCGGGCACGCTGTTCCTGACCTCGTCCGGCTCGATTGCCAGCGGTAGCAATGTCACCATCAACGGCACGACAGCGGTGTTGGACCTCGGCGCCAATCACGCCACGGACACCGTGGGCGTGGTTACCCTGCAAAATGGCGGCATGATTAACGGCACCGGCAGCTCGGCGCTCGCCAGCAGCACGACGAGCTTTGATGTCATGAACGGCACGGTGAACGCCATCCTGACCGGCGATGCTCCCTTGAACAAGACCACCAACGACACGGTCACGCTCTCGGCCACCAACACCTACACTGGTAATACCACGATCACGGAGGGCACGCTGCTCTTAAGCTCGACCGGTTCAATTGGAAGCGGCAGCAATGTGACGGTGAACGGCTCGACGGCGGTCTTGGAACTCGGGGCCAACCATAGCTTGGACACGGTGGGCATCGTGACGCTCGACAATGGCGGCTTGATTAACGGCACGGGCAGTTCCGCGCTGGCCAGCACGACCAGCTTTGAAGTCAAGAGCGGCATCGTTAATGCCATCCTGGCGGGTGCTGAAATTCCCTTGAACAAGACGACCAACGGCACCGTGACGCTCACTGGCGCGAACACCTACACCGGCCCGACCAACATCACGGCGGGCACGCTGGTGGTCAATGGCACGTGGGCGGCCGCCCAAGTGGTTTCCGTTTCGACTGGTTCCACACTGACGCTTAATAACAACAACACCATTACGACTCTGAACATTGGCGGCACTCTCAACAGCACCAATAACAGCACGCTGACGGCCACGGGTAATCTGGCCTACAACCTGACGGAGAGTGCGCAAATAAATTCGCCGCTCGGCTCGGGCAACTTGTTGAGCAATGGCAACGTGGGCATCAATGCCCATTTGGACAGCACGAACATCTCCATCGCCACGGGTAATATGACTCTGCAGGCGCCAGATTTGCTCAACCATAACGCGACGGTGGACATCGCCTTGAACGCCAACTTGGTGCTCACCAATGGCGATGCCACCATCAGCACCCTGGAGGGGAACGGCAATGTCACCCAGAACAACTTTGTGCTCAATGTGCTTACCGGCGGTTCTTACAATGGCACGGCGAACAGCACGGGGTCCTTGGATGTGGGCAACACGGGTTCGAATAGCACATCCAACCTGACACTGAACGATGGGAGCAATTCCACCTTCGCGAACGGAACCGATGTGAATTCGGGCAACTTGATCGTCAATGGCAATTTGACCACGCCCAATGTCACCGTCAACCCGGGCGGTTTGTTGGGCGGCAGCGGCAACATCTCCGGCAACGTCACGGACAATGGCGGCACCACCTCGCCCGGCAATTCGCCCGGCATCCTGCATGTGGCCGGCAACTATGTGGAGAATGGCACGCTAATCATCCAAATCGGTGGCGACAGTGGCGCCGGGGTCAACCCGAGTGGCAATGACCAGGTGCAGGTTGGCGGCACCACGTTCATCAACCCGGCGGGCAGCACGCTTTCACTGCAAAACTTCAATAGCTTCTTCACGGCCACGCCGGGCCAAGCCTACAAGTTCATCAGTGGCGCGCCGGGCAGCATTACGGGCCATTTTGGCTCCGTAAACCAGAATTTCACCAACCTGCTGCTCATTGACATGAGCACAGGCGAGGTGATTGCCACGTCGCAGCCGGCTGGCGCGTCGGTCAACAGCGCGTTCCCCACGGCGAATGCCAACCAACTTAATATGCTCAACAACCTCTTGGTCGGGCCGGACCAATTTGTCGGCGGCGACTTGGTGTCGTTGCTGTTGCAAAACCCGGGCAAGCAGGCCCAGATTTTCAACCAGTCCTCACCCGAAGCCTACGCGGGCCTCGTGGATTACGCGCTGCGCATCACGCGATCCTACACCGACGCGGCCATGAATATGTCGCCCTTGGCGGCCTCGGGGCGGTTTGCCTTGTTTGCGGGATACAACAATTACAGTGGCGGGTCGGACAGCTCGCAGAATCAGGCTGACTATAAGCTGGAGAGCAACGGCGCGGTGGCGGGCGCACGCCTGGACGCGGGCCACAACATTGTGCTGGGCGCGTTTACGGGCTATAGTTCCGGCTCGGTGGATTCGACTTATTTGCACAGCAACGTCACAGGCAATGTGTATGGGGCATTTGTCACCTTGGATCCGCTGGCCAGTCATCGCCTGATGGCCAAGGCGAGCTTCGCCTATGGCGATTATGACACCCATGGTACGCGCGCCACCTTCTCGGGCGTCTCCAGCTTCCCGAAGGTCAACTCCCATGATTATCAAGGCACCCTGGGCGTGCAGTATGTGGCGATCCAGCAGCCGAAGTATTCGATTGCGCCGGAGTTGGATGTCGCGTTCAGCAGCGCGAAAGTTGACAGCATCACGGAGACAAATTTCGGGGACGTCCAGCAAGCCTTGCAGGTGAACGGCCAAAACAAGGATAGCATCCGCCTGGAAGCGGCCGTCAATGGCGCGTATGCCATCACCAGCCAGATTGATTTTACGGGCCGCGTGGGCGTGGGGCACGATTTTGAGAAGGCCTCCCGCGATGTCACCGCCAACGTGGTGGGCGAAACGACCCCGTTCACAGTGCGCGCGCCGGGCATGGGCGACACGGACTACATCATTGGCGTCGGATTGAACTACAATGTCACGAAGGCACTCCGCCTGAACGTCAATTATGAGGCGGGTTTCTCGCCGGACTCGACGATCTCGAACACGATCAACGTCGGTGTTTCGTTCTCATTCTAGTCGGATGGGCGGGGCCTCGGTGGAAGGGGCGGCTCGCTGCGCGGCGGGCCGGCGCGTCTTGTCCACGCTTGTCAGGTGACGATGAATTTGCGATTGATGAATGATGCCATCCTTTCGCATGTGAATTGGACGCGTTCGCCGTATGACTCCACCACCCCTGGCTTTGCTCAAAAGAGGGTTGGTGCACGCGGCTCGGACAACGTTGGCGGCGGCGCTGTCCTTGTATTTGGCCCGGGCCTTGGGGCTGGCGGAATATTACTGGGCGCCGATTTCCACGGTCATCATCATGCAGTGCGTGCTGGGCGCTGTGCAGATCGTCTCCTGGCAGCAGGCGGTGGGGACGGCGTTGGGTTCGACCGTGGGGGCTTTGCTGGCCACGGTCTTTGGGGTGAGTGTCTTGGCCTACCTCGTCGGGGTCTTTGGTTTGGGCCTGCTCTGTGCCGCACTGCGGCTGGACCGGGCGGCCTATCGCTTTGCCGGAGTTACATTGACCGTGATCATACTCATTCCGCGCCCCGGGCCGGTTTGGATGGCCGCCAGCCACCGGTTTGCCGAAGTGTCCCTGGGCATTGCGGTCGGCGTGCTGGTGACGGCACTCTGGCGGGAGAAGGAGACGAAACCGGTATCAAATCCAAAATAAATATTGCTTCGAGCATGGTAAAGTTTCTTCCCGTCGTGCATGGTTTTCGACAAAGTTTGCCGTTTGCCTGAATGGGCAAAACAATAGCGCGAAATGATTTGGCTTTTTAAACAAGGGCAAACTCGCGGGTGGCCCGATCAAGCGAAGCGGGCGGGCCTGGGGCCGCGGGCGCCGGTTGATCGACCGCGAGAAAATGCAGCCAGTGGCGGCGGGTTTCAATTCGTCCGGAAACCAGACCAACGCCGGATTGGAAAAGTAATTCTGCTTTGCTGCGACCGGGGGTGGCCCAGCTTAACGCAAAGCGCAATTCCAACTCATCACACGAAGTCATTTCCACCCGGCTGGATGACAATGGGCGCGAAAGAAACGGTGCGAGTAGTTCATCCGATAGACGCTCACGCCAATTCGCCCCGGGGGACGCGTCGGAAAAATCCTCCCAGTGCGCGCCGGCCAACGGAGCCAGCGGAATCCGCCCGGTCACCGAAAGCACCTCCAGCAAGCTCGGGCGGCCGGCGCGAACTTCGGTCGGCGTCCACTGTCCCTGCATGACGATGAGACGTGCGCGCGCGCCGGTTTCCACGGAGTGCAGCACAAGCGAGCCGTCGGGCACCCACTCTTGGCGAATGGTTTCGCGGAATTCGCCCTGCGCGGTAAAAACGCGATAGGTGGACGACTTTTCCTCGCCCCGGGTGAAACATTCCTCCATCCAGCGGGCGGAGCGGGCGGCGGCGAGGGTGTCCCCGGCGCGGGGCAGGCCGCGAAAATGATAATTCCATCGGCCTTCGCTCGCGGGCGTCCGGTAGCCCACCAGGCGGAACGGAATCGTCGGCGAACCGATATCCGGCAGAGCCTGCATTTGCACATGCAGGTGCGGAACTGGCGAGCGGCCCGAATTGCCGAGGTAGCCGAGGAGCTGGCCTGTCCGCACGCGGTCGCCTTCGCGCACTTTGAAACCGCGGCGGCGGAAGTGCGACAGTTGCACAAACAGACTCGGCGTGATTTCGATCACGACGGAGTTGCCCCAATTTTCGGCGAGGTTGCTTTCACCGATGGAATTGTCGGCGATACTGTCGACCAGGCGCACGACCCGGCCGTCCGCCGGGGAAAAAATGGGGGCATTGAAGCTGGGGAAGTCATTCAACTCGGCGGTGGCGGCGCGATCAGGCTGGCCGTCGGCGTCGGCGACTTCGAAATCGAGCGCGTGTTTCCACGCCGCGCGATGGGTGAGGTGGTCGTCGAAGCCCTGGGTGACAACCCAAACTCCCTCGAACGGCGGCACCATTGCCGGAAGCTCGGATTCCGGATGGCGGGCTTGCCAAAGCCGATCGTTTTGGAAGGTGGCTTCGGGATTGCGACCAGGGTAAAGGACCGCCCGCGGTTCGTGGCCCGCCGCGCGCCAACGCATGGCGCCAGTGACGCCGAGCACCACCAGATTGAACGGCAGCGTCAACAATGGAGCATCAATCCAGCGCAGGCCTTGCAGGAGCGCCACCCCTGTGACGATGCAGATGACGGCACCGAATGCCGCCAGCGCCAAAGATGTGCGCGAGGGCACATAAAACACGCCTCCCAGGGCAACCGCACAGAGGATGGCATCCAATTGCAGCCAGGAGGATTGTTCCAGCGAGAAGCCCATGGCCAAAAGGAGCAGGGAGGAAACAACAAAACCCACGAGCGCAAAGCCCAGGCTCAAGCGCGAGGCCACGGCGAGGGCGAGCGTGGCCAGCAGCCCGGCGAAGAGCGAGGGCGCAAAGAAGAGCGTACCCAGCGAGTGCGCCCATAATTCGACCAGTGCGGGCAGCTGCGTTTGCCCGGGTGCAATCACCGCGGGTATGGCCGCGATGGGAATCAGCCGGGTCAGCAGCCAATTTAACATTATGCCCACCACGCAAAACGGCAGACTGCGCGAGGCGACGCCCACCAGAACCAACGTGGCTTGATTCAAGATGAGGGTGCAACCCAAAGCCACCAGCGGCACGATCATGATGAGGATGGCCATGACCATAGGCGGCAAAGTGCCCGGTGGCGCCCAGCAGCCCAACGCCAGCGAGCACAGCAGCGGATTGAAAAGCAGCCGGCCGTCGTCAATCGCCGCGCGTTCAAACCCCGCCCGGCGTGCGACAAACAGAGCAAGGATCGTCCCGGCCACGCCGACCAAACCAATCCACGGGGATAACAGCGAAGCTACGCACAGCAAACCGCCGAGGGCGGCGCTGCCACTGAAAATCACGATGGTATAAGCCCGCGCGATGGCGCGAAAATCCTCGAGCAACCGATGGGGGATATTTTTCATGGAAAAGACTTTCCATTACCGGCGGCCGTCGCGGTCAGGGCAAAGGGCGGCGGGGACGGCGGCTCCACCCACGGCTTATCCTGGGCCAGCGGCAAAGGCAGCCGCTCAAGCGATTCGATGTGCGCCAGGTTTTCGCGCTCGCGGATGACCGCAACTTCACCGCTTTCCATCACCATGACGACGCGGGGGCGGTAGGTGATGAATTGCATGGATTGCGTGAGATTGTAGGCGCCAACGGGATGGATCACGAGCGCATCGCCGGCACTCAGGGCCGGCAGTGGCGTGGCTTCCTGCAGGACATCAATATTCATGCACAAGCAACCAAAGACGGTCGTCGGCTCGGGCGCGCCGGGGTGCGGGCGCGCGGGGAGGATTTTTTGCCGATACCAATTGGCGGTGTAGAGCAGGTGCACCCCGGCATCCACGACGACGGCGGGGCCGCCCGCCGTGGAAGCCGACGTGGTCGGCGGCGCTTTGGCTTTCAGGGCGGGGGCTGCCAAATCAGCAAAGCGCCGGTTGCGTTTGTTGGCCACGACGGTGGTCAGCAGATAGCCGGCCTCGTCCACCAGCGCGCGCCCGGTTTCCAAATACAGGCGCGGCGGTTTGGCGCCCGGCGCAAGATTTTCCATAATCCCCTTGGTGATGGTCTCGGCGTATTCGTCGAAGGACGGAACTACTTCCTCGGCGGGCCGGATCTGGCCGTGCAGGACATTGCGCGAGGCGAAGCCGCCGCCGAGATTCAGCGAGGTGATGTCAAACCCGAGTTCATCACGCAGGCGATTGGCAAAACGCATGAGTTTGGCCGCGGCATGGCGGTAGGCGTTGGGGTCGACGATGAAAGTGCCCAGGTGCGTGTGCAAACCGGTGACTTTGATGAGACCGCCATGGCGCAACCGCCGGGCGGCGCGCCAGGCCTCGTCATCTTCAAGATTAAAGCCAAATTTTGACCAGACGGGCCGGACCCCCGCGTCGAGATAAACGCGGAGGGTGATATCCGGGGTGAGACGATCCTCGGCGGCGATTTCGCCGAGGGTGAGCAGCTCGTCGAGGTTGTCAGCCTGGATGCGGGCGCCATCGTGCAAGGCGCGGCGGAGGATGGCGCGCGGTTTATGGGGGCCGTTGAAAATAATGCGCTCGCCGGGAATGCCGGAGGCCCGCGCCTTTTCATATTCAAAATCGGAGACGACCTCTGCGAGTGCGCCCTCGCGGTGAAAGACGGCGCAAACCGCCTTGAGGTAATTGGTCTTGTAAGACCAGGCGAACTGCACGTCGCGGTAGCGCTTGGCAAAGGCGGCATGCGCGCGACGGTAAGTATGGCGCAGAGTTCGTTCAGAAAACACAAACAGCGGCGAACCGTGGGCCGCCAGCAATTGCTCGACCGGGATGCCGTCTATCGCGCCGCAAACGTCCGATTGCGCGCCGAAGGCGTGGCCATTGATGCGCCCGGCGGCCAGGGGTTCGATGCGGGGCGGTTCGTAGGCGGGGTGGGGCGAATTCATGGATACGGATGTTCGACGGTGGGGTGGACAATGCGGCCTTCCGTGGCCAGTTTCCCGAAATCGGCGCTGTCGCAGACAATGTCCTGGTTGTGCCGGAGAAAAATTTTTCCTGCCGGCACGACGGGAAGTCGCGTGATCGGCCACTCGAGGAGCTGCTCGAAGGCGGCGGCGGCGAGATTGCACCCGATGGCGGCGGGGAAATCCGCCCAGGCGGGAAAACGCGGGTTGATTTCGATGAGGTAAAACTCTCCATCGCGGTCGCGCATGAATTCCAATTCGAGCGGCCCGCGCCAGTGGAGGACACGCAGCAGGGCAACCGCCGCTTCCGCCAAACCGGAATCATGGACGGTGATGCCGGCGTAGCCTTTGCCCAGCGCGGAAATCACCAGCTTGCGCAGGGCGCATGAGCCGAGCATCCCGCCCTGGCCGTCGCCCACCGCGAGAAAATTGAATTCCGGGCCTTCAATCACTTCCTGCACGATGACCGGCCCGCCCCATTCAGTGAGGATGTGTGCGGCTTGCGCGCTGGCGCGGGCGGGTTGATTCACCCGCTCGGCTTCATAAAACGGGCCTTTAATCATCACTTGGCCCAATTCCGCCGCCAACGCCCCGGCCTCATCGGGAGTGTTCACCAGATAGGTGCGCGGAACTTGCACTCCGGCTTTTTCGGCCAGACTCGGTAAATTTTGCTTTTGGCGGGCCTCGAAGGCATCGGGATCCGGCAGCAGCGCCAGCACGCCGCGCCGGGAAAGCTCAGACCGCAGTGAGAGGAGTGGCTGGATTTCCGCGTCGAGCGTGGGGATGAGCACTTCAAAGGGAAATTCCGCGCGGATGGCGTCCAGGCGCGAGAGATACGCCGTCGCGCCGGTGGACGGGTAGGGGATGGTATAAGAGGCTTCCGGACCCTCGGGCGCATAGACACCACTTTCCAAGGCATCGTAAACCAGGCCGGCCACTCGCGCCCTGGGCCACCGGCGGCGCAGACTCGCTAGCACGGCGGCGCCGGGCTGCGGGTTTTCGCCACGGCCCAGCCCGGTAATGGCCAACAAAGGTAGACGGGAGGTGTTCATTTTTTATATTGAAATCTTCACGGCGTGGTGGCCGCGGTGTAGCCGGCCTGCGCGTCTTGGTAGGTGGGCGACAAAATGAGCAGGCGCTCAAACTCGGGAATCGCGTTGGCTTTGTGGTTGAGGTAAATCTGCGCCCAACCGTAGCCGCTCAGGGCCGTGGTGTCCTCTGGGTAGAGCCGTAGGAGGGAATCATAAGCCAGCGCGGCGTTTGAATAGTCCTTTTTTTCAAAATAGATTGCGCCGAGCATTTGCAGCGCCGTGACATTGCCCGGATCATGGCTTAAAACCTGGCGGCAGGCGTGTTCGGCATTATCATTGTCCCCTTTGGCGCGGTAGGTGCTGGCCAACCCCTGCGCGGGGGTCACGGCCGAGGGTGCCCGGCCCGAGGCGGCCCGGTAATTGGCGATGGCCGTGTCGTAATCCTTGTTTTGCAGCGCCAGCCACCCGGTGCGCAGATTGGCGAGGTAGTTATCGGCCCCGCTGCGGGTCAAATCCGTCATTTTGGCGATGGCGCCTTTGTAATCGGACTTGGTTTCCAGCGTGACGGATTGGCTCCAGAGGTCGCCGGCCTTGCCGAGGTCCACGGCGGCGTAAAGGGAAACGCTCGCCAGGCCGACAAAGCCGGCGAGGAGGGCGACACGCGAGGCGCGACGCGGGAGCGAGGAGAGCACAGCCAGGGAATCAAGCTTCATGGGGTTCGAGGAGATGGAGGGTTTGGAGGTGTTCGAGAAAGGCGGAAACATCGCTGCGGGCGCGCGGGGCGGGCACATCGTAGGTGGCGGCGAGGCGGTGGACGATCGCGTCCTCGTCGGCGCAATCGCGCAGCCAGTTGAGGATCTGGCAGGCCGTGATATTGAGGCGGAAAATTTCCCCGGTGTCCGAGCGGAATCCGAAGCCATTTTTATTCACCACTAATTCGAGGATGGGTTGGACATTCATGGCGAGGCGGATGTTGGGAGGGTGGCGGGCGGTGACGATTAGCGGCGGCGGAGAGCTTGGACGGCGCGGACAAAGCGGCGCTTGGCGGCGGCGTGCAACAGCACATCGGCGGTGGTGAGGGTGGCGGGCGGGGCGAACAACACCGGCGCATTGGCGGAACTGACGAAGGATAGATGTTCGCGGTTGGCGAAGGAGAAGACGCTGGTGGAGGAGTTCATAAGTTTGGGAGTTGGGAGGTTGGTTGGGAGTGGCGATTGAATTTCCCGCAATATGCCATTAGCCCGGTAAATCCGCGAGGAACGGGGGGTGGAGGAGGGGGAATTAGTGACGAAACGCCCTTTTTCAGGGACAAATTCGGGTAACGAAAGCCGGGGCCGGTTGTTTAGACTTCTCCTTTTCTCCGCCCTCGCTAGTCTTCCTTCCGCACGATGTCGCCGGCCCAAAAGCAGTTTTCGCCTGTGTTGGTCATCATGACCGGCTTTGCCGCGTTTTGGGTGTGCCTGGTGGTCTTGTTTGCGGCGCAAGTCATGCTGGCCAGCGGTCAGGCGTGGACGATGGCGCTGCGCGGCTCGTTAATTTTATGGGTGCCGTGGATTGCCGTCAGCCCGCTGATGCTGGTGGCGGCTTATTTACTGCCGTTGGGCGGGACATCGATGTGGCGATTCATCCCGGGTCACTTGGGCATATCCATCCTGATCTTATTTGCGGCAGGCTGGCTGAGCCGGAATGTGATGCCCGCGCCCGACCACGCGGCCTTTGATCAACCTCCTGCAATGGCCGCACCCCAACCGGGCTATGGCCAACCGCCGCCCGCGCCGGGACCGGATGGATATCCTTCGCGCCCCGGGGGACAGGGTTATGGGCCGCCTCCGGGAGAAGCTGCGGGCTACGGTCCGCCGCCTGGCCCGAACGGCGAACCGCCACCCTTTCCAGCGGGTGGCCCTGATGCCGGAATGCCGGGCGCGCCGCTCGGTGGGCCGCCACCCGGCATGGGTGGCGGTTCCTTGCCGGGGGCGGCAGGAGACAGCGGCTTTAACTCCGCCTTGGTGAATTTTTTACGCACGTTGCCGGCGGGGCTGCCTTTGTATCTGGCTTCTTTGTTCCTCGTCGGCAGCCTCAACTTGCGCCGAATTTCGCTGGATCGGGAGCGGCGAACGGCGGAATTGGAAAAACAACTGGCTGCGGCGCGGCTGGACACCCTGCGCTCCCAACTGCATCCGCACTTTCTCTTCAATACGCTCAATGCGCTGATGAATTTGGTGCACACTGACCCGGCCAAGGCGGAAGAAATGATTTTGTGCCTGAGCAGCTTGCTCCGCGCGACGCTGGAGGCGAAAGACAAGCCGCGCATACCCTTGCGCGAGGAATTGCAGTTGGCGCACGATTACCTGGCGATTCAGGCGCTGCGTTATGGCGAGCGGCTGCAAACCAGGGAATTGTTGCCGCCGGAGACGCTGGCCTGCACCGTGCCGCCGCTCATCCTGCAACTCGTGCTGGAAAACGCCATCAAGTATGCCATCGACCGCCATGCCACGGGCGGCACCATCACGCTGCGCGCGGAACGACTGGGCGAAAAACTCATCATCGAGGTCGAGGATAGTGGCTCGGGCCGCAACGCCGAGTTGCGCGAAAGTCATGGCATTGGCGTGACCAATGTGCGGGCGCGTCTGGCTGCGTCATTTCCGGGGCGCGAGGTCGGCTTTGATTTGCTGCCGAACCAGTTCGGCGGCATCACGGCCCGGTTCCAACTGCCGGTCACAGCCGAGAGCCAGGACGGCACCGCGTCATGAAAGTCATTTTGGTGGATGATGAGGCCCCCGCCCGCCAGCGTTTGCGCAAGCTGCTGGAAGGGGAGCAGGATATTGCGATTTTGGCCGAGTGCGCCAACGCCGACGAGGCGCTGGAAGCCATCGCGGCGCATGGCCCGGACCTGATGTTTCTCGACATCCAGATGCCGGGCCGCACGGGCTTGGAATTATTGCGCGATTTGCCGCCCGACGGCCGGCCTGCGGTGATTTTCGTCACCGCCTACGATGCGCACGCCGTCAAGGCATTTGAATTGCATGCGCTGGATTATTTGCTGAAGCCCTTTCGCAAGGAGCGGCTGCTGGAAAGCTTGGCGCGTGCGCGGCAGGCCGCGAAGCAAACCCAGCCATTGGCGGCGGCGGTGCAATTGGAGCAGTTGCTGCGGTCGCTGCCGGCGCCACCTGCGGCCAATTATCCGCAACGCCTGGCGGTGAAAGACGGCCCGCGCATCACGATTGTGCCGCTGGAAAATATCGTGTGCCTGCTGGCGGATGGCAATTATGTCGAAGTTTGCACCCGGGAGGGTAAAAAGCTGTTGTTGCGGGAAACGATGGGCCGGCTCGAGGCGCGCCTTGATCCGGCGCATTTCTTCCGCGCCAGCCGCTCGGCGTTTGTCAACCTCGCCCACCTCAAGGAAATTCTCAGCGAAGGCCAGAGTGGGCATGTGCTAATGATGGCCAACGGGGAACGAATCCGCCTGACCGCCTCGTTTGGCGAGTTGCAGGAGAAATTGCATTAGTTATCGGGCGGGAAATATTTTAGACATTGCGATTTGCGAGGGGTGAAGTTACCTCTTTGAAGCTGTAATTTACCCCCTTCTTTACCCGACTATGAACGCATTAATAAAATTTCCATCCCGACTGTTGAACTACGGACTGCTCGCGATCCTGGCGGCCGGATGCGCGAAGCAGGAAGTGCCGGCCGCGTCTGCACCGACTCCCGCACCTGCGGCGGCGTCCACTGCGGCGTCGAGCCCGGCGGCTTCGGCCAATGTGGTGGTGACCCTGGAAACCAACCAAGGCCTCATCAAATTGAAACTCTTGCCGGATGTCGCGCCGAAGACATGCGAAAATTTCGTCGGGCTGATTCAAAAAGGCTACTACGACGGGCTGATCTTCCACCGGGTCATCGCCGATTTTATGATTCAGGGCGGCGACCCAACGGGCACCGGCATGGGCGGGGCCTCGCTGTGGGGGAAGGTGTTTGACAATGAAGTGCGGAGCGACGTGAAATTCGACGCCAAGGGCAAGCTGGCGATGGCCAACGCCGGCCCGAACACCAACGGCAGCCAGTTTTTCATCACCACGGCGGCGTATCCGAGTTTGAACATGCATTATTCACTCTTTGGCGAAGTCATCAGCGGCCAGGACGTGGTGGACAAGATTGATCATGTCAAAACGGATGCCAACGACCACCCGCTGGAGAAGCAGTATATTGTTCATGCCACCGTGGGCAAAGAGTGAGAATGTCATCCATTGCGGCTGTGGCCGCAGGGGATGGGTTCCCCGAAGGAGGCCTCGGTCATTCAGTGGGTCTCGGCCATGATCGCGTCCAGCATGTCCCACAGTAATTGACATTTGAATCTTAGTGCCGCCACGGCTTGGCGCTGAAGCTCCGGGGTGGCGCAACTTCGTACGGTCAGCGTCCACGCTTCTTTCTGGTCGCGCCGGGCCAACGGCGGGCGATTGCGAAAGTAATCGTAAGACCACGAAGGGATGGAGGGGTAATGCATTTCCAGGCTGGCAAGTCGGCGCTTCATCAAATCCGGCGCAAACATCTCGGTCAACGAAGAGGCGACGGCCAGTTCCCAGCGGGCTTCGCGGGCAAAATTGACATAAGCATCAACGGCGGAGCGCACCCCGGGCAGGACTGGCGCCGTCTGAAGCATTTCTTCATGCGCTTGGAGAATCGCGGCTTGCTGCCGGCTTGATTTTCCGGCGAATCCGGGAGGGGCTTCACCAGAGACACCCAAATCAAGCCGCACCCAGGAAGGGATGCCCCCCATCCACCCGGTGGCGTCAAGCCCGTCATGGTCGCTAATCCGGTGCAACCAGATTTTGCGCACGCGGCGCGGAGCATGGGTGAGAATGAAGGCGTCTTTTACCGGGATGTTGCGCTGGTAGTAGAACCGATTGCGAATCCAGCATCGAATGGCCGCAATGGACAGCCGACCGTCCTGCAAAAGCAAATGGAAGGGATGCTTGTCGTGGTAGTGCTTCAAGCCGACCTCCCGCATCCGCCCGAGAAAAACCGGCTCGGGCCATAATTTTCCGCCATGGAGTTTTTTTCCCACCATTAGAGTTTGAACTCCATGCCATCGTGGCCGATTTCCCACCCGGCCGCAAGCGCCAGCCGACGCTCCCGGGAATTTTCGCGCAAAATGGGGTTCGTGTTGTTGATGTGCACAAAGACCTTTTGGGGGGCGGTCATGCCGGCCAGACCGCGCAAGCTGCCGTCTTCACCCGCGATGGGAATATGGCCCATCTGGGAGGCGAGCCGGCCTGTGATTCCATTTTCCGCCAGCTCATTTTCCGACCAGAATGAGCCATCGAAAAGCAACAGGTCGCAATCGTCTATGAGCGAAATCACCTGGGAGGTCAGCGCCAGAATTTCCGGCAAATAGACCAGGCACCCACCGGTTTTCTCATCGACAATTTTGTAACCAATGGCGGAGGCACCGTGCGCCGCCGCGGCTTTGCGTCCAACGGCAAAGCGGGGCCGTTTGCCGGGCACCCGGAAGGCCTGGAAAGACAAACTGCAGGCGGAGCCATCCAGATGGCGCAGCCGCTGCCGGGTCTCGGAGGCTTTAAGTAATTTCGTTTTGCAGAATTTACTTAAGGTGGGCAGCAAGGCCAACCCTTGGGTCAAGGCGAGTTGAGTTTCCTCACTCGCATAAATGAGCAGTTCCGGATTTTCGCGGAGCGAGAGCAATCCAAGGGTGTGATCCAAGTCGGCATTGGTCAACAGGACGGCCTGCAGCGGCGTCTGGCGCGGGTGACGACCGGTGGGATGCAGCGGAGGAAACGCCTCGATCTGGCGCGCGAGATCCGGGGAAGCATTTAGCAAGAACCACCGCCGGCGATCCGCGCTGATGGCCACCGAAGACTGGCTGCGCGGGCGCACTTGGCCCAACCCCGCGCGGGCCATCCGACAATTGCGGCACCGGCAATTCCATTGCGGCACTCCGCCCCCGGCGGCCGTTCCTAAGAGCATCACATGCATGAAGTAAGAAAACTCGGGGCGCCCGATGGTGAACGAGCCTTGGTTGGCCGCTTACCCATGATCATTTGAGGGTTGACGACTGCGAGCGCGTGGGCCTGAATTGACCCGTATGAAAAAAGCCAAAGCCAAGACTTGGGTCAAACCCAAACTCAAGAAGTGCCTGCTGTCGTGTGAATGCACCTCTTATGCGGGCACCGATACGGGCACCGAGATCATGCGGTAGAGGGCCGGTTACCCCAGTCAGGATTCCCCGGGTCAATCCGCTTCTCTTGGAGGGGCGGGTGGTTTATTTTGTTTTCAACCGACGGCGCTTTTGGAAATGATGGCGGCCCGGCAACGAAGATGTTTATGGATGCAAAGCCAACCTTGGGAGACGACACGGTATTTCGCTTGTCGGCCGGGGTCAGGATTCAGGCGGTCGCGTCCGGCGCCCGGGCCGAACACCAGGTGGCCCAGGTGCTGTTGGCTCCCGAAAAGTTATTTTTTCTCGAGCACTCTGAAGCGGCGATTTTAGCGCTTTGCCAGGGAGAAGTTTCCTTCCCGCAAATGGTGGACGCCTTGGGCCGTCATTTTGAGGAGGCAGTGACGCCGGAATTTGCCGAATCCATCCGCGATTATTTAAATAAACTGCTGGATGAGCAGTTGATTGTGGCCGCAGAGCCGGCCCGCCACCCATCGGCGAATCTGGCGGAATATATCGCGCGGCTCGACCAGGTGAGCGAGGATTACTCCCAAATTCCGGAGCGGGAAACTGCCGGGCTGCCGGTGCCCCAACTCCTCTTGGCGGAGTTGACCCATCGTTGCCCGCTGCATTGCCCCTATTGCTCAAATCCCCGGGAGTTGATTCGGGAGGCGCAAGAACTGGCCACCCACGAATGGATTCGGGTGTTGGAAGAGGCCGCAGCTCTGGGCATCTTTCATGTGGGCTTTTCGGGCGGAGAACCACTCGCGCGCAAAGACTTGCCCGCCTTGGTGGCCGCCGCGCGGACAGCCGGACTTTACAGCAATCTGATTACGAGCGGACTGGGATTCACCCGAGAGAAGGCGCAGCAGCTCGTCAGCGCCGGTCTGGATTCGATCCAAATCAGCTATCAGGCGGACGAAGCGGCCTTGGCCGACGCGGTGGCCGGGGCCGCGGCGCACCGCGTGAAGCTGGTGGCGGCCAGGCTGGTCCAGGACCTGGGCCTGCCGCTTTCCTTGAACGTGGTTTTGCATCGTCGAAATATTGATCGCTTGGAGCAAATCATTGAGTTGGCGCATGATTTGGGTGCCCGCCAATTGGAATTGGCCAATGTGCAATTTTACGGCTGGGCCATCACGAATCGGGACCAACTTCTTCCCACCCGCGAACAAGTGCAGAAGGCCTTCGCGACGGCGGCGGCTGCCCGGGAACGGCTGCGGGGGAATATGGAGCTTATCTATGTGCTGCCGGATTATTTTGCCATGTATCCGAAGCCTTGCATGCAGGGCTGGGGCCGGAAGTATGTGACGGTGAACCCGCGTGGCGAGGTGTTGCCCTGTCCCACGGCTGGCGAAATACCGGGATTGAAATTCGAAAATGTCCGGGAGAATTCGCTGGCGGCGATTTGGAGCAAGTCGGACGCGTTCAACCGCTTCCGTGGCACGGACTGGATGCCGGAGCCTTGCCGAACTTGTGATCGGCGGTTGGTGGATTACGGCGGATGCCGCTGCCAGGCCGCGCTGATTGCCGGAGACGCGGCATTGACCGATCCGGCTTGTTCCAAATCTCCCTACCGTGGCAAATTGCAGGAGATATTTGACCAACAAGCCCGCAACGCCACCGCAGTCGCCGGCCCATTTGCGTACCGGCGCTTTCGATAACCGAACTTGGGCCAGTGTGGGGAAGAAGGTTCGCCATCGGTGGGCGGGTTCATCTACCGTCTGCCCCTGTGAAACCAAAGATTCTACTTTGCCGGGCATATTTTGAGGAGGCGGTTGCTGAGTTGCGCGCGCGTTTTACCGTGCACGATAATCAACGGGAGGACACCCGGTGGAGTCCCCGGGAATTTCGCCGCCTGCTGGCGGATAAGGAAGGGGTCATGCTTTCGGCCTCGGACAAAATTGACGCTGCGGCGCTCGACGCCGCGCCGCGGCTCAAGGCGGTTTGCAATGTGGCGGTGGGGTATAACAACATTGACCTGGCCGCCTGCACCGCGCGGGGGATTCTCGCGACCAACACGCCGGGCGTGCTCGACGACACCACGGCGGATATGACGTGGGCTTTGTTAATGGCGGCAGCCCGACGGTTGCCCGCGGCGGAGCGTTTTTTGCGCGCGGGCCAATGGCACGGGTGGAAGAATGACCAGTTCCTCGGCCAGGATGTGCACCATGCGACGCTCGGGATCATCGGCCTGGGCCGCATCGGCCAGGCGGTGGCGCGCCGGGCGCGGGGCTTCTCGATGAAGCTGCTTTATTTCAACCGCCGCCGGCTCGATCCTAAAATCGAAAAATTGCTGGGGGTTAAATTCACGCCCCTGGAGCGGCTGCTGCGCCAGGCGGATTTTGTCAGCATCCATGTGCCGTATTCGGCGGAAAATCATCACTTGATCGGGGCCAAGGAAATTGCGCTGATGAAACCGGGCGCAATACTGGTCAATGCTTCCCGCGGGGGCATGGTGGACGACGAGGCGCTCATCGCCGTGCTCCAAGAGCACCGGATTGCCGGCGCGGGGCTGGATGTTTATCAAGGCGAACCGCAGCTCCATCAGGGTTTCCTGGCACTGGACAACGTCGCGTTGGCACCGCACATCGGCAGCGCGACGCGCGCCACACGTCTGAAAATGTTCCGCTTGGCCGCAAAAAACCTCACGGCGATTTTGGCGGGCAAACGCCCGCCCAACCTGCTGAACCCCGAGGCGTGGAAGCATCGGCGGCGGTAAGAAATGAGAGTCCTGCAAACCGACCGCCAATCGCCAAGCCGCCCCACCGCCGGGCGGCGGGGCGACTTTGACGATGCGGTGACAATCCCAAACGCCAGCGCCTCACCAGCCGGATGTTTCCGGTGGATTTGCCGCTCGGGGAATTAACCCAGGCCTACTGAGCGTAGCCCGTGTTGGCGGCGGTGTTGGTGCCCTGGAAGAGGCTGTAACCGGGGCGGTCTCTCCAACTGGAGGGGCCGGCCAGGTATTTGCCGTGGGCCAGGACGGCCTTGCGGACAAGTTCTTCGCGGGCGTTGTAGGTCGGCGAGCCATCGCGATCGCCGGCCTGCTGGCCGAAATCGTTGCTGGCGACCATGACGATATCGATGCCTTCGACTTCCTCGAGCATGGTGTTGACCAAGCCGACGCCCTCGGGATTTTCAATCTGGATCATGATCAACACATTGTTGTTCGCGTTGGTCATGTAGTCTTTGCCCCAGATGCGCGAGGCGTGGTTCTGGCCGTTGCTGCGGTGGCCCCACGGCTTGGTATTGGGGGCATTGACATTGCCCACCGGGAACTTGGCATACTTGATCGCGTTGTGCGCCTGCTCCAGGCTGTAAACCATGGGGAAGATAATCCCCAGCGCGCCCGCATCGGTGGCTTTTTGGACATCGCCTTCGGTGGCGGAGGGCACCCGGAGGAACGGGATGCAGCCTTCCGCGGCAATCGTCTCGATCAAAAGCTGGGATTCACGCCAGGTCAGCGTGCTGTGCTGCATTTCGATCCAGATGAAATCCTGGCCCACGCAGGCCTTTTTGGCGGCTTCCAGGTCGGGATCATAGATGGTGTTGCTGAAGACCTGCTTGCCGGCTTTCAGCTTGGGGATCACGGTGTTGAAGGTCACGGTTCCGGGAGCGGCGGCCGCGGCTTGCGGGCCGCGTCCTGCTGCTGTTCTCGCCGGGGCGGCGGCGGCCGGTTGTTGCTGGCCGTTGGCCACGGAAGCAGCCGCCATCAGACCGGCCGTCGCGGCGAAGAAATCTCGCCGATTCATATTGTTCATGGGGTTCAGATTGCTCATGGGGTTGATGTCATTCATGGGATTGTTTGGGTTAATGTTGGTCAGGGAGCGGGAAGGGGGATGGGTGCGGGAATCATACCCGGCCAGATATAGGCTTGGATCATGATAAGAATTCCGACGAGCGCTGCAAGTGCGATGCTATGCCAGAAGACCGTGCGCAACACCGAGCCGGCGTCGGGGCTGTCGGGCCGACCGCCCGTGGCGACGGAGGCGACCACGATGCTCTGCGCATCGACCATCTTGCCCATCACGCCACCGGTGCTGTTGGCGGCGCACATCAACATCGGCGAAAATCCGAGTTGACCGGCGGAGACCTTTTGCAGGTTGCCGAAAAGCACATTCGACGACGTGTCGCTGCCGGTGAGCGCAACGCCGAGCCAGCCGATGATCGGCGAGAAGAACGGGAAGAGCCACCCCGTCCCCGCCATGGCAAGCCCCATGGTCGTGTCGGTGCCGCCATAGCGCGTCATGTAACCCAGCGCCATCATCGTCGAAATGGTCATCAGCGAAATGCGCACGCGCAGGAGGGTCTGCCCGTAAATCTTCAGCGCACGGCGCCAGCCGACCCCGAGGCCGATGGCGGAGGCGATGCCGGCAAGCAGCAATGCGGTGCCAGTGGCCGAGAGCAGATTCAGGTTGAAGATGGCCTTTTCCAATGTCGGCGTCGGCACCACCGGGGGCATTCTTTGCACGGCGAGATGGAGTAGGGGAACGGGAATCTGCGGGGCGAACCACGCGTTGAGCTGATTCTTCACAGGGTTGATGCCCCAACAGAAGACAAATCCGGTGAGAAAAATCCACGGGAGCCACGCCTTCCACGCGGGTCCGGTGGCCACGGGCGCACTTGCGGCGGCGGCCAGGGTGGACGGCGTTTCGTTGACCATCTCTTCGCGCGGCCGCCAAAAACGCATGAGCACGAGGAGCGCGAGCATGGTCGCCGCCGCGGCCACAATGTCCACGAGCCATGGGCCGTGGAAATTGCTCATGAGAAACTGGATGATGGAGAACGTGGCACCCGCGGTCAGGCAGGCCGGCCAGACTTCAATCATGCGCCGCCAGCCAACCTGCGCCGTGATGAGCCAGAACGGCAGGATGAATGCAAAAATCGATATTTGCTGGCCGACCACGGCACTGAGTTGTTGCAGGTCAAGGCCGGTGACTGGCGCCATCGTGACGAGCGGAATCCCAAGTGAGCCGAAGGCCACGGGCGCGGTGTTGCCGATCAGCGCGAGCTTGGCGGCCTCGAGCGGTTTGAAACCGAGGCCGATCATCAGCGCGCCGCTGATGGCGACGGGCGCGCCGAAGCCGGCCGCGCCCTCGATAAAAGCGCCGAACGCAAACGCCAGCAGCAGCGCCTGAATGCGGCGGTCGCGCGAGATGCCGGCGATTTGTTTTTGCAGGACGACGAACTGGCCGGTTTCGACGGATAGCTGATAGATGAAGATGGCGTTGAGAATCAGCCAGCCGATGGGCAGCAGGCCGAACGCCGCGCCGTAGCCCACGGCGGCCACGGCGAGTTTGACCGGCATGCCATAGACGATGACCGCGATGGCGCCGGCCGTCAGCAGCGCGATGAGCGCCGCGAGGTGCGCCCGCACATGCCAGAACGCGAGCAGCGCGAGCAGCACGGCGACCGGAATTGCGGCGACGAGCGCCGAGAGGCCAATGCCGCCGAGGGGGGTATAGTTTTGCGACCAGGGCATGACGGGGCTAGGGAACCGCAAGGGCGATCAACTCGGCGGGAATTCCTCGTCCGCCGGTTGCGACCACGATGTATTGGCGGTCGTTGACCATGTAGGTCATGGGGACGCCGGAGCTGCCGGCCGGGAGGGTAAATTCAAAAATGGTTGCGCCGGTTTTCTTATCGAGGACATGCAGGACATTGCCCCCGCCGCCGGGGCCGGCGTTGAAGAGGCCGGAGCCATCCGCGGAGAAGAGCAGGGTCTTGGTGACCAGCAAGTGGGCTCGTTCGGGGTTGCCCGCTTTAGAAAGATCAATGCCCTTGAGGGCGGGGTTGTTCTTGATGGCGTCGGGAACAGCGCCGTTGGGAACCATCCAGACGTGGTCGCCGGTGTTGAGATCGATGGCGGTGACGCGGCCCCATGGCGGTTTGATCAGCGGCAGACCTTGGGGGCCGATGTTGGGGCGTGGCGGGCCGCCTTCGCCGCCCGCGCCGTAGACCACAGGCAGCTTGGCCGGGGCGGCGGTGCTGGCGGTGCCACTGGCGGCCGCCGTGCCGGCACCCGGGCGTGCGGTCATGGCACCCACGTAACCCATATCCGAGCGTTTGGGGTCGGCGGCGGCGATGGCGAGCACGTCGGTGTTGGAGAGGGAGGAGACATACATGATCCCGGTTTCGGGATCGAGCGCGCCGCCCGGCCAGTTCGCGCCGCCGGTATGGTTGGGAATGATGAGGGTTCCAAGTTTGCCGTTTTCATCCTTCATGCTCGGGGGCGTAAAGAGCGGGCCATAGTTGTATTTCTTGATTATTTCGATGGCTTGCTGGTGCAGCTCGGGCGTGAAGTCGATGAGTTGATCTTCCGTGACGCCGACGCGGTCGAAGGGGAGCGGTTTCGTCGGAATGGGTTGGGTGGGGGAGGTTCGTTCGCCGGGGACAGTGGATTGCGGGACCGGGGTTTCGACGATGGGCCAAATGGGCTGGCCGGTAACGCGGTCGAAGACGAAGGTGTAGGCGTATTTGGTGACAAGGGCGACGATCTTGCGGGGTTTGCCATCGACGGTCACGTCGGCCAGCAACGGCGGGGACGACGGCTCGTAGTCCCAGATGTCGTGGTGGATGATCTGGAAATACCAGATGCGCTTGCCGGTCTTGGCGTCAAGGCAGACGAGACTGTCGCCGAAGAGGTTATTGCCCAGGCGGGTCCCACCATAGAAGTCGCCGGTGGGCGATTCGACGGGGATGTAAACATAGCCCAGTTCTTCATCGCCGCTCAACGGCGCCCACGCGCCGGTGTTGCCGCTGTATTTCCAGGAATTATTCTCCCAAGTTTCAACACCCTCTTCGCCGGCTTGCGGGACCGTGTGGAAAGTCCAGAGAAGTTTGCCGGTGCGCACGTCGAATCCGCGGGTGTAGCCGGGAACGTTTTCCTTGGAGGGCGGAGCCGTGCCGGCCTCGAGGGCCGCCCCGATGACCACCACGTCGCGGATGACAATCGCCGGGGAACTGGCGCCAATCGCGCCGGGCCGGACGGCATCGCGGTTGAGGCCCTCGGTCAGGTCAATGATGCCGTCCTTGCCAAAGGCGGGGATGATGCGGCCGGTTTTGGCGTCCAGGGCGATGAGATGATAGCCGGGAGTAATGAGGATGATCCGCGTGTCATCCTTGCCGTCAGTCCAGTAAGCCAGGCCGCGGTTCTGGGTGCGCACGGCGCGATCCCCGCGTTCGCCTTCGTCATAGCGAAACATCCACAGAGTCTCCCCCGTGGCCGCATCTGCGGCGACCACATCACGGCGCGAACCCGCCGTGAAGTAAAGCACACCGCCGACCATCAAAGGCGTCACTTCCCAATTGTAATCGGTCCGCGGGCCGAAGTTTTCGGACTTCCAGCGCCACGCAATCTCCAGTTGTTTCACGTTCGACGCATTGATTTGGTCCAACGGCGAATACTTGGTGCTGCCGGCGTCGCCGCTGATGAAGCGCCACTCGCCATTCGTGGCGCCATGCTGGGCCTGCGCGCGGCCCGCGCCGGCCAGCAGCAGAAGCGATAGAGTCGCCAGACGAATCAGGTGGAGTTTCATTTTTTTGCCTCAATCAGGATTAGATTCTGCGTCGCCGCGTCGGTCCCCAAATCGTTTTGGCCCGCGGGAAAACCATTGGCGCTGAGCAAATAGGCCGTGATATCGGTGCATTGCTGGCGGCTCAACTTGCCGGGGCCATCCGCGGGCATGGTCCGGCGCGTTCGCTCGGTGAGATCACCCACGGGCTTGCCATACCAACCAGCCAGGAAATCCTTGTCTACCAGCGCCGGGGAATCTTCGCCCCCGAGGAAGTTTTCGCCGTGGCAGCGGGCGCAAAGGGAATTGTAGGCCTTTTTTCCGCGGCCAGCCTGGTCATTGGAATAGACGCCCGCCCACACCGAGTGTGGCCCCGCGGCCATCGCGACCGGGGCGGCAGCGGCGACCGGTGGGGTGGTGGCGGCCGGAGTCGTGGCGGCGGCCGGAGCCGTGGCAGGGGTGGGGGCCGGAGTCCCACACGCAGCGAGGCCAAGGAACAGCGGCAGCACGCAGGCGGTCAAACCACGCGCGGTCCTGACTGTCTGCGATCCGGCGCGCCCCCTCCGCGAAAAAAGGAAAAAACGGGTAGGAGCCTCTGCGCGGTGTCGGAATGAAATAGATGAGATAGCAGGGGGTAATTTCACGGGGTAGGGCCGCCGGAGGGTGCCAACGGCGAACGGGGTCAAGCCGCCATTAAACTCCACTTCCCAACCCAAGCAACCTGAAAAAAGCGATTACCCTAAGGGGTGCCGACGCATTTTGCGCGTTATCCAGAAAAATGGCCTTGTTTATCTTGTAGGGGCGTTGCTTGCCGACGACCCGTTCCGCGATTTTCGAAACCCGGAGGGCTACAGTTCTATCAGTCTGGTTTTGTCTTTCACAATTGTCCTTCAAATTTCAAAATGAGTCACCACCAATAATTGGGTCTCCCCAGCAGTCAAATTCATCCCGGCCATCATTGACTTCCTCGGCTACAACCCGATGCCTAAGCCATAAGGCATACCAGTACAGTTGATCTGGTTTCGGACGTCCAAGGGCTGTACTAAAAAGGTCTTTGCCAAGGTCTTGGGCGTTGATCAATCAACCTTGGCCGGATGCGAGAGGGGAGAACGGGATCCGACAGGCACATAATTCTGGCCGCTAATTTGGCGTCTTTATGGCGGCAAAATTCAATTCGCTTTCGCCATAGCAGGGCAACACCCCATATCAACTTTCCAGTGTTCGATTTAAGCTCTTACTAGCCATGCAGACGAACCCAATCGCACATAAACCACGGTTCCGCCCGGCGAAGCACCCTTATTCGTTCAGAATTTTCCCCAAGAAAGTAATGGCACTGGCGTTTGCGGCCATCCTGGCCAGCGTGGGGAGCCGGGCGGAAGCACAAACCATTTTGCTGGGTACTGCGGACAGCTTCGTGGTCCTTGGCGGCTCGACCGTGACCAACACCGGTGTGACCACAATTTTCGGTGACTTGGGCGTAAGCCCGGGAACAGCCATTGTCGGGTTTCCTCCAGGCGTCGTGACAAATGGGACAATCCACGCCGGCGATGCTGTCGCGAGCCAGGCTCAGGCCGACGCGATGACCGCCTACAACCAGCTAGCCGCACTCACCGTAACGCCCGTCGTTGGTGATTTGACAGGTCAAGACCTCGGCGGGCTCACGCTTGCGCCGGGGGTCTATCATTTCGCTTCGTCGGCCCAACTGACGGGGATCCTCACCCTTGCTGGCGCGGGCCTCTACGTCTTCCAGATTGGGAGCACGCTGACGACCGCCACAATCTCTTCAATCGTCCTCCTTGACGATGCTGATGCCGGTGATCTCTACTTCCAAATTGGCAGTTCAGCCACGCTCGGCACGGGAACGCAGTTCGCGGGGAACCTCATCGCTTTGACGAGTGACACGCTTAACACCGGGGCCAGTGTGGCCGGCCGGGTCTTCGCCCTTAATGGGGCTGTGACGCTCGATTCCAACGCGATCGCTCTGGTGCCGGAGCCGGCCTCTGCCGCCTTGCTCGTGGGGATGGTGGCATTGCTCGTCGGTCTCGGAAAAAGGGCCGGGCGGCTCGCCACCCGGGAAGCTTCCCAATGAGTTCATAAAATATAAAATAATAATTTATGATTATAAATACCTCGAGGACTTCTCCTTTCAGCCTCAGCGTGCCCATGCCCTGACGGTGTTGGTGGCATATCGTAGTTCCCTGGAGCAGACTTTAACGATTATGCGAATACATGGCCCTCAGTAAAACAACGCTCGATCGAGGCTGCGGTATTGGATGGCTTCAAGCAGGTGCGGGGCTTCGATGTTGTCGGTGCCTGCAAGGTCGGCGATGGTGCGGGCGACTTTAAGGATGCGGTCATACGCGCGAGCGGAAAGCGAAAGTTGCTCCATCGCCTGCGCGAGCAATTCGGCCTGGGCTTTGTCAATGGCGCAATGGGCGCGGATTTCGGAATGGGACATGCGCGCGTTGCAGGAGGTGAGGTGCGTTTTTGAATTGGCAAAGCGCTTCGCTTGCCGGACGCGGGCGGCGATGATGCGTTCGCGCACGGCGGCGGAAGTTTCGCCGGGGGTGGCATTTTGCATTTCCGTCAACGGCAGCGAGGGAGCTTCGACGTGCAAATCAATGCGGTCGAGCAGCGGCCCGGAAATGCGCGAGCGGTAGCGTTGGATGTTGGGCACCGTGCAGCGGCACTCGCGCTTCGAGTCTCCCAGATAACCGCAGGGGCATGGGTTCATCGCGGCGACGAGCATGAAGGCGCAGGGGAGGGTGATTTTCCCCGCCGAGCGCGAGATACTGACCTCGCCGTCTTCGAGCGGTTGGCGCAGCACTTCGAGGGTCGAGCGCTTGAACTCCGGCAGTTCGTCCATAAACAACACGCCGTTGTGCGCGAGCGAAATTTCGCCGGGGCCGGGAATGGTTCCGCCGCCGAGGAGACCGACGTCGCTGATGGTGTGGTGCGGGGAGCGAAAGGGCCGTTGGAAGCAGCGGTTCTCGGGCGCGAGCGACACGCCCGCCGCGGACTGGATGGCGAGCAGTTCCAAATACTCGTCGAGCGTCGGCTCGGGCATGATGGTGGGGATGCGTTTTGCAATCATGCTCTTGCCGGAGCCGGGGCTGCCGACCATGAGCAGATTGTGGCCGCCGGCGACGGCGACTTCGACGGCGCGGCGCAGGGCGTGCTGGCCTTTGACCTCCGAGAAATCCACGGTGTGCCGGGTGTCCGGCGGGCGGCGAAAGGGGCTGGTGGACGGATCAAGGCGCGGCAAAAATTTTTCGCCGTTCAAAAACCGCACGGCCTCATCCAGCGAAGCCACAGCGTGTACGGGCACCTTGTCCACCAAGGCGGCTTCTTCCGCGGTGGCAGTGGGGAGCAGCACACCCGCTTTGCCCAGTTGCCGCGCAAGCAGCGCGAGCGCCAAGCCGCCGGCGACCGGGCGCGTGCCGCCGGATAAACTGAGTTCCCCGGCGATCAGGTAGGGTTTCAGGCTTTCCGGAGCGAGTTGCCCCGTTGCCGCGAGCACCGACAAAGCCATCGGCAAATCGAAGAGCGGCCCCTCTTTGCGCAAGTCGCCGGGCGCAAGGTTGATGGTCGTCTTGGTGGCCGGCGCGCGAAACCCGCAGTTATGCAGCGCGGACCACACGCGATTGACGGATTCCTTCACCGCGGCGTCGGGCAAGCCCACGAGCACTGTCTCCGGCTTGCCCTCCTCGCCGGTGTTGACCTCGACCTGCACGGCGTGGGCATGGATGCCCAGCAAAGTCCCGGAAGAGGCGACGGCGAGCATGGAAGGGAAGAGGGCCTAAGGGAAAATGGGACTAAGGGACTAAGGCGCCGAGGCGGTAAGGCTGGAACTTTGCTTAATGAAAATGGATACACAAGGGTGGCAGACGCAAACATTTTTCTTAGTGTCTTGGTGAAGCAGTCCCCTGGCCCACATTCCCCTCACCCTGCGTTCGGGTCGACGCACTTGGGGCCTTTGAGCGGATCGTGGGTGCCGGTGATGATGGGATTTTTGGCGGCTTCGTCGGCGTTGAGCTTGATCCACTCCTGCAGATTTTCGGGCACCTCGCGCTCGGCGTAGATCGCGTCCACCGGGCATTCCGAGACGCAGGCATTGCAGTCGATGCAAGTGTCCGGGTTGATGTAGACCCGATCGGGCGCCTCGTGAAAGGCTTCGACGGGGCAAACGGGCACACACGAGGTGTATTTGCAATCCACGCAGGCAGCGGTGACGATGAAGGCCATGGGTTAAGTTGAAAGTTACGGGCGGAGGGATGCAAGTTAAACAAACCGCCCGTGGCGTTTTCCGCAACCCAAACTTGCTTTGCCGCCCGGGTAATGCAAGCATGACCGCATGGGCAAATATACCTCCGCCGCGGTGCTGGCCGTGCGCCTGCTTGGGCTGTTTTGGTTCACGGCCGGGTTGTGGATGCTGGCGGCCAATGTGGTCGAATCAGCCACGGAATTTAATCCGACTTTTATCGGCTACTACTTGCAATCGCAGGCTCTGCGACCGCTGTTGGCCATCGGTTTGGGCGTGGGCCTGATGTTTTTTGCGCGGATGCTCGGGCGCTGGATGGCGCGAGGTTTGGAACCCCACCGCGATGCCTAAGCCCGGCGTCAGGCAAGCGGGGTGGGCGCTGGCGGCCATGTTCGCCGGAGCGTTGCTGGCGCTGGCCGTTCGGGCCTTCGCCCCCGCAACCGCGACGACTCCCGCGGCAAAGTTGGCGGCCGCGCTGAATTCAGCGGATCCGCAACTCCAGCCGTTCCTTGGGGCGGTGGATAAGGTCAATGGCCACGCATTCCTCAACGTTGTTCAAGCACGGCTGGCTCGTTATGACTCCTCGTTTTTTGTCGCCCTGCCGCCTTGGGATGCCGCCACGCGGCAGGAAGCGGAGGCGGCGCTCAACGGCACATTCACCCTGCAAGGGGTCACCGGCACTTTGCCGCGGCGGACGGACGGCTTTGACTGGTCGTGGCGCGGCCCCAATAATGATCCTGAATTTGCGTGGTTCCTCAACCGCCAACACCAGGTTCCGGCGCTATTCGTCGCTTGGCGTGAAACCAAAGATGTCCGATTTCGCACGGCGCTGAATGCCCAATTGCGCGATTGGCTCAGGCAAAGTCCCCGGCCGGGGCATTACAGTTTCTCCCCCGCCTGGCGCGCCCTGGAAGTTGCACGCCGGATGGAGGAAGCATGGATGCCGGTGCTGTTTTCGCCCGGGGCGGGCGACGCGCTGGATGAGGATGTGCTGTTGGGCCTGCTCGCGGATGTGCCCGACCACGCCGCCGCCCTGCGTCACACACATTCGTTTTCCGGCAACCATTTGCTCACCGAACTGACGGGACTCGCGGCGATTGCCTTGGCGTTTCCCGAATTCAAAGATGCGCCGCAGTGGCTGGATTACGCCGTCACCGAGGCCCGCGCCGAGGCCGGGCGCGAGATTTACCCCGATGGCGCGGAGTCGGAGTTGTCCAATTTATATCAGGTGGTGGTGCTACTCGAATTGCAGCGGCTGGCCGACATGCTGGCCGCCGCCGGCCGTGAAAAAGCGGGCGCCGATTTGCACCCGCTGCTGGAAAATGCCTGGAACTACTTCGCGCGCGCGCTCGACCCGCGCGGTCATGGCCCGCTCAACAACGACTCGAGCGTGGCGGACGACGCGGCGCTGGTGCAGCAAATGGCCGCGGTCTACCACCGGCCCGACTGGCTGTTTATCGCCACGCAAGGCCGCGAAGGGACGGCGCCCGCCGCACCGCCGACGGAATATTTCCCCTATGCCGGCCTGGCGGTGCTGCGCAGTGGATGGGATGCAAATGCCCAGTGGGCGTTTTTTGAAACGGGGCCGCGCGGCTCCGACCACCAACATGCCGACCGTCTGCACCTGAGCATTGGCGGCGGGGGCCGGGAGTTCCTGGTGGACGATGGCCGCTACAATTATCAGCCCGGTGCCTGGCGCGATTATTTCACCGGCTCGCGCGGTCATAATGTCCTCCTGCTTGACGGCCAAGGCACGCTGCCGCCGCCCGACATGGTCACAATACCGGCGCACATTACTCAAAAAATTGGCGCCATCCCCGCTGTCGCGGGCACGCCCGTCAGCGATATGTTTGAGGCCGGGGCGTCGTATGCGGGCAATCTCGTGAAAGGGCAAGGCCCGGCTTATCACCAGCGCACGGTGAACTATATGCGCGGACAATATTGGATGGTGACGGACGAAGTTTTTTGCGCCGGGCCGCATCAACTTGAGGCGCTCTGGCATTTTCATCCCGACTGCACGGTCAAGCGTGATGGGTCGTTGGTCTACACCGACGATGCGGGCCAGTCCAACCTCGCGCTCTGGCCGATGGATGCACCGCCCGGCGATTGGACGGTGGATTTAATTCGCGGGCGCGAAACGCCCGCTCCGCAAGGCTGGTATAGCCCCGTCTTCAATCACAAGGTGCCCGCGACCTGCGCCTCGTTTACGGCCCGGGTCAATGGGCCGACGAAGGTCACGTGGGTCATTTGGATTGTTCCGCCGGGGCAGGATCCGCGCCAGGCCCGCCCGGCCATCGGGCGTTAAATGTTTTTAGAAATGCGGTTTGCGTTCCTTGCGTCCGCTTCCACAATACCCCCGTGCTTCGTTTTGCTGAAGAAATCCTCCTGCTGGCGCTCGACGATAAAACCGGGCGTCTGCATGCGCTGCCCGAGCGCGCGCTCGAGTTTGCCCTGGCCGGCGCGCTGCTGGCCGAGCTGGCTTTTATTGATCGGCTGGATACCGACACGACCCAAGTCTTCATCAAGGATGCCAAGCCGATGGGCGACCCCGTGCTCGACCTGGCCTTGGCGAGCCTGCCCAAGGACGAGCCGAAACTGACCATCCAAAAAGCGCTCGCCCGCATCGCCCTCAAGGCCGGCCCGATCAAGGAAATCCTTTTTGCCGAACTCATTCGCAAAGGCATCCTCCAGCAACGGGAGCAAAGCTATCTCTGGGTTTTGCGTGAGCGCCGCTACCCGATGGTGGACGACCGCGAGGAGCGCGAAGTGCGCGCCCGCATCCGCGAGGTCGTCCTCACTCCCGGCGAAATACCCGCCCCGCAGGATGTCATCCTCATCGGCCTGATGGATGCCTGCGACCTTGACCATTTCGTCTTCACTCCGGAAGAACTGGAACGCTCGGCGGAACGTATCAAGCAGATTTGCCGCATGGATTTCATTGTGCAGGCGCTGGCCCGGGCCATCGGTGAGATTCAACAGGCGATTTTGGAGGTCATCGCCTATTCGGGAATGTAAACGGGTTTCCGACCGATTCAGGCATATTCCAGGGGATCGGCCATTTTCGAAGGGTTGGTTATTGCCATTGACAAGCGGGCGCGGGTGGGCACGATAGCTCGTTTCCCCACCAGAATTTCCGCATGGCCAATACCAAGTCAGCCAAGAAAAACGTCCGCAAGACCGCCCGGCGCACCGCGCATAACCAGGCGGTGGTCACGCGCTTAAAATCGCTGGCCAAGCAGGCCCGCGCCGCCGCCGCCGCGGGTGACGCCACGGCGCGCGACGTTGCCCGCGCTTTTGTGTCGGCCATGGACAAAGCGGCCAAGACCGGCATCATTCACGCGAACAAGGCGGCCCACGCGAAGAGCGCGATGGCCAAGGTTCTGACTCCCGGCCCGGCGAAGAAGTAATCGCCGCAGGCGGAGTTTATGGGCTGGCCGAAGCGCTGCTGGCGGCGGGGGCTGGCAAATTGGGCATACCGTGCCCGCTGTCCGCGGGCGTTCGTCCTCGTCCCGGTGGCCCTCCGCGCATGGCGCCGTTTGGCTGGCTGGCCCGATCCGGGCCGGGCGGCGCGGGCTTGATGCCTTGCTCCGCCGCTTTTTTCAACATTTCCTGAATGATGGCTTTGCGGGCGTCCGCGTTGTCGCCGGCGTCGTGGAAGCGTTTGATGAGGGCTTGGAGGTCTTCCGGGAAGAGGGCTGCGCCATAACGGCCAATGATGCTGCGGTCGGCGGGTGAGAGATTTTGGAGGTCGGCGCTGATATCCTGGCGGAGTTGGCGGAGGCTGTTCTGCCGCGCCCGCACGTCGCGCAGCAGGGCGTCGCGTTGGGCTTGGGTCATGCTGTCGAGGTATTCCAGCGCCTTCCTCAACTGCGTGATGCGCTCCGGCGGCAGGCTGAGGAAACGCGCCAAGTCCCCCAAATCGTTCGGGGCGGAGTCGGTGCCGGCGGTGGAGTTCGCCGTGGTCGTCGCCGTCCCATTGGTGGCGGTGCCATTGGTCGGCGTAGTGGTCGCGGCGACGGGGAATGGATTGGCCGGGGCATCCGCCGCAGCGGCCACCAAGCACCCTCCCGCCGCGAGAATCACCATGGCGGCACCTGCGCGCCCGCGCCCAAAACAATGCTGAAGGGGAGAAAACACAAAGCCTTACTCGACGGCGGAATCCGTGTTGCCGGAGTCGACGCCGGGAAGCAGCGCCACGACATCGTCATTCAACAGCGTATTGCCGTCTGTGAGAGAATCATTCAGTTGCGCAAGGGCGCTCGGGTTGTAGGACTCCGAACCCGGAGCGGGCAGGGAGTTGTCATCGGCGGCGTCCACCTGGGCGGCTTTGGGCGAGGAATTTTTGCCATTGGCGGAGGCGAGGCTGGAGGCGGGGATGCCGCCGGTGGTGCCAACATAGGCCATAAGCGCAATGGCGGCAGCGGCAGCCAGCGCGACGGCGGAACGCGCCCACGCCGGGAAGAAAATAATCGGGTGCGATTGGGTCGGATTTGGTCGGATTTGCTCCTCGCGGGTGGCGGTGCGGCGGGTCTGGGTCGCCAATTCAGCCGGTTCGAAATTCGGCTCGACGGGCGATTCACCCAACCAGCGGTCCAAAAGGGTGTCCAAGGCCGCATCATCGCCCGCTTGGGCGGAGGCGACCATGGCGGACTCGGCGCGGATGCGGGCGAGGGTGCGGGCCGTGAAGTCGGGCGCGGGCGTCAAAGGCTGGCGGGCCAACCAGGCGTCGAAACGCTCCTCCAAGTCGGGCGGCAGGGAATGGTCGGGGGGAGTGTTCATGACGAAAGTATAAATAGGTTACGGGGGCTTGGGAAGCCTAGATTATGCCAAGATGATAGATTAAACCCAGATTGGGCAAAATAGTTTACATTATCTTGCGTAAAACTTCCTTCAATTTCTGACGGCCCCGGAAGATGTGGGTTTTGACGGCGGCGACGGATTGGTCCATGACCTTGGCAATTTCGTCGTAGCTCAGTTCCTGTTGCTTGAGCAGGAGGATGGCGGTGCGCTGGTCTTCGGTCAGTTTGGTGATGGCTTGCTGGAAGGCTTCCTCCAGCTCATACAGGCGTTGCTGGTCGCGCCCGGAGGAGGTGTCCACGGCCCGCAATTCGGCGGGGTCCATGGTTTCGAGGGGCTTGCGCTGGCGGCGGCGGAACTCGTTGATCAGCAACCGTCGGGCGATGTGGAAGAGGTAGGTCGAAAAGCGGGCCACGGGCTGGTAGGTGCCGGCGGCGCGGTAGATGCGCACGAAGACCAGTTGCGTCAGGTCTTCCGCCTGCTCGACGGAGTTGAGCGAGCGGTAGAAGAAATTAATCAGCGGCCCCTGCCATTTGCGGATGAGCTGGGCCAAGGCGGATTCATCGCCCCGGGCGACGGCCATCATCAGCTCGGTATCCTCGTCGCGCGCGGGGGCCGGGTCGCCGGCGGGCGCGGCCTGCTCGGCATGGGCGGCAATCCAACCCGGGAGCGCAATGGCGGAGGCATTGAACATGTCACCCATACAAACCCCATTCTCGGCAACGAGTTGCGCAGGCCAAGCTATTTCTTGAGGGCGGGGGGGAGGGGCCAGCTACAACATTGACCTAAACTGTGAAATTGTATCTCGAAGGGCGCTCACGTCAGCGGAATCTTTATTCACCATATAGCGGCTAAAGTGCGGAAAGCCAAATACGATACGCCTCTTGCCCTCAATCGTAGTTTCGAATTTTCTGCATTTCCATTTCGGATGACCAGTTGAAAACTCTGCCCATTCAGGGGCAGCGCCGGGGTATTCATTAGAAATAAATGAAAACGGTGACGCTCCAGAATTCCCAAAAACAATAATCACGTTGGGATCAACAATGCGCAAAAATTCTTTATGCAAATTCCAGCATATTGGCGCATCTGTATTGTAGTGCGAGCCCCTGACATCACGACTCCTAAAAAAATTAAGTTCGTCGTAAACACGGCGTTTAAGTCGACTTGCAAATACTCAAATAGCTTCCGCACGCTCCTTTGAATCTTATTCTGTCCTTCTTCATGATGTCCCCACTTTTCGCCCACGTAATCATTCATCTTCTTGCTCTCCATCGTATCCAGGTTGCACGCAATGCTATTTATGGGCGAATTATCAGGCGCTCCTCCCGGGTTGTGTCCCATTAAGTATATAGGGCCTTGGGTCAGTGTATTTAGGGGCGAATAAAACACTTTTCCGCTCTCGTGAATTCGGTCACCGAGTTGCTCGCGGACAAATTTAACTGCATCGAAATCTGACATAAGGGGGGATCGAATGAAGTTCTGAATTATGAATTCTGAGTTATAAATGCAATCCTAATGAGGGCAAACCCATCTACGGTGGACTTTGGTATTACCGGCTCAAGATCAGGATGCTTTCCACGTTGCTTTGCTCAAAGGCTTTGATTTCCACGGCCTTTCCGTGCAACAGCGCGAGAATGGCGGATGTGGGGCAATTGCCCACGTTCAGATAAATCACTTTGGGCGGAAATCCGTGCAACAAGCTCAATTGGTGGAAGTCCCCGTCTTTGGATGCGATGACATAGCCGTTTTCCTTCGCATAGGCCCAGATGGCCGCATCATCCCTGCGCCGCAAATCAATCTGCTTCACATGCACCGTCCCCGGATAATCCTCGGCAATTCTGGCCGCTATCCGGTCGGAAATGTTTTCATCCAGCAGCAGCTTCATGCATGGACGGTGAACAGTTTCTTTTCCCGGTCCGCCGCGAAGGCCAGGCAGGCCTTGATATCCTCAGTCGTTAGCTCCGAAAAATCCTCCAAGATCTCCGCCTCGCTCATTCCCGAGGCCAGGTATTCCAGCACATCATACACGGTGATGCGCAGGCCACGGATGCAGGGCTTGCCGCTCCGCTTGCCAGGCTCAATCGTGATGATGCCCGAGTAGTCCATAGCCAAAGGTTATGCGCCGAGCGTCCCTGGGTCAACCCGGCATTTCCCTCGGGGAAAATGGGTTTCGCGCAAGCCCGTTCCGCCAACTGAGCGGATGGGAAACCGCATTTTTTGCAATCCGCCGGAAGCGTTGGCGAAGGCTAGGGGCGAGGAGGTGTCGGCGGGGAGGTTATCTTTGCCTCGGTTGCGGGCAGCTTGCGGTATTGGATGGGTCGGGGGTAGCCTTCGACCACGCTCATGAGTATTTTGCTGTCGGGGATGGCTTGGAGTCGTCGGACGTAGGGGATGTGCCAGGCGTCCATCCGGCCCTGGCCCGAAACGGCGAACACGGGGAAGTAGACTTCGACGGGTTGGCCGGCGTGGGCGAGTTCCGTCAGTTGGCTGCGGAGCGTGAGGGTGGAGCGGGTTTCCCACGCCAGATGGACGCCGGCCACGATGAGGGCGTTGGCAAGCAATCCGCCTAAGAGTGCCCACGCGGCGATGTTTTCCCAGCGTTTGACGGCGTCGCGCAGGAGGAAGGCGGCGGGGAGCGCGGGCAGGATCCAAAACTGCGGGCCATAGCGGGGCCACCAGAAAACGGAGCTTGTCAGGAGGGACGATACAATGGTCGCGGCGACGAGGGCCAAGACTCCACGCGCCGGGCCGCGGCGGCAGAGCGTCCACAGGAAGAGGGGCACCGCGAGCAGGGCGAGGCCGCTGAACCAGGGGCCGAAGCCGGCGACGCGGGTTTCGTGATAGTTGTAGAAATGGAGGTCGGCGAGGGTGGCGGCGAAGGGCCACATCAATTCGGCGGAGGTGGGGCGGTGGGGATAGGGGGCGTTGCTGGGGCGGCCAAAGGTGGCGTAGAGCAGGCGGTAGACGCGGTTGTGGGGAATGAGGTTGCTGGGTGTTTCGTATTTATCGATGTCATTTTGCAGCCCGCCTTTGCTCGGGAATGCGGCCGAGCCGAAGGCCGGATAGAGGGGGTTATGGCGGTAGATGGTGTTGGTGACGTAGGGGTTGTAGCCGAGGACGCAGGTTCCGAGGACGAGGGAGGAGGCGGCGAGGGCCAGGTAGCGGAGGAGGCGGTCGCGTTGGCGCCACATGCACCATACGGCCGCGGCGGTGAAGAAGACGCAGAGGAACGCCAGGCCGGTGAATTTCGCGTTGATACCGATGGCGGAGGCGAGGACGATGATCCAGGCGAGGAGGGGCGTGGGGCGGCGAAGATAACTGAAGAGGGCGGCGGTAGTCAGCAGCAGGGCTGCGGCCATGACGCCGTCGACCATGAAGCTGGTGAGTTCGCTCATGACGACCGGGTTGAGGGCGAAGACGAGGGCGACGAGTGCGGCGCGGCGGCGGGTGAGCCCGTAGTCGAGGGCGGCGGCAAATACGCCAAGGCCGGAGGCGGCGAGCGCGAGGAGGTTGATGGACTTGCCCCATTCGACATGACCGGTGGCGTCGAAGATGGCGGCGGCGAAATACCAAGGGCCCTTGGCGTAGTGGCGGTCCGCGAGTTCGGTGCTCTGGCTGTGCTCAAACTCGCGGAGGGGGTTGGCGAGGGCGTTCCAGTCGCCCGCGAGAGCATAGATGCCGGATTGGTGATACTGCTGGCCATCCCAGGAGAGGTCGTAATAAAATGCGGAGACGGCGGTGCCGGCGAGGATGAGGGCGAGAGCCAGCAGGGCGGGGGCGGCCTGACGCCAGCCCCGGGTGCCGGCCGCGCGGGTGCAGGCGATGGCGAGGGTGAGCGCGAGGGCAAGAGCAAGCGGAGCGGCGCCAGCGATTTCCCAGCGCCCGACGAGCATGCTGAGCATGATGAATGCTTGCGCCAGACAGATAAAGGCCGCGAGCGTCAGAATGACTATCCAGCACGTTTGGGAAAGGCGGGCATGGTCGCGGGCAGCGGGCATGAGATTGAAGGCAGGATTGATGATAGAGGCGCGATATTTCCTGGAAACTATCTCAAACGGAACCGCTTGGAAATTGCTTTTTTCAGCGGCGCGCTTTAGCCCGCGGCGCGACACTCGCTCGTATGATTTGGCAAATGCCAGAGACAACTTGACACGCCGAGTTAATTTTCGTTTTTTTGATTATGCGGCGGAGACTTATTTGGATGGTTTTCATCCTGGCGGCTTGTTTGCCGGCGCGGGCGGACGACAAGCCCAGCGACGTCGCTTACGACGATCTGAACAGTATTTTTGGACTGTCGCTTTGGTCCAGTGATGATTTATGGAGCGAACCGGCGGCCGCGACCGCCGCTCGCCTAAAATGGCCCCGGGAATCCAAAACAGCCGACGATTCGAGCTACCGTCTTTACACGCGACCCACCGTGCAAGTGCTTGGCGAGCACCCTTATTCCCTGGCCCTCTACGGGGACGCCGACGGGAATGTGGCCTACCTTTCGCTCATGTTTGCCAACGAGGGCGATGTGCAGGACCTCATGCAGCAGGACGGCGTGAAGAGTTATGAAGAACTCATGGCCAAACCGACTGAAAAAAATCTTTTGGCCACCAAGGTGAAGGCGCTCATTGACCAAGAAGTCAAGAGCATCCAAGCCCGAGTGACCGGGTTGCTGGGCAAACCCAAAATTACTTCGTTTGGCCAGGACGCCTCCTCCACTGAAAGCGTGCTGCGGTGGGACTGGAACGGCCACTCCATCCTCTTGGCTTCCGAAAATGGGAAATACCTGGCGGTGCGGATTCTGCCCACCGCGGTGGCCGACCAGAAAAACGCCAAGCGCATCACCCAGGAGTCCATCGGCAAGAAGCTGCAGGGCCAGGTCACGCACCGGGACAACGGCGATGTGGTGATTCAAAATATTCCCATGGTGGATCAGGGGCCGAAAGGCTATTGCCTGCCGGCCACTTGGGAGCGCGACTTGCGGTATATGGGGATTCCCGCCGATATGTATATGCTGGCGATGCTGGGCTCCACGGGGATCGGTGGCGCCACCAGCACCGGCAAAATGGTGCAAGGGGTGGGAAATATGGTCCGCAACTATGGACTGCGCATCTTTCGACAAACGGGGAACATGCAAATCCTGAATTTCGCCGACAAGATTGACCATGGGATACCTGTGATGTGGGGGATGTTTGTGGTCGACAAACTTAACGCCGAGCTTACGAAACGCAGCAAAGCGCGCACCGCCAACACGACCCCCGCCGACTGGACCGCCTACAAAAAGACCCTGATGGCCGCGCGCACCGCGTCCTATGGTTATAAAAATATTCAGGATAACGGGCACATGTGCATGATCATCGGCTACAATTTGAAGACCGGCGAAATCGCCATTTCGGATTCCTGGGGGGCCGCCTTTACCGAGCGTTGGATTACCGTCGAAGAAGCTCAGGCCATCACCCAAGGGGAGTTGTATGAAGTGACTTTTTGAGGCTGCGTTCCTAGCCTCGTGCCGCGCCGAAGGTTAGCGCATCGATTACGCTTCGGGAGTACTTGCGAGGAGACGGGCGGCGCGACGCACGCGTACGAAGCCAAGCCCGTTAGGTTTGGCGGGCGATTAATTGTCTCGGAAAAATGCCGATTTTGGATTGGAGTACCCCTTCTCGCCAGGCCTGCTCAGGGTCTGGCGAGAGGTTGAATACCCCATGCCTTGGAAAGCGACCAAACTGAAGTTTTTGGGTGTGCCGGTCCGCCGGCGCACGTTGCACCTGCTGACGTTGTTTTTCGCCATCGCGGCGGTGCCGCTGATGTCGTGGGCGGTGTTGCAGTCGGGGCACGAGGTGCCGCAAACGAAGCGGATGGAGTTTGCCTTGGGCGCCATGATCCCCATCGGGCTGACGCTCATGGGATGGTGGACGATTGTGCGCAATCATTCGATTCTTTATCATGAGGAAGCCCGGTATGTCTGGCCCGTAGCCGTGGTTATGGTGGTTCCAGCCACGTGGCTGGGCTGGAAAGTGGCGGAAATCTACTTTAATCGCGGCCGGCTGGATTACGTCGTCCCGTCGTTTTTTGGCGGGATGTTTTTTCTATTTTTACTGGTGCGCTGGGCGATGTTGAGCCGCCATCCCAAGCGTTCGGAAATTGTGCGGGGCGGGCCGTCGCGCTCCCGCAAGCCGCGGCCGCCGCCAGTGGCGAGTGTCATGTTGGAGGATTTGGCCAGGCAGGGGAAAAATCCGATGGAGGCTGATTCCCGTGAGGACGCGCAGGAGGAGGAACCGTCCGCCGAAGATTTCGACGACTGATGCCCGCGAAAAAACCAACCCGTCGGCGGCCAGCCGGGAAGCGGACCAGCCCGGCTCCGCCGGTGCGTCGCGTGTTGTTTTTGTGTTCGGGCAATTATTACCGCAGCCGCTATGCGGAGGCGCTGTTTAATCATCACGCCCGCGCGGCGGACTGGCCGTGGCGGGCTTTTTCGCGGGGTTTGTCCACGCATTTGGTGGATGATGAGATTTCCCGGTTCACGAGGGAGATTTTGTTGCGCCGCGGCATTGCGCTGGCGCAGACCGCACCCGCGCCGCGCGCGTTGACCCGCGCCGACCTGGCCCACGCGGCGCATGTCGTGGCGCTGAAGGAATCCGAACACCGCCCGATTATGACGGCGCGTTTTCCCCGCCAGGCGGAAAAAGTGGAATATTGGAAAGTCCACGATTTGGACGCCGGCTCGCCCGCCCAGGCGTTTGCGGCGATTGACAAGCTGGTTGCGCGCCTCGCCGCGCGTTTGCTGCAACGGAGCAAAAAGCGGGCTTAACTATTTTCGTCCACCGTCAGGCCCGCCTCGCCGTCGCGGAAGCGCGCTTGGACGTGCTGGCGGGGGGTGAGTTGGGTGCGGCGGGTCACCGGTTGGCCTTCGGCATTGGAAATGATTGCAAAACCGCGGGCGAGGACGCGGGCGAGGTCGGTTTCTTGCAGACGACGTTCCAGATTTGCCAACGACGACTGCCGGGGTTCCAAGACGGTCGCGCTGAGGCGGGCGAGCCGCTGCCGCAAGGCAACGCATTGGGCGCGCTCGACTTGCAGCCGGGGCGCGGGCGCCTGCGCGGTGAGGGCCGCGGCCATGCGGTGCAGTTGGGCGCGGCGGGTGTGCCAACTCTCGCGCCAGGCGGCGCGGGCGCGACCCGCCAAGTCATCCAGCCGCAAAAACTGTTCCTCGACATACCGGCGCGGTGATGCGCCCATGCGGCGGTGGGCCAGGAGGTCCAGGTGAGAACGGCGGCGTTCGAGGTCTTGCAGCGCAAAATCGCGCAGAGTTTCTGCGAGGGCGGACACGCCTGCGACCTGTTCCAAATGCGCGCTGGAAATGAGTTCCGCAGCGGCGGAAGGTGTTTCGGCGCGGCGGTCGGCGGCGAAATCGCAGAGAGTAAAATCCGTTTCGTGGCCGACGGCGGAAATTATCGGAATCGGGCAGGCGGCCACCGCGCGCACAAGGGGCTCTTCATTGAACGCCCAGAGGTCTTCCAGGCTGCCGCCGCCGCGGCCAATCACGAGCAGGTCGAAAATTTTCAGGCGCGCCGCCACCACCAGTTGCGCGGCCATTTCGGCGGCGGCTTCGCGGCCCTGCACTTTGGCGGGCAATATAATCAAGCGACCAGTCCAGCCGCGCCGTCGCAGGATGCTGATAAAATCGCGCACCGCCGCGCCGCTGGGCGAAGTGATAAAGCCGACCACGCGCGGGCGGGCGGGCAACGCCAGTTTGTGCGCGGAGTCGAATAAGCCTTCCGCCGCGAGCCGCGCTTTCAGTTGCTCAAATTCCTGGCGCAGCCGCCCCGCGCCGTCAGCCAGCACGGCGCGAACAATCAGCTGGTAGGCACCGCGCGGCTCGTAGACCGAGAGGCTGCCGCAAGCGAGCAATTGCTGGCCGTCGCGCAGTTCGACGGTGCTGCGCAACGCTTCCCCGCGAAATAACACGCAAGGCAACTGGCTTTCCGCGTCCTTGAGGGTGAAATAGACATGCCCGCTCGGTTGGCGGCGCAGGTTGGAGACTTCGCCGCGAATCCATAACTCCGGCAGGGAGTCTTCGAGCAGGCGTTTGATGCGCCGCGTCAAATCGCCGACGGAGAGGATCTGCCCCGCCTCGGGTGGTGTTTCCTCCAAGTTTTTTCGCCGGAGCATCATGGTTTCTTGCGGGATTCATGCACTTTTTTCACGATGTGCGCCAATAATCCCAGGGCGGCGATGAGGCCGAGGCCTTTCAAGGCCAAAGTGGCGTTGCCGTTGAGCAAGGCGCTGCTGGCCAGCAGCCAGCCGGCGGCGAAGATCAAGGTCAACGGGAGGGAAATGAGATAGTATTTCCAAAAGGGCGCGCCCGCGATCGCCAGGAGAAAATTTTGCACGATGAGGGGTGGCCCGGGGATTATGCGCGTGAAAATGATCAAAACGACATACTCACCCTTGGGCACTTCCGGCAGCCGCCAGTTATGGCGCGCGAGCCAGCGCATGATCGGCGCACGCAGCCAGCGCGTGCCAATTAAATAACCCAGGGGCAGATTCAGGGCCAACCCAACCGCCGACCATACCAGCCCCATCGTCGTGCCGTAAATGCCCGCCGCCGGATAGATAAAAGTCACGGGCACACCGAAGTAGGGTAGCACCGCCAGGGCTGCGACATACCGGGCCGGATTGGCACCCACACACCATTCCACGGTTTTTTTTATGGTTCCGATGATTTCCGTCAAGTTCGGCTGGCCCGCTGCCAGCCAAATTACGCCGACTATCATCAAACCGCCAAGTGCGGCCAGCGCCAGGGATTTGCGTGGATGGCGGGCGAGGAAACCTAAAGGCATCGAGCAACGCTATCAAGTTGCTAGAGGCGCTGTCCAACGCATAAACTTGTTTTACGCCGCGTGGAACAATCCGCCTATTTGCCGTTCGATGCGAAAACCCGCGCCTTTTGGGCCGGTTTTGCGGCGCTATTGTTGGTTGCGGGAGTTTACACCGCATTGGTAATCGGGTCCTGGGCGCGCACACCGCTGGGGCGGTGTCCGCAGGGCGAAGCGGCGGCATGGCTCTCGGGGGCGGAGTCTCTCTACAAGGGCACCACCGTGCGGGAGCCTTTTTTTCGCGCGCCGGCGTATTTGACGGTGCTGGCAGGTTTGCGGGCCATGGGTGTATCCGCACTGGGATTGGCCAAGGCGGCGCGAATACTCAACGGGTGCGCGCATGTTTTATCCACCGCGTTGCTGATGGGGATTGGCTGGCAATTTTGGCGGAGGAGAGGTTCGTTGCTGGCCGGCGCGTTATGGGGATTTTATCCGCCGGCCGTATTTATGGCCGCGCAAGTTAGCCCCGAAACCCTGGCTTTGTTCGCCTGGCTCATCGGGGTGGCGGCAGGTTTGGGCGCGGTGTGGCAGTCGCCCATTTGGGTGGGAGGGCATTTGAGCCATCGCCATGTTTGGGTCTATCCGGCATTGGCAGGAGTGGCTTTCGCGCTGGCGGCGGCTTTATCTTCCGTATACTGGCCAGTGGCTTTGATCTGGCCGGTGGTGGCGGTGTTTCTCGGGCGCGATGCGCGCGGCAGCCGCGTGGTGGCGGCCATCTTGGGCGTGGGCGTGGTGGCGCTGGGCATCATCATTTTGCAAGACATCTGGGGCGGTTCGCCGCAGCCGTTGGCGGGGGCGGATTTGTATCGCTTGGCCCGTGCGCTGGACATCACCCAGCCGCTGGCGGCGCCCCAGCCCGCCGTTGAACTTGCCTCCGATCAAGCTATACCCGACCGGCTGGTGCAAGAGGCGTTGCTGACCTATGAAATTCAGATGCAAAGGGTTCCGGCGGGTCTGGCCGTGTTGGATGGATATTGGTGGCGCGCGGCGGTGCGTTCCGTCACGGATGCGCCAGCACATGCGGCGTGGCGGGCGCTACGCAAAACCTTCCAATTACTTGGCCCCGCCGAATATAGCGCCGGGCCGGATTACGCCAGGGCTCGGGCGGAAATTGAATGGTTGCGCTACAATCCGCTGAGATGGGGATGGCTGCTCGCGCTTGGCCTTTCGGGTGTGGTCATTGGCCGACGTTCGCCAACCGCTGGTTTGGCCTTGGCGTTGTCGGCGCTGGCTGGCGTGGGTGGCTTGGTCTGGTATCCGACTGCGGAGGCACGTCTGCCAGTGGCGGTAATGCTTGCCTTATTGACTGGCGGCTTGGTGGCATGGCCTTGGCCACGAGAACTGGGAAAAAAGACAGTCATACTTGGGCTGATGCTAGGCGCACTCGCCTTGGCTTGGTGGCCCCAGCCCAACGCGCCGGACGAGTTGATTGCCCGGTACGACCGTCGGGAGCGCGCGCAGGCATGGGCGGCGCTTGGCCAGTATGAAGATGCAATCCGGGAACTCACCAGCACCGAGAATAAGACCCTCCCGACTTTTCTCGATCGCGACTTGGCGGCGAACTGGCGATTCTCGCTGCTCCTAAAAAACCTTCCCACCCTGCCGCCACCGGCAGAATTGGAGCGGCAACTGCTTGACAATGCCGATCTGGCCGCCGAATCGTCCGCTGCTCAATTCCGGTGTGGCGCCAGCCTCTGGTTATTGGGTCGAAGCGATGGGGCACTTTATTTTTGGGAAAATCTGGCCAATGGCAACAATGTCTGGGGTGCGGCCGCCCGGACGGCTTTGGCCCTCTCCGGTCGGGAAAGTGCGGCCCAGGCGCAACGGCGGGCGGCTTGGGAAATTGGCGGCGGCCCCCGGCCAGACCCGGCGCTGATGCCATTTTTTGCCAAATTAAGTGCGGACCAAACCGGCGGTGCTCTGGTGAATCATTGATGGATGAGCGCTGATTGTGTTTTTAATCGAGGCGCGCAAAAATCAGGGAACTGGGCTGGCGCTTGCCTTTGCCCAACCGTCGCGCGAGCACCCAACCAGGCGGGGGCGTTGGCTCATATTCTCCCGGTGCTTCCAGGAGCAGTCGCGCCGAAGGGCCGGGCGCAATCCAGGAAGCGGATCGCGAGAGCAGGGCTGCGCCGAATTGCGACAGCAAAGCGTAGGGAGGATCCACAAAAATCAAATCGAACATTGCCCCCGGTGCCGGCTGCCAGGAAAAGGCGTCGCCCTCGCAGGCTCGGCCTAACTCGTCGGGTTTGCTGGCCCCGATGGCTTTGGCAACGGCCGCAAGATTTAGCCGAATGGCGGCCACCGCTGCGGCGTTGGCGTCCACCCACGTGGCGTGGGTCGCGCCACGACTGACGGCTTCAAGGCCATAGGCCCCTGTGCCGGCGAATAAATCAAGCACCCTCGCGCCCACCACCCGCGGCCCGAGGGAAGAGAAGACGGCTTCGCGCAAGTAACCGGTGGCGGGGCGCAAGGAACCACGAGCGGGAATTTTCAAGACAATGCCGCGTGCGCGGCCACCCGTTATGCGCATGGGAACATCAAACGCAACGCCGGCGAAATAATCAAGCGGACACCGCTTGGATCGCGTGGGCTGGCCCTTAATTCAACTGATGCAGAACCACCAGACCGGGGATGTGGTCGAAGTGGTGGTCGGCAGTCAAGACCGCGGCCCCGGCATACAAGGCATGGGCAGCAATAACCAAATCTTGGCCCGGAATGACTTTTCCGGCGCGGTCCATTTCCCAAGCCAGTCGCCAAGCATGTTCCCAGACCGTGCTTGTGCTGGGAATGAATTGCATCACGGAAAAAGCCGTGGCGAAGCGCTCCAACACCCGTGGATGTTTAACGCCACGCAAGACCTCGACCAGGACCATGCCGCAAGTCGTAATCTCCCAATCTGCATTCGCATGAGCGAGATCAAGAAACGGATCAAGACCCTGCCGTGAACGGTCAATATAGAAATTACTGTCAACGAGAATGCTTGTGATCATGGCCGTAGGAGGCTTTGTCTTCGGCGACCGCCATCGTGGCGACGGAAGCCGGGTCAAAGAGATTCTTTAATTCGGTGGCGGACAAACCCAAGCCCTCCCTGAGGATGGCTTTGAGTTTGGCCTTCCTCGCCATTTCCGCCAAGGCGGCGGCCACTGCTTTGGTTTTGGATTTGGCCCCGGTGGCCTTCATCACTTCCGCCAAAACAGCTTCGTCAATGTGCATAGTCATTTTCATGGTAGATGCATGATATGGACTTGATGCCATACTCGTCAATAATAAATATGGCACTAATGCCATACATCGATATCAGCCTAGAGGACTATGCTTCAAACTAATGAGTAATTCGGCCATTTCGTTGGCTAGATTAGCCGCCGGTTGAAAATTTAAATCCCTTCGTGCGGCGGCAATCGAATACCAGTGGTCTTTAGCCAATTCGCTGGCGAGAAAACGTGTCATGGGCGGTTCGCCCGGCAGAAAGGGCAACGCGCGCCAAACGACTTCCATGATGGCGCCCACTATGCGCGCGTTATGAAGTGAAATTCGACGGGTGACGGGCGGCCTCCCCAAACTACGCAACAGGGTGTTGATCCAGTCCCATAAATTCACAGGAGCACCGTCCGAAATAAAATAGGCTCTCCCCCCGGCGGGGTGCCCCGGTAAGGCCAAGGCATCGAGGGCCAGCAAATGCGCCTGAGCCGCGTGGCGGACATGGGTGAGATCCACGCGATTATCCCCGTTGCCGACGATGCGCAATGTGGACGCGCGGGACAATATTCGTGGCACCAAATGCGGGTCGCCCCGGCCCCAAATTAAATGCGGACGCAAAGCCACCACGCGCAAACCTTTATCATTGTGCGCGGCCAGAACCATTTGTTCAGCCAAGGCTTTCGTGTGCGGATAGTGGCAAGGAAAATTTTGGCCATAAGGCTGCGATTCGTCCACACCAGCATGGCTTTCACCGTTAAAAACGACACTCGGCGTGCTTGTATAGACCAAACGTGGCACGCCATGGAGTCGAATGGCCGCCAAAACATTTTGGGTGCCAAGCACATTGGGCTGAAAATAATCCGGCCACGATCCCCAGATGCCGGCTTTGGCGGCGGTATGGATGACAGCGTCGCAACCCGCGATCGCGCGGGCGACGGCATCCGCGTCGGCGAGATTACCTTCGCACACCTCCACGCCACGAGCTGCAAGAGCGGGTTGCGGTGAGCGACCAAAACTGCGCACACCCTCACCCCGGGCCAGGAGTTGGTGCACAATTTCTCCGCCCAGAAACCCGCCACCGCCGGTTACAAGTATTCGCATGATAACTTTCAATTTGACGGGGAATATTCCCGGGCCAAAGCCAGCCGGTGGATTTTGGCGTTATGGCGCACGTCCACCGGCAGGGATTGGCGGAAGAAAATCTTGGCCAGGACGGGCATGCCGGCGATGGCCAAAGCACGCAATTCCGAGGAAAAATTTTCACGGGCAGTTTGATTGCGGGGAAATTGCCCGGGCAGCGGCTCAACCACCAAGGCCGGCTCCTGGCGTGGCCGCGCGCCCAAGCCGATGAGCGCCGTGCGCGCGACGCGTGGGTGGCGGTTGAAAACGGCTTCGACGCAATCTGTGTAATAAACGCCGGCTGAAGTTTCGACGCGTTCGGCCACTCGTCCGCAAAACCATAATCGGCCCTGTTCGTCCCGGTAACCCAAATCTCCCATCCGATGCCAGACCTCCCCACTAGTCGGAGCGTCAACGGGAATCTTTGCGCGAGCCGTGGCGTCAGGCAAACGGTCATAGGAGCGAGTCACCATGGGGCCGCGCACGGCGATTTCGCCGATTTCACCCGAAGCCAATTCCGGTGCGTCGCCTAGACGGGTAATTGGGCCATCGCGCAAGGGCAGGATGCGCGCCTCGACGTCTGCGAAAAGCGTCCCGACACACGAGCCGCGGCCTTGTTCGGTTTTCATCCAGGTATCCTGCAAAACTTCGTCGAGGGAAATGCTGGAAACCGGCAGCGCTTCGGTTGCGCCATAGGGTATGTGAGCGGTTCCGTTGGGCAGAATATTCTTTAAACGTCGCAGCAGGGTGGGGTGCACGGGTGCGCCGGCCGCCAGGACGCGGCGCAGGCTGGGCAGATCTTGTCCGGTGGCTTCGCAATGCCGGACCACAATCGCCCACAAGGCGGGCGACCCGAAGGAATTGGTGACTTGGTTTTGCCGGATGGCTTGGACGAGCCGGGCGGGATTACAGGTGGCCGGGCGCGAGGGGTTGATTTCCGGCACTACTGTCATCATGCCCATGGCGGGATTGAACAGGGCGAAGATGGGCAACATTGGCAGGTCAACCTCCCCGGGTTCAATGTGGTAGCGGTCGCGGATCAGGCGCACCTGCGCCTCGAAAAACGCGTGTTCATAACAGACCCCCTTGGGCGCGCCGGTCGAGCCGGAAGTGAACAGGATGGCCGCAAGGTCATCCCCCTGAGTCGGCGCCGGATCAAATGGCTGATGGTCCACATGGGCGGCCAAATTCCTTTCCCAAGTTGATCCGCCCACCCGGACGCGGATTTTGGCGGTGGTCAGGGCTTTTGGGAAAAAAAGGGCCAGCCAATGCGCCGGGGCGATGGCAACCATCGCCGCCGGTTCACTGTGTCGCACACAGGCCAGAAAATGCTTTCGGCCCATGCCCGGATCAATCAAGACCGGCACGGCGCCAAGTTTAAACAGGGCAAACACGCACCGCAGCAAATCCAGCCCGGGGCGCACAAGCAGCAACACGCGGGTCCCGCGTTGAATCCCTCGCGATTGAAAGAGCCGGGCGGCGGCATCGGCCTCGGAATCAAGCTGCGCAAAAGTACGCTCTGCGTAGGCAATGCGACCGGGCCGGGAGCGGTCGTCCCCCAACGGGGCGCGCACCGCGCAGGCGTGGGGTTGGGCGCGGGCTTGTTCCGGTAAAAAACGGGCGACGTTGACAAAGGGCACGACGTTAAAGGGGGATACCTGTTACCCATTGCAGGTAACGCGCCAACAGGCAACTCGATCCCTGCGGCCCGATACGTGGTTTGGAACATGTAGCGCAGACAACAAAAAGCCCCGTTTCCCGGTTGGGGAAACGGAGCTGGAGAAAGTCACACCTTAACCGGAAAAGCCGGTGTCGGTCTCAAGGATCAATAGTCCTCAATCGTGATCAAACCGCACAGCAGCGTCACGCGCGTCCCGCTCATATTGGGCTTGTTGATCACATCATTGGTGCGCAACTCCAATGTGTTGGGCGACGAATCCTGATAGGAATTCGGCTCGATTTTAATGAGGCCCAGGAAATTGCGGTCCTGATTGGCGGCCTGCGGATTGCCGGAGGTGGTGGAACACCCGGTGCTGGCCACGGCCAGCGCCAAACCTGCGGCGGTGAAGAGGGGGGTAAGCTTCTTTAGCGTCATACAGCGGGCACCCTAGAACAGACTGGGGGCGGTTGCAAAGCCTTTTTTTAAATTCATTTCAGGGACCCAAATGCGAATGTGGCTGGGTGCATCAGGCCGCTGAGGCCGATTGCTCGGGTGCAGGGACAAACATATAGCTGTGGTAGAGCGCCTGGCCAATGTTGTTCAAGGAGATCTGGGTGCGATCCAGGTATTCATGCAAGCCCTCATTAAAGATGTCCTCGGTGGTGCAATCACGCAGGTTAGCCAGCATTTCCCCGCAGATACGTTCGGCGTCATTGGTGGTCTGGCCAATGGGGGTGCCGGAAATTTGGTGCAGGTATTGGTTCAGTTCCTTGAGGCAAAAACGCAGGGAGCGCGGGAAACTTTCCGAGAGGATGAGAAATTCGACGACCTTCCACGGGGTGGGGCTGGCGAGGTAGAGGCGGTGGTAGGCCTGCAAGGCGCTGCACGAGCGCAGCACGGCCATCCATTGCGCGGAATCCAGCGAACCGCCAATGTCACTGGCCACGGGCAGCAGGATGTGGTATTTGAGGTCAATGATGCGCGTGGTCTTGTCGGCGCGTTCGAGGTAGCGGCCGACCTGCAAAAAGTCATAGCCCTCCTCGCGCGGGTAGGTCGCGTGGGTGAGGCCCTGGAAGGCGTGCATGTGGCTTTTGAGTTCGCGGAAAAAATCATGCACCCCGCTGCGCCAGACTTTTTTGGCGTTGGTGGACTTGAGGAAGAGATACAGCTCGTTCATCGATTCCCACATTTCGGCGGAAATCTGGTCGCGCACCATGCGGGCGTTCTCCCGCGCGGCAAAGACGCAGGACAGGATGGAACTCGGGTTGTTGCGGCTGAAGGTCACGAAGTCGGTCACCGCCAGGCTGTCGGCCTTGTCGTAGTGTTTTAAAAACGCCTCTTCATCGCACAAGGCGCGCAGGATGGGCAGCCAGTGGTGCTTGATTTTTTCGTCGTCCAGGTTCGAGAAATCGAGCAGCAACTGCAGATTGACCTCGAGCAGGCGCGCGAGGTTCTCCGCCCGTTCGATGTAACGGCTGAGCCAGTAGAGACTGTCGGCAACGCGGGAAAGCATGGGAAAACAGTTTGGAGGCTGTATGCAAGTGATACTGAACGAACGAGAAGAAGGTTATAAGTCTTAAATCTAGCTGGAATCATGCCGAGATGGGGGAAAATTTACTTGCCTTTGTGCGGGTGGCGTGGTTACAGTAATTACATGAAGACTGTGGCACTGAAGCTGTCCCGCATTGGCAATTCACGAGGCGTCCGTCTGCCGGCTGGGTTGATTAGCCGATATGGTTTTGGCGGCGGCATGGCAGCGGAAGTCCGTGACGATGGCTTGTTGCTCAAGCCCAGCCAGCCTGGCAAACTTTCGTGGGAGGAGACGGCGCGGGAAATGGCTGCCAGCGGTGAAAACTGGGATGAGTGGGATAACTTGGCCGATGGTTTGGACGCGTGCCCTTGGGGCGAGGATGATTCTGCACGCCTGACAAACACGAGGCGGAAAAGCGCTCCGCAATCGTTGGTTGGCAAAAAAACTCATCGCTGATCTACGCAACGATGAAGCGTTACGAAATTCGCTGGTGTCGCCTAAACCCCATCGAGGGTTCGGAAATGGCCAAGACCCGGCCCGTGGTTATTGTCTCTCGAGATGTGCTCAATGAAAAATTGGACACTGTGACGGTTTGCCCAATTACCTCGCAACGGCATCCAGGTTGGCGGACGCGCTTGGCCGTGAATTGCGCTGGTCGCCCCGGGGAAATCGCTGTGGATCACATTCGCTCAGTCAGCAAGGCCCGTCTCGGGCCCAAAATAAGTGTTTTGACCGAGATCGAAGCAGAGAAGTTGCGGCAAACGCTGGCCGAGATGTATGCGGAATCTTAAGATAGGCCAGGCTGCTCTGCTTCTCGTTAAGTTAAAAATTCCAGCGTTGACCCCGTGGGGATAAGCTGGTTCTTTGGGCAGTTTCCCGCGAGGCGGAGTCCCGCCCCGCGAATCCTTTTTTATCGTGAACGTCACCATCGAAGAAGTCTCACCCACCCGCAAGACGCTGGTGGTCTCAATCCCGGTTGAGCAGATCGCCGCCGAGGAAAAGGCCATCCT